>Ga0307509_10001233_pt1 | contig 43354 bp, 49 predicted proteins | sample 10_EM_MG_FD_202245 | JGI IMG/M metagenome (GOLD analysis project Ga0307509, IMG submission 202245) | Populus trichocarpa ectomycorrhiza microbial communities from riparian zone in the Pacific Northwest, United States - 10_EM | ecosystem: Host-associated > Plants > Roots > Unclassified | place...
ACAAACCCCCCCCCCCCGCCCCCCCTCCCCCCCCCCCCCCCCCCCCCCCCCCCCCCCCCCCCCCCCCCCCCCCCGCGCCGCCCCCCCCCGCGGGGGGGTAGGAAGTTGTGTTTTTTCCTACCCTGTTCTCGGCGTAGATATATCCTCGGTTTTGTAGCATGTTAGTTTGCCGGCGGTGGATGTATGGGCGAAAAAGTTTGTTGGCAATATGTGGCTTTCTTTTGCTTAGTTTTAGTTGAATGGAATTGCTTTGAGGACCATTTCCGTGAAGTAGATTCACCACCTATCTACTTGACGGAGAGTTGGACTATTTATCCAGGTCTTGATTTACGAGTGTTTGAGTTTGGGGTGTGAGTGGATTTCATGAATGCGATTAGGAAATTCGCCCATTTCAGGGTCGGACAGGAGTTTCTGATCTGGGATTCCAGTGATATCCCTCTCGTTTAGTGCTCGCGTTTCGGTGGCCGCCATCGTGGCTGTAGCTGACTCGACTGAGTTATTTCTTGTTTCTTTTCTTTTTCATGCACATTGCCCGGGCGATTAGTTACGGAGCGCCTCAGATGAGTTTCGGCAGAAATGTTTGTGAGCAGCGTGTGCGCTTTGCTGCATTAATTTCTCGAAGGACCTCAGAGTTGCGATTGTGCCCCGCATTACCGGTATGTTAATGGCGGATAGTAAGTGTTGTCGAGGTGTCTTTAAAAAGCCCGAGGAAAATCCACGTGTTGTCGAGGCGTTCGTTGTTACTATTATAAACCCTGGGCCAACCACAGGGGGCCAGGAATGCCCCGTGCTCAAAAGAGCGCGGTACTGTAGGATAGATATGATAGAAGTACAGGAAAAGGGTGGCACAAGAAACACATGCCCGTACCGGTATACCGGTACCGTAGAAGCTAGAATGATTGAGAATGGTGCTATGACGTCTAGAATTTCCCGGCTTTTGATTAAGGGGGGAAAACGTGGCGAAAAGGTTCTGTTTCAGCCGATGGTTGAGACGAATAAAAAGAAAGAGGAATCTAACTGGTCCGGGAAAGAGAGGCAGCTCCCAACGTCCTGGGTGATTCTTGGTTCTTATGGTAGGTCGTGGCTAGGCTTTTATTATTACCCCATCATATTATATTCAAAGCTATTATAGCTGTAATATTACTGGTAACGTACCCCAGGGAGAGTCGAAGCACATGATGACAGGAAACAGGACCGAGTATTACTCAATATCCATTATTAAGAGGTATTCTCATTGTCCTTAACCTCAACACCAAGGTGCTCCTTTACTGGCCTTTCCTCCCCACCTTCCTAATATTCAATATCCAAATTATCTAGACTGTTCAGAGCATTTTTCTTTTCAGTTTCCAACTTCTGGTACTCAAGTTCCTTCTCTCCCATCAGCATTTTATATTTTTCGACCATTGTACTCACTGGTAGTAATTTAGCCATGGTCACGATGTCAAAGGGTAGATCGTGGGACTTCATAATCAAGAGCAAGTTCCTGGTAGGTAGGAATATGGTCCTTGTCCTTGTGAGCTTGATTTAGGGTGCTGAGTACGAGTTTGAGTCTGTTCGATGTATTTTTCTATTGAAAAGCAGTCCATCAGTGAAAGCTTAATGAAGTTGTTTGTTCATAGAAATGATTGATTTCTCTCCCCTCAATGCTTCAATTTAAACTAACATCTACAAGAGGAAAACTACCTCAGAGTATAGCACTAGTTAGCTATGGTACCTAGAAAACTGGTTTGTTCTCTCAACTAGTCAACTGGTAACCAGGTGTTTCGTTTCACTGCGTTTCGACTGGCCGTGGGGTATGTTATATGAGAGTTCTAGCCTTAAATCATTAAATGATTTAGCACAAAAAAAGCTACTTTAATCGATAGTCACCAGACGGAGAATAAGCCGTACACGAAATAGACTCCGTTATCCCCCGAAACCCTAGAGCATCACTGGACACTTCTGGAAGGTTTTTGCGATTTCCGATAGTCATCCCTCAGCTTAACTTACGGTTTAACTCGCAGTCTGGTGTATGACACGGCTGTGCGGCCAACGCGCAATGAGTATCTACTAGATAAACCAAATATATTCATTTGTAAATTGTGTTTTCTATTGGTGGCTACCACCACAACCACCACAACCACCACAACCACCACAACCACAACCACCACCACCACAGTTTCCGCCCCCCAGCGTTGCCTTTCTCCACGCCACAAGCACTCGAATGAAAAACATATCTTATCTGCTAGATGCTAGTATCTAGAATTATCCTTCCATGCTCTGTGCGGGGAAAACAGCGCTGGTAGGGTCTTTTCTCTGAGACAAAACAATAGGAATACAGTTAAAACTATAATGAGAAAGGCGTTACTACCTAGATAAGAGGTCTAGAATTTCCCCCTTTGGATCAAAGGGAGAAAGGTGAAGGGGGGATTACGACAGAGCTCACTGGGAGAGGCAAATCCAACATCCTTACGAGGCTCTCAAATACCGTATTGCAGTTTCTCCGGCATACACAGGGACCCATTGGCAGTAACTAGAACATGTCAGCACATTTGATCTACCCCCTGAGTACCGGTACCTACTGTATCCCTTTCAGTAGCTATCGGATGCGCAGATTATATTTCCCCCAGACCGCATCAACATTGTTCCCCTTCAACCCGTTCCAAGAGCCTACGGCCCCGAAGCCGGATGCAAGACACAAATTCTTCGAGATATCAAAGCTCCCAAATTCCGCTATCTCCACCAGCCACTTAATCTCCGAGTTCAGGGGGGGAGGGCTTCTGGAGAGGCTTAGCATTGTCCTGACACGGCATAAGCAGCCCACCGGTTCGTTTGGATTTGTTGGATCTCATTCACTTGTGTTAGCGATTCTCTCAACCTATCAAACTAAGTCTATCATATCCTGCCCTCCGGGACTGATAATCTAATAGTAGGTTTCTACTGTTCCCACTGGGTCAATGGTTCATCGAAGTCAAAGCAAGACTTAAAGTAAAGTAGAGTATATAGGAAGCCTTTTATAGACCTCGATATGGGATCGGCAATAAAACAGATTTCTTCAAACTATCCAACTCTGGAACCAACATGGATCAAAATTTCTGATATTCAAAAAGAGGGCTGGATTTGTAGCAGACCGCGGCTTGGACCCGGTAGCAACTTTTCGAGCTAATCACTAACCAACATTTGATGCTGCTAGTTTTTTTTCTTAACATAGGTGCGTCTATGTGGTTGTGGCGTCCTGTAGGGTATGCTTTATAGGGATAGGGTTGAGAGTAGTTTTGTGGGGCATAGTGATTGAACACGACCTCAGCCCTTTATACCATAATTTTGGGAAGCTAGATAGGTGTCTATGTCGCTTGTTTCTAGTGGCTGGCCAGGAGACGTAACAATCGGATTATTGATATCTTTGTGTCTACTACACACAGTCCCATCTCTTTCGTTTGAAGCCGCGAGCCTCCAACCCAAGGAAACTCAAGCCGTGATTCACTGTAAGCTGCCGCTATCTAAAACGGCATTGCTTCAGAGGGGTCTTGCGCTGTGTATACTTCTTAGGACTTGTGGACCCGGTGTTCGGCTGCTCTCTAGATCTGCTATCTATCCGGGGGTGTTGGCTTCATAAATAGTAGCTTGTAACTTAGTTGACACCTAGAGATCTTATACCTGAGCTTGCGGGGAGAAAAATATATTAGTGGGATAATTTATTCGGAACCTGAATTGAGAAAACTAAGATTTTTCAGCAGTAGTATCTAGTGCTAGTGAAATCTCCCTGACAGGTTGAAGGATAAGACAAAATGTGCGGGTGATTTACCGTGACTAAAGTATAATATCTAGGAAGAAATCATGTGTTTTTTTGGGAAGTGAGGGACCGCTCAGTAATATTTCACAATTCCTTTTAGTTCCTAACAACAAGGGCAAGTACACACTCTAGTCCCTTCTCTCCTTCTCTCCCTTCTCTTGAAAGTAAACCCATCCGCCCCCGCCAGAAAATTTAAATTCAAGTTCCTCGGTACCCGCAAACCCCCTTCCCCTTTTGAACACCGACTTGAAAGGCCTCCTTATCTCCCTCGTATACTTTCACATGTAAGTCAGAGCGGGAAACTTGGAGCAGAAAGCTTGTTGGGTTGATAAACTTTCTCCCGGTTAGCGCCGCACAAGGGTCATCTTTACTTCCCGCCTCACCAGAAAAGCACTCAATCTCGCTGCCCTTCCTACTTCTGCACAACCTTCTCTCCACCATCTCATCCCAATCAGCACCTACAACAATTTCCCGACTCACCGCCGCTAATATCCTCTCTCCACCGTGCAGCGAACAGGTGCTTAATAACGGTAGCGGAAAATATTAGCAACATTCTACCCCAATACTTCCCCCCCACCCTTGGCCCATCCCCTCCCCACTCCTCCATAGTTACACATCCTAACCTAACAGCACTTTTTATATCACCAATAAACATTATGCCTTTCGTGCACCTACCCAACGAGTTGGTCTACAGAGTCGCAGAATTTCTTCCTCCCCCGGATGTTAATTCCCTCCGCAGAACCAGCACCCGATTCGCAGGACTATTTTCTGTTGGAATTGTGAACATTACCTGTGAACAGAAAGACCGCGATTGGTGCATTAAGCTTATTAGGTTCTACGCAAAGAAAGGTAACGTTGTCATCGTCCGCAGAATCCTCCAGAGAGCAGCCGAGACCATCCAATACAGAAAGGATCCTACAGTTCTGGAAGGGTTTATCAGAGGTGAAGAGAACGAGAATCCATTCCTCACCCTCTATAAGGCGGGTATCAGGATCAACGCCAGGTACGGACCCTTCAATGAGCAGCCAATTCACTGGGCCGCCGAACAAGGCCGTTTAGAGGTTCTGAGTGTGATATTGGCCGACCCTGAAGTCGACGTCAATTGCATGACCTCTTACGGATATCCCCCATTGGTTCTCGCAGTCACGAATAAACAGGAGGGAGCTGTCCGTATGTTGCTTCAGGACCTGAGAGTCACCGGAACTATGGGCGGGGTCCGCATGGAGGGGGCAATTCACCTGGCCGCCGCTGAAGGAAACGTCAACATCGTCAGAATGTTGCTAAACGACCCCAGATACAATAATTTCAGAGGGCTAGATGACAACGGCAGTCCCTTGCTCCACGCTGTCAGGCGCGGCCGTGTGGAAGTAGTAAAACTTCTCCTCTCCGACAACAGAGATGACTTGAGGAACTTTACTCATGAGAACGGACTCGGATTACTCCATGAGTCTGCAAAGCGCGGGCACTCAAAGGTTGTCAAGATCCTTCTCGAGCACGGTCAGGTCGACGTCAATCAGAAGGATATCTGGGGGAGCACCGCATTCGGGCTCGCGTTCTTCTACCGCAAGGCCGACGTCATCGCTCTACTTCTCAATGATCCAAGGGTCGAGGTCCGCGCACACGATTCTGATATTGACTATCGTGAGTCCCCAAATGTTGGGGAATCCCTCCTTCACCACGCTGCTCGCGACGGCGATTGCGCAGTCAAAATAACTTGGGCCCTCTTGGAGGATGCCAAAGGGCGATTCAATATCAACCAGCTAGACTACCAGGGCCGTACCCCCCTGCACCTCGCCTCCTTTAACGGGGGTGTAAATCTCATGAAACTCTTGGTCTGGAAGTCCCAGGTTGATGTTAACGTTGTCGATTGCCGTGGCCAGACTGCCCTGCATGTCGCGTGTAAGGCCGGGAACAGCTATGCTGTGAGAATCCTGTTGACTCATCCGGATATTGATGTGGATGCGGGGAGGAATGCAGACGGTAGACCGCTGTTGGCTCAGAGACTATCGTGGGAGGTCCGGAGTGCATTGGAAGATTTTTATGAAATGAGGAGACGCGGCATTGATCCGAGGAACATTACTGGGTAGAGTTAGTTATGAGAGAGTAGACAGGTAGGCTGCTAGGGTGAGAGTGAACTATTGCTGTTCATCTCCCCAGCGAAAGTTTATAGCAAGAGCTTTTTTTTATTTGTTGATCCTTTTTCGCATTTCTGCAAAGGGCACGGCAGCTAGGGTTTTGGAGTAGCTAGAATTAGAGTCGAGGTTGCTTATTTAGAGATTTGGCAATTTTCTCTTCTTTCTTTTGGGTTTCTTTTATTTTCTTTTTCTTTTATTTCTTTATATCCCAGTTGGCCATGGCGATATTGAGAAGGGTCGGATGTCCGATAAGGATTCTCGCTGCTTGCAGTTGGTTACTCTATTTTTAATGTGGCGATCTAGTCGGCTATACACCAGGGTCTAAACAGAACAGTCGCTTCTTCAAGTTTGTCAGTTGACGAGAATCACTTTTCTATCGGCTTTCTAGTGGTGCTAACCTCGTACCACGAAATATGGGGGGAGATAGGGGATAGGGTCCACAGGATTCCGCTAGATATTGCTACACTAACATCGAATATTCATGTTATCGGAAATTGCTTCGGTTCAAAATCCTCATTTCAACACCCATTCTCCCCCACCTGTTTCCACTCTTTTTCCGAACGTTGGTTTCTAGAGTACGATGCAATGATAGGGGTAGTTGATATAGTGAGGTCAGAATAGAGTGGTAGCTTCTGAAGGGTGGTCAGTCGTTAATGGAAATCATTTTTGTCGTCTAGCTAGTATTGTTTTAGCACCGCGAAATAGGAGAAGGGAAGGAGAAGAAAGAGGAGAGGCAGGGAGATTGGGGGTATTGACCACAAACCCCTCCCGGGCATCGATGTCTTGAAGCTAAATTTCGCCCTGATCACAACGGACCGAAGGCGTAAAGAGGGTAGTACGACAAGTTAGGCCTGAGTGCACACGAGATAAATAGCGTTGTTACTTGGCATGGGACTAGGTGAGAGTTGGAGGACTGGGAGGCTGAAACCGGTTCAACTGTTCTTAGTGGGAGATTAGAGCATAGTGGTGGAAATCTCTGTTCATGTGGGATCACTCGGGAGAAGATCACTGCGCTAAACCATATGGGCTAGCAGACTTTGTTGAAAACTGCAGTTCTATGGCCACACTTGGTGCAGAATGTGCCAGCTCTTTCTGCCCGCACTGGCCGCAGTGGTATACGTACGCACTAGTGAGAGGACGCGTAAGCCTGTGTTTTTGCTTCCACCCTCTTGTTTTCACCTTCCTTCCTGTCTTCTCTCACGACACAACCTTTGCTCCTGTACACAACTTTCCTCATAACTTTCCTTTCATCAACTTAAAAAATCAATCAACGACCTTCGTCTCTATTGAAGCGGTTTCACTCCATTGCGTAGAATCCCAACCGTAAATCGTTTCCTTCGCAACCACTATTTGCAACAAACTTCGAGGGCGCCCCGGAGAAATTTGTGCAGGAACACGTCTCCCTGATATCATTAGTCAGCTTCCACAGAGAATAAAGGTTGTTCTCTCCCACCCTCTCCCTCTGACTCCCTTTTTTCCTTATCCAACAGCTAATGTTCGAAAAAGACTTTCCTCCCCTTTACTAAATTCCAATCTATTTTTTTATCAAACCCTATCCGTTTCCGAACCCTTTACCCATTGAAGAGAATAACGGGATGGTAACAGGGTTGGTTTATACCGAGGTCGATGGAAATGGAGACCACAGGGTTGAGGTGGTTAGAGTCAAGAGGTCTTTAGCGAGAGGAGCTCAATCAATCTCGAGGATGCGAGTTAGAAACTCTGCGAATCCAAAGACCGCTTACTCAAGCAAGCCTGGCCATTCCCTACTACGCTCCATACAACAAATGGAAAACCAGGTACTCGCCCTCAGTGTTCCCAACCGTCCGGGTGCCCGGCGGGGCCCCGTGGGGGGACTGCCAAGAGCCCCGGATAGGACGGGACGGATATCTGTAGTCCATCCGGGGCGGCCTAAGGGCAGGACGGCCGTCTTTGGGCAGGACGGCGGGCCCTACAGGGTGAGAGATGTTAGTTCAGGGCAGGGGGGGTGGACGGCAGGGGATGGTAGGGGACGGTAGGTGTTGACCGGGGACTGCCGGGGATGGTTGAGGACGGCCGGAGACTGTCGAAGACGGCTGGTAACGGTGAGGGACGGCGGGGGACTGCAGGGGACGGCCGGGGACGGCACGAGTGAAGCCCGAAAAGAGGCTACCGAAGCTCTAGAGAAGACCCAGGCACTGACTCATGAAGTCACCATTCTCCGTCCCCTCAAGGGGACCGCTATCGATATTCGGCAACACTTTTTTGCCACCTATCGTCGAAGGGAAGATGCACTGAAAATTGACGATCCTTACATCATAGATTCCGGAAACCTGCGAGCTCATACCGATGATGTGATCTTGGACGTTTACCTTTTAAGAATCACTTGATTGGTTATGAAGAGACTTTTTCAGCCCTAGAGAGCATCATGATGGAGGTCTTTGCACGATTCGTTGGGAATGTGTTGAACGGAGGAGATGTTGGAGTTGTATTGAGTTGCGTTGTCTATGGAGGTTGCTAGCTACGGTTCCCTCTAGTAGGTAGCGCTTGAGATCGTATTTATACCATTTTGTAAATATATATACCGTATAATACCGCGTAAAAACGGTATTTTATTTTTAAATACATATTTTATTCAAGGTTTCAAAATATGTAGTACAAAATATTTCATATAGGATACAATGGCACAGTTATTTCGATAATGGGAAATACTAATTTCAATTGTAAAGTACAAGGTTACAAATCTGATGTTTTTGCTAGCTAGTAGTTGTCATCATTGGTATACCTTGGCCTCTTCGATCCCCTAGCCTGTATATAAAGCGATTGGCCATTGTCATAAAGTTCAAAAGAATTGTGCTCCACTATAGAAGATTCCATGTAATTGGCAGTAGGTTCATCATCTTGGTTCACATTCAGCCCTGCCTCTTCTGCATCTCTGTCTCTCTCTAAATAGCCAATAACAATCTTAGTCATGTAACATGTATACATGCTCCGGTAACTATATACAGGAGCGGAGTGCAGGATTTACTATGTTTAGTTTGATTACTTGCTTACTATGATTAGTTTGATTATTTTACAGCCCCGGAGCTATATTAAGGCCTGGTAGCTTGTGTTAAGTTTAGTTTTGTATGTTGATTGTTTTATTTAGGAATATAAGTGAAGGAAGGGTCATGTAAGCTAACGATAGTATTGAGGTAGTGTTATGACTCCTAGGTTTCATGTGGGATCACAGGACATGCAGGGCAAGGTGCACTGCCCAGTAATGATGGTGGTTGCAGGTTATCTGATTACTTGAGCTCTGGAGGAACTCTTGTATTTAAACTCATCTCCTGGCTAGCAGGAGAACAGCAGACTTCAGCAGACTCTCAATTTATGAATATACTAGGTTGAATGACAATCATTTAGTCCCTACTTGCCCTTTAAGTATTATCTCTCTATCTCAGGGTCTCTTGAAGTCTCCCGTAGATCTAGCACTTGTTAGTCAACTGCTAGCCCTCTATTGTACCCTCTTCATTAGACACGAGTAAACCAGTTACAAGTCAATAGTAAAAGCAAACAGAGTAAGTCTATTAAAAAGGAATTCAATTACAATACCTTCATTACTCTCAGTTTCAATTGAGTCCTGTAGTCCACTAAGTCAATTTCTGCCTTACCAGATAGATCCTGCTACTGACATTGTTCACCAGCCATCTGGTCCAATACACGATGGTTGAGATATATATATATGTAAGCATATCAATTTGAGTGCAGTTGAGACTATTGTGGACCTTGCTGTGAATGAGATTTTGGGCAGAAAAAGAACACTGATGGGGGACTGAATTGGCTGGAGTATGAAATAGTCTGATAGCTAAGAGTGAAAGCTCAGAGGAAAAAGTATGCTGAGCATGCCAGAAAGTAGTTGGGGAAGTAATATTCCAGGCCAGATTCTGAGGACCAAAAGGTGCATCCTTCGTTCTGTATATGTAATATTGTTCCTAAACCTAGTTCTAAATAATAGGATCACTATGGGCATTTCGAAGATATTCAATAACTATATTTTGCTACTCAACGGTTGTAGTTACCCCAATATTTGCTGGAGTTAGGAAGTATGCTGTCCAATCAAGGGCTAGAACTTGATGCTCCATTCTCTTCTCATATGATTTAAGGATTTCTGGTACAGAGGGCTGCAGAGCCACAATGTGCTCAAGATGACTGTGAATAGTAAGTCAGTATGAAACAACCAATCCATGATGCGTATTGGTCGATTCTGATTGGACTTAGACCTTGTGAATTGGGAGAATAAGGTTACAGAGCTCCTCAACGTTGTTCCAGAAGTCACATGAACAGAGAAGCTGGGTAACCTGATGCTCAAGTTGGGTGTAATCGTCAAGTACATATGCCTTAAAGGCATCCTTGCTCTTGTAAATAGATTCTATAATGGGTGATTGGGTACCCTAGTGGATGATTACAGCAATGACTAAAGCAATAGTTTTACTGTAATATACTTTCTGTTTCTTTCTAAGAATCAATAGTTGAAGAGGCAACCGGCGAAAAGTATTGATTACCACTAAAATTTGGGACTGAAGCAAATTTCTGTTTCTAGGTCCAATCATAACCCAGTAGTGGAAGAAATCTCAGATCTGCTTCCTTCCCATATCCTGCATATTCGTCAAGGAAGTTATTATATGCTAGTAAACCTGGTCAGCTTGATTTATGTTTTGATAGATAATACAGGTAAGTGACAATAAACTGGGTGAGGGAGATATAAAGATCATGTGAACTCATGCATATAAAATAATGAACGTTATCAATCCATCTTGAATCTCATCCATTACCTACCAACTAGGTGACTCATGTAACTGGAAAGGTATTGTGAGTTTGATGTATTTTACCCTGGGAAACTAATAGATACTATGAGCATAATTTAGTTTTGTAGTACTAAGAAAAACAGGAGGGAGATGAGTAGTTACCGAAAGGCATGCTTTTTGAAGTAATTCTTAGGAAGTCTTAGGCCTTGTTCTCCACACATGAAAAATGTCATTTTTCTGACTTTTATTGCATTTTTCTGACTTTTATGACATTTTTTCAAAACATTTTTTTTAAAATAAAAATAGAGGTGTACTTTCTACACAAGAAAAATGTAGCATTTTGTTGTAAGATGGGTTAATCATTAGGGTAATATGAAGAAAAACAAATATCAGATAACTATTAGAACTTTATATGAGAGTAATAATAATTGATTCCTACACATATATTGAGTCGTATAAGAGCAATTCAGAAGGTATTATTTGCAAATATGTTTCTTATATATATTTTGAGAAATATCGTATGAGAATAAGTTATAGTTGATGGGAGATTTCAAAAATACAGTCATATTAGCCAAAAATGACACTAATATTTAGATATACCTGATTTATCCTATTCTCTAGTATGTTTTTTGTTCATATATAGAAGCCCTGAAAAATGGACCAAGGAGTGCAGAACATGATTATTTGTGAAAAAATAGCATTTTTTAAAAACAGCATTAAAGCCATTTTCAAGAAAAATATTATTATTTTAAAGTGTGGCATAGAGAACAGAGCATTAATCTATGTATAACATGATCAAATTTGGCCTGCCCCATGTTATGGAAGGTTAAGCTGTCCGAGGTACAGGCCTTAATCATATCGTTAATCTCTTTGAAAGTTTTATCTCCCAACATTCTCATATAATTAGATTTCCTAAAAAAAAATTGAGGTATATGGTCGATGGTGGTTATAGGAGTGCACCAATGAGAGTAAGCGAGAGCAGTTGATTTAAGCTTTCTGGAAGTGGCAAAGCCGTTGTTAAGTTTATATGTCAGCTGACATGGCAAACCATCAGCAACTACTACCCATATAAGAGAGAATATCTTTAACCAGAGTAAGTACAGTATTTTCTGTTCAAATTCGCTAGCTTAGCTGGCTCACTAATCTTGACACTGAGACCTCAGTTCTTTAGAAGGATTAGTGCTTTTCTGACTTGGTATCATATGACATGAGTCATTTGGCTTTGTTGGATCTCATTAACTGACTGTGATAATTCTATTAACTTGCTAAGCTAAACTTAACTTGATATCTTGTTTTATGGTGTAGTCAGTTATTACACTATCCTAATGCACTTGTAATAATCCTACCTTATAGAGGTTAATTTGCAACAGGTAACTACTTACTTATGTTTATCTTCTTAATTATCTTATAGTCTTCTTAGATGTTTAGACTATCTTATGGTCTTCATTTATGATTCAGACTATCTTATAGTCTTTATTCATGATCTTTGTTCTTCTGCGACAAAGATGTTGAAGTAGCCTTGTCTTACAAGATTGAGGTTGCTCTGATGCTAAGAGCTAGGTTGTTGGCATACAAGCGAGGGGTAAAGATAAATAGTTTGTATTGAAAGTATAGTGTAGGAAAGAACTTGTATGGTTGCGTGAAGAGCTCTAACTACTGTGACTGAGTCCTCCTTTTATAAACTCTTCACACTGAAAACCCCAATCCTGGTGACTAATAATATGCGTCAAATACATCTATGACTCATAACAAGTCATGCCCGAAATCCCTCTGCTGACTCATATGAGTTGCTGTATGATATACCTTTAAACCAATCAAAACTCATAAAATAATTCATTTGAGCAAACCGTATCATATGAGTGAAACTTGTAACTCATAATTATGAGTCAAGCACTAAAGTTATTACTTCATTATAGCTGGCAATCGTGAGCTATAGCAACATTAACCAGTTATAATATAATAATGACATGCAAGTACAAGTCATCTGAAAACTATGAGTCAACTGACTTTATAGATTAAAAGTCTTACATACCTATGACTAATAAGTATTAGTCATATGAAATTTGTCTTGTTACTTACAATTTGTGACAGCACTAGTAGCCCCTGATTCAAGCCTAGCCAAAATCGTTTCTTTTTCTTACTTCTCACAATCCTTCTTTTCATTCTTTATTCATAACGCTATCTATTTCCTTGGCTCCAATCGGCTACTTGTCAATTGATATTGTGCCTTAATAAAATTAACCATACACCAACAGATGACCATGGCAATACCACTACCCCACTAACCCTACTATCAATGAAAAATAAAAATAAAAATAAAAAATGTAAATACATACCAGATATTAATATTTGGTATACTATCCATCAGTCTTAATAATTGCTTCTACTCTATTCACCTTTGATGTTGCCAAAGTGTTAAAAGCTTTTGTGTTCAAAACTTTCCAACAATTAGTAATAGCTTCCTCTACTGCTTTTTTGACCTCATTCACAAAACCCTTCATAAAATGCAGTTCAGGATAGTGCTTGTGAAGCTTATCTTTCACTAGAGACCAAATATTTTCAATTCAATTAAGATCTAGTGAATAGACAAGAATTTCCAGAAGAGAAACTTTCTGCCTTGTGAGCTATCTCATAAAAGGCAAGTGAGTCTTAGCATTGTCAATGATAAGAAATACCTCTTCTTCTCCAACCTGTTCTCTGATAACCTCCCATATTGCTAAAAAGTAATACTGATCATATATATCAATAATTGACTCTCCAGTAACTCCACCCCTAGCAGAAGTAGGATCTGGCAAAACAGGCAAAAAGAGACAAGGAGTTTGACCATAAAAAAAATCAGTCATCATTTGGCTAATTCCCCTCTCTCTTCTCCTAATAGTAGGTTCAACACAATCCTTATTTTACTTCTCCTTTGGATATCTAAATACTCATTTTCTCCTCTTCCCTCCTTCTCTTTCCACAACTACCTCATCTCCCCACAGTGTCTTCCTTCTCCAAATCTCTCTTGTCCAATTGCTATCAGCTAATGCCTATTCCAATATCTCTTGAGCTAGATCCTCATCCAGATGAACCCTCTCTTGTGCCAACCATTTTTTCAGATGCTTTTTTGCAAGTCTTCTCCTCATTGTCATAGCAGAAACATTTGAAGCAACTTTCCTGACAATGTCAGAATAGCAAGTATTGTAATTACTGGGAGCTTCCACCATAATAGCATTATCCAGCAACTTAGTAGTTTTAGGATATCTTCCTCTTCCCTTTCTCTCCTTCCCCTTTTGATTTCCTTTTAAGATTGTATCTTTAACTGTGCAAAGAGGGATTTCAAGAAGGTGAGATATTTGGCATTAGCTCATTTGATGCTTGTGTAACCCGAGAATCCTCCTCCTGGTAAACATACAGAGGAGCTTAGAGGGGATAGTCTTTTTGTCATGGCTTTGAGGAATAGGAGGCATTGTTTCTTATGACAAATAATTAAACAAAATGATTAGGTTTTGATTAAGGTAGAGAAATTTCTTTGTGTAGTGATCAAAGTGAGGAGTTATGAGAAGGGTTGTGTTGCCGCTCATCACAGGTATACAGTTAATTTTGTTAATGGATAATACAGCAAGGGAACCCTTTAACCAGATAAAAGAACAAGAGAGTAAAAGAGGACATTAATACTATATTTACCAGCTAGATCCACTATCGGGGATCAGGCTTGGCTCAGGGCTTGGCTTGTCTCTCAGGGGGCTAGGAGCAATACACCAAGACATTGTGTAACTGGGAATGATGCCCATATCACAAATCCTGAATAACAAACAGCCTCTTCATGGCCTGCTAGCAGCCACAACCAAACCAAACAGCCATATCAAACACAAAGAGTTTACCCATAAAAATAAAGAAAAAAAGATCGCTTTTTCAATATCAAGCCTCTTCTGTCAGCCTCTTTTGTGTATGTTTCCCTATTCCTTTCCTACTCTAAAGCACATGCTAACAAAGAAAATACAAACTTTCACAGCTCATAAGGCAAGAACCGGAAGAATTGAACCCAAGGCTAATTTGTCCAATTGTCTCCTATCTCAGAGAGAAGATTAAGTACATAGAGATAACTCATTTCCACAACCTACGCTTAAAACTAAGTAGAAAGAAAAAAGAGTCAAATCATTCCAGCAAAAACAACTCCAAGGTTCTAGTATCAGGTTCAATTATTCAAGTTCTTACATAAGCCCCATATTAACAAAAAGGTTTGGTTCGCATCCTGGTGCATCCAGACTGCATCCTGTAAGCATTCTGTGCATCGTGCGCGTGTTTTGTGCATCCTGTTGTGAAAATGACAAAATTTGCTATGTTTTAGGTAGGTGAAACGACCCTACGATAGGTAGCTAGAATAACTATCACCTTAGCCCAAATGGTATACCAAGTGGTAACCAGAGGTGATATGGTCTCATATACAAATAGCTGGTTAACCTAGGACAAAATCTAGGGAATGGTTGAGTAGCCTTGGGCACTCTATTAGGCAGGAGAACCTTTCGGGAGAACATTCACATAAGATCAAGAGAATTATGGGAATGTTACACAGACCTCCGAGACGACTTTTGTGGTCGCCTGGAGGACTTCCGAAGTGGTTAAGGGCATAAGAGGGCAAAGTTACCCTACCTTGGGAATTTGGTCATTATGCCCATGGACCCCAGTTACCCTACTGCGGAGTCCAAGTGACGCTACCTTCACCGGCAAAGTCATCCAAGAACTTAGAGGTTGATTGCGTCACATTTTATAGGCTCTTGGATATTGTTGGGCGCACACACATCTGGGCGGGGAGGCCCCATGCCTGTGTGAGGGTGGCCCGAACATACTATTGAACTTGGGTGGGTTTTGCTAACACCCCCCTCTGGCCCCAGCGTTGGGACGGCGCGTCATAGGCAGACGGCTGTGTAGTTGCTCCTTTGCTAGTTAAAAGAGGTTATTGGAGTAGCTGCCGTAACACCGTATAAGTCGTTGCCGTCCGTCCGACTGAATGTCGTTCGCAGGATATATAAGGGGAGTATGGGTAACCGCCAAAATGGGGGTCGCCCACATATGGTCACTCCGGCATCTAGGAGTCTCTCTTAGCCTACGGGTAGTAGGGTAGTCTTCCTAGTGGTACTTAGATTGTCCAAGGGGGCCAGAGGGCTTTCGGGACAAATACCTCAGTCACCAGGCGAGGCCCTCTCCCCTTCATTTGTAGCATTACTATGGGTTGTTATTGGACTCTAGAGGTATGAGTCTTATCACGCTAGAGTATGTTCCGAGAGGGTGGCTATGGGTTGCGCCCACTTAGCCAACCATCGGCTACATCTCACCAGGGAAGCTTGCATGTCAATTGATCCCATTGGATAGTCGCATAGATTAAATGATGGGCTTCATAGCTTGTATAGACAAAGCTACCACTGGGCCAGTGAGTCCACCACCTAGGTATTGACTCCGGTTGTTGTCATAATAATTAGCCACTGGTATGACATCAATAGGAAGAGTTTTTCCACCTGCGGTTGTATTGGAGATGCATTGCAGAAACTCATATCCTATTGACGGAGTTAAGTATACCCGAGTTGGTCCGGTACTTCCGGAAGGATAATTCCTGAAGGAGGGTAGACCCCGGACAGCCCTGAGCAGGTCAGGGTACTCGTACAAGGTCGGAGTAGTGGTGAAATGTCAAAGGCTTAAATCTGATATCTACCTAAGTTTAAGCGTTTGGCATTCTACTTCGACAACCAACTTTTCCTCGAGAGAACTAAATTCAGTGAAGCTTTGAGCTTATCTATATTAAGTTTTACCGTTTGATTCTTTTGAATTATTTACCTCATCTTTATCTTCTACTTTGAGTGTTTGGTGCGGTCGCAACCTTAGAGTTCACCTCTCTACAGGGTGCCCCCATTACAGTAGGTGAGTTTCTAACAATTTCCACTTATTCCCAATGTCTAGTGACTATTATTTTGGGTACATACAGGGATCCAAAGTGAACTAATGACTTTTTCAAGAAACCTCTTTCAATTTCTAACCAGGAAGTCAGTTGCGCTAGTATGAGGCTCAAACTTTCTGTTTAGTATCTAATAAGTTGTATTAAGAACTTAAAGTAACCGGATTTTGCTCTAAAGTAATTTTAAAATCTTTCTCATCTGAATGCTGTGAGGATACTGTCGGGATGCTATCAGGATGCAACAGGAGTTTCAGAATGCACTGAACACACTAAATGCGATTCAATCCTTTTTGCTGATACAAGGCACTTAGCCTTCATTCACCTAACCCTTCGACACTCTCACTACTACCTGACATTGATATAGATTGATCCAAAATCACAGCATACCCCAGCAGGTAAAATGCCTTACCAAAACTATACTGCTCTAAAGCTAATATGTCTTTCCAGGATGAATATGTATTCTTCAAGAGGCAGATGTCTAGGTTTTAGGGTTTTGTTGAAATTGTGGAAAAGTCAATATACTTTTCACAAGCTGTAGTTGGACAGTTTGCTAAGAGTTCTATACACTGTGGATAAGCCCATATGTAGTCCCCAAGTCAGAGGACAATACTTCTTAAGATCTTCTTTGAGACAAAACAACTGAGATGAGATTTGTATACCATGGACGTGTTGCTTTGAGGGACTGTCTGGATAGCGAATAAGCTGATACATTATTTTCGTCTAGTGGAGGTGCAGGTTTCCAAAGGCTGTTTCATCTGTTAGGTAGTCAATGCACATATTCCAAGTTGTGGATGCCATCTCCTTTGGAAGGTCTTTGATTGATTAAGAAGCAATGTGTGTTTTCCAAGTTGTGGCAAAGTATGATTCTTGAGGGTGTTGGGACTACAAAGAGGCCAATATCTATATTCTTAGCAGCTGGCAGGCATCCCTTTGATGAGAGTGTTGAGGTTGTTCAGAAGATGTTGTACATCAGTAAAAATAGAGTCGACATTGAACAGAGAGCCTTTACATTCAGATTCCACAAATCTACCCAGAGAATTATGTACACCCATCCCGCCCGGAGAGAGCTCAACCACACCTTTGGCCTCCTGTCACATCCGGATACATCCAGCGCAACATGACTTGCATTCTTTGCTCTAGTGCACCCTGATGGTTAATTCTATCTTCTGGCACCCCAGATGATGTGTACCAAATCTACTTAGGTCTTATACACCTGGAGAGTATTATTACTCTGGATATCTTCCAGATCAATTCAAAGCTTCACCTGTTCACAGAATCATGTTATACCGAAATCACCAATTTAAACAAGCTGACTAAGGATCTATTATCCCAGTAACTAACCACACACATTATACCCCTTATTGGAACAGACCAGATCATAGCAAAATACTTGCTGAGTTCCTTCATATAAGAATCTACCCAAATATGAACTTTAACGCATATCGTACCTCATATCCCACTTAGTGAGCAGACTTAGGCTAATCTGTTGTTAATCAGCCACTGACCCTCCCCTACCTGCAACCCTTCTCTACCTACTGACTGTTGTAGGCATTTTCTTACTAACCGGATTTAACTACACCACTTCCCGACTCTAGCAGACATCTGCCTGGTGAGCTATATAGTCTTTCCTTTCTCCTGACCTCTACAGTCATGTCTACTCTACAGGCTATATACTATTCAGGTCCCCTCAACCAGCAGATCCTAATAAGCTATACCCCAAACCTATCCGACCTCTGGTTGTTGAGTAACCTCTACTTCTGTACTTTTGCCCTCCATTGAGGTACTACGAGATAACTCGCTGCCAACTACTACAGACTTGTCCACACTTCGGACCTTATACCACTCAATCCCTCTCAATGAACCAATTTCAATGAGCTGCCTCCCAACTATATCCAACTACTGGTTGCTGAGTAACATGTACTTTCGTACATTTGCTTTCCAGACAGGTATCACCAGATAGCTAGATGCTGGAAGCTACAAACGTGCCCATGCTTCAAGCTTTATACGATTCAATTCCTCACCGCAGGCGGATTCAAATGGGCTGCTTCCTGACTCTAGTAGACCTCTACCTGGTAAGCCATCTACCTTTTCCTACCTGCTGACTCCTACAGGCATGTCTAGGCTTTGATCCTTATATCATTAGATTCCCCTTAGCGAGCAGATTGCAATCCGCCTCTCCCTAACCCTAGCTGACATCTGCCTGCTGTGCTATCTACCTTTCTCTCTCTGCAGACTACTCTCTGTATGCCCACACTTTGAGCCTCATATAATTCAATTCCTCTCAGTTAGCAGATTCTAATGCACCCTTTCCTGACCCTTCCTTACCCTCCCAGACCCTTGGCTGTAGGATAAACTGCACTTCTTCATCTTTCTCTACTTTTCTTTCTTTAATATCACCCCATCTTGTACCTTGCGCTCTAAGCAGCTTTGATAAATATTTTGTGTAAATTAAGCTTAATAGAAGCATACTAAATATATGAAAATAATTTTATCATACTTCGCAGGCCTTTTTCTAACTTTATGAAGACTATTCTATTCCAAATGCAGACAATTCTAAGCCATATGCGGAATATTTGATATCTTAAATGGAAATCCTCCAGACTCCACTGATAAATACTGTAATAACCCAATAATAGGTAGCTATAATGACTACCGCCTTGTCCCAAATGGTATACCAAGTGGTAACCAGAGGTGGTATTGTCTGGTATACTTAGTATACAAAAGGCTAGTTAGCATAAGACAAGGTCAAGGGAATCATAGAGTAGCCTTGGGTACACTGTTGGGCAGGGTAATCTTTCGGGTGTACATTTGAATAAAGTCAAGGAAAGTATGAGAATGTTACAGTAACGACCCTATGATAGGTAGCTACACGGACTATCACCTTAGCCCAAAGAGCATACCAAGTGGTAACCAGAGGTGGTATGGTGTCGTATACTTAGTATACAAATAGCTGGTAAACCTAGAAGAAGGCCTAGGGAATAGTCAAGTAGCCTTGGGTACTCCACAAGGCAGGGTAACCTTTCGGGAGTAAGTTCGCATAAAGTCAAGGAATTTATAGGAACGTTGCACGGGCCTCTGAAACAACACTAGGTGTTGACATGAGGACTTCTGAAGAGGTTAAAGGCATGAGAGGGCAAAGTTACCCTACGTTGGGATTTTGTTCATTATGCCCCTGGACCCCAGTTACCCGCCTGAGGAGTCCAAGTTACCCTAACTTCGCCAGCAAAGTCATCCTAGAACTTAGAGGTCGATTCCCTCACATTCTATGGGCTCTTAGATGTTCATGGGCGCACATGCATCGGCGCAGGGAGGCCCCACGCCTGAGTAAGGGTGGCCCGAACATGCTATTAAACTTGGGCATGTTTAGCTAACGCCCCCCTCTGGCCCAAGCATTGGGACGGCACGTCATAGGCAGATGGCTGCATAGCTGCTCGTTTGCTAGTAAAAGGAGGTCACTGGAGTGGCTGCCGTAACACAGTATACGTCGTCACCATCCGTCCGACAGAACGTCGTTCGCAGGATATATAAGGGGAGTATGAGTAACCGCCAATATGGGGGTCACTCCTATATGGTCCCTCCGGCACCTGGGAGTCTATCTCAGCTACGGGTAGTAGGGTAGTCGTCCTAGTAGTACTTAGGAAGTGCAAGGATGCCAGGGTACTCTCGGGACAAATACTTCAGTAACCAGCCAGGACCTTCTCCCCTTGATTTGAAGCATTACTATGGGTTCTCAATGGACTCTAGAGGTATGAGTCTTATCACGGTAGAATATGTCCCGAGAGGCTGGCTATGGGTAGCGCCCACTTAACCAACCATCCGCTACATCTCACCGGGGGAGCTTGCATGTCAAATTGTCACATTGGATAGTGGTGTAGATTAAATGATGGACTGCATAGCTTGTATAGACGAAACTACCACTGGGCCAGTCAGTCCACCACCTAGGTATTGACTCCGGTTGTTGTCATAACAGTTAGCCACTGGTATGACTTTGATAGGAAGAGTTTTTCCACCTCCGCTTGTATTAGAGATGCATTGCAGAATCTCATATCCTATTGACGGAGTTAAGTGTACCTGAGTTAGTCTGATACTTCCGGCAGGATAATTGCTGATAGAGGGTAGACCTCGGACAAGCTGTGAGCAGGACAGGGTACTCGTGCAAGGTCAGAGCAGTGGTGAAATGCCAAAGGCTTTAATCTGATATCTACTTAAATTTAAGCGTTTGGCATTCTACTTCGATAACCAAGTTTCCTCGAGAGATCTTATTGAGTCAAGCTTTCAGCTTAACGATATTAAGTTTTACCGTTTGATTCTTCTGAATTATTTTACCTCATCTTTATCTTCTACTTTGAGTGTTTGGTGTGGTGGCAAACCTTAGAGTTCACCTCTCTATAGGGTGCCCCTGTTATAGTTAAACGAGACTCCAAGGCTAGATCAGAGGTCACTATAAAGCGTTCCGAAGAGGTTAAAAGCATAAGAGGGCAAAGTTACCCTACCTTAGAAACTTGACTATTATGCCCGAGGTCTCAGTTACCCTACTGGGAACACCCAGTTACCCTACCTCCACCGGCAAAGTTATCCTAGAACTTAGAGGTCAATTGCCTTACATTCTACGTGCTCTTAGATGTTGATTGGCGCCCACACACTTGTATAGAAAGGTCAGAAGCCTGAGCAGGAGTGGCCCGAACATGCTATTGAACTTGGAAGCGTACATCTAACACCCCCCTCTGGCCCCAGCATTGGAACGTAGCGTCATGGCCAGACAGCTACATAGTTGCTCGTTCCCTAGTAAAAAGAGGTCATTGGAGCAGCTGCCATAACACCAAATAAGTCGTCACAGTCCATCCGACCAAATGTCGTTTGCAGGATAGATAAGGGGAGTGTGGGTGGCTGGCAATATGAGGTCACACATAAATGGACCCTCAGGCACCTAGGAGTTTATCTTTGCCTACGGGTAGTAGGGTAGTCTTCCAAGAGGTACTTAAGTAGTCCTATGAGGCCAGGGTGCTTTCGGGACAATTACCTAAGTAACCAGCCAGAATCTTCCTATCTTGATTTGTAGCATTACTATCGATTGTCAGTGGACTCTAGAGGCATGAGTCTTATCACGGTAGAGTATGTTCTGAGTGGCTCACTCTGGGTAACGCCCATTGAGCCCACCATCTATTACATCTTACTGGCAGAGCTTGCAAGTCTGAATATTATATTGAGTAGCCACATAGATTAAATGATGGACTACATAGTTTGTATAGACAAAAGTGCCACGGGGCCAGTAAGTCCACCATCTAGATATTGACTCCTGTTGTTGTCATGGCCGTTAGCCACTGGCATGACTTTGATAGGAAGACTTTTTCCACATGTGGCTATATTAGAAATACATTGCAGAAACTCATCTCCTATTGACAGAGTTAAGTATACCTGAGTTGATCTGATACTTCCTGATGGAGGCTAGACTTCAGATAGCCCTGAGCAGGACAGGGTGCTCACACAAGGTCAGAGTAGTGGTGAATGTCAAAGGCTTAAATCTGATATCTACTTAAGTTTAAGTGTTTGGCCTTCTACTTCAATAGCCAACTACTATTGAGAACTTATTGAGTGAAGTTTTCAACTTAACGATATTATGTTTTACCATCTTGATTCTTCTTGAATTATCTTTATCTTCAACTTTGAGTTTTCAGTGTGGTCGCAACCTTAGAGTTCACCTCTCTATAGGGTGCGCCTATTACAAATACTCCCCTACCATCCACAGCCTTAAGCCCACTCAGGTTCTGTCCACTAAATCAAGGTATGTCTACATAGGTCTGATGAATCAGGTTGGGTCTGGATGCATCTGATCACGTCCTGCTGTGTCCTATAGATTAGGCCGCGTTCAGGGTACAACCTGGTAAATGTCGATTAATACCCAGAATCGTAGTTTACATTATAAGCACCTGGAACATCAGATGCATAGAGTTTACATCCCTGTCCGGAAAGTCTTCCCACCCATGCATTGCAACGGTACAAAACCCCCCCACCACAACAACCACCTTCACCATGACCTCCCCCAATACCAGAAGAGCAAGAAAAGACCTGAATAAGGAAATTTATGCCCTGTATAAACCTACAGATATGGTGTATAAAAGGATTTCTCAGTGCTTAGGCATGTCCAAGTCTACTGTTGACTATGTGGTAAAAAGAGCTGATGCTAGGGGTGGAAACACCCAGGATGCAAAAAGAGCTGGAAGACCAAGCAAGATTACCGATGCAAAAAGAAAGATAGTGGAGTCTATTATTGATGCCGAGCCTCATTTAGCGTTACGCGACATTACCAAAAAAGCGAATATTGGTTTGAGAAAGACCACTATAGACAAGATCATATCAGAAGCTGGTTTTAGGCTTCTGATAACCAGAAAAAAGCCTTTTTGGAGGAAGAGACAGAAAGAGAAGAGAAAGGAGTTTGCTAGGAGAAGGAGGAACTGGAGGGGTTCATGGAATTGGGTGGTTTTTGTGGATAAAGCCACAATTATCTATGATCCAAATCCTACAGGCAGGAAGGTTAGAGTTCGACCTGGGGAAGAGCTGGAAGAAAAAAACTTGAAGCCTAGCTTTAAGTCTGGGAGGACTAGCATTGGGGTATATGATACAATCATGAAGGAGGGAAGGACTGAGTTAATTCTTGTGAGAAAGAGGAGGGAGAAGGCAAGGACCAGCAAAAAAGACAGACTTGGCCTCAATGCCCACTAGTATGCAACTGAGATCCACCAGCCTTACCTTATCCCTTTTATAGAAGGTCTAGATAGACCTTCTGACAACATCTACCTAGCTGCAGACAATGCCTCCTGGCATGGTGGTGAGGAAAATCAAAAATTGGAAGCAGACTATAGTTACAAATAGCTCCCCTGGCCACCCAACTCACCAGATCTCAATCCAATTGAGAACACCTTGGCTTTACTTAAAAGAGCCCTCACCAAGCAATTCTCCAGGCTTGAAAGATGGCCCCACAGTGCTGGTGAGCTGTTTGAGGCAGCAAAGGAGGAGTGGGAATTAATTCCCCAAGAGATATTGGATACTTGGATAGATAGAATGCCTGAGAGAATTCAGGCTGTTTTGGATGCAGACAGAGGTCACACAAAATGGTAACAATGTTTTCCTATTATCTACTAGCTATATTATTACTATTTCGTTAATTGAGTTCTCTACTATTTTTTTGAATTTTCTATAAAGTTGTGTTGTAGTTGAGCCGTTGCCAGCCGGGGTTGGAAAGACTTTCCGAACGGGGCTGTACAGGGTGCTCCTGGGCTTAACCGATTTGTTTTGCTGATGTAGGTGTATATCTAAGGGTATTATATTGTATTCAGTTGTGCTTGTAGGCTACATGTTGTTTTCAGAATCATTAAACATCAATAAGCTCAATCTCATTGTCTTCTGCTTCTCTGACCTTGGCTGCTTCATCTGATAATAGCAAATCCTCCTGCCAATTGCCTATTTCCAATACTGTTAAGGCTTTAATATCTGACTGATGATCTAGAGTTCCGTCAATTGAAAGCGACAATCTGACTTTATGGAAGGAGTGGCGTATCATGTCAGCCTTGTGATTATGAAACTGCTAGAAGGCTCTTCCAACATAGTCAGTTATTATTACATGGTGATCTCCCACCTCCCAGTACTCGAATTGATTCATCACTTCCAATTAAAAAATCTTTTTGTCGGTAGGATCCTATAATACTTTCTTGTATGGCTTATTTACTGACATATCTAGAGGTGGAAGCAGACTAGTATATCTGCCAGGTCTAAGGGAGAGTGTTATGTGATTCTGAGGTAAAAGATGGAGAATGACAGGTGTTGTATGGGAAGCCATGAGGTTAAGAGCCAGCAGAGAAGGTCAACTACCCAATACTAGAAGTATGTGGTTGTTGATGTATTGTTCAAATAGGTTATCATTGATATAAGCAGTTGGATTGAACTCAACAAGAACACCATTTTAGTATCTCTCACTCTCCTCTCTTAATCATCTTCCACTACTGTGAAGAATAATCATTGGAGGGATACAAGGAATGTGATCTCCAAAGATGCACAAAACTAAGGTCACTTGGTGTTTGTCCCACCCCAATCTAGTTTCCTTAACATGAATTGTCTTTGCCCCCAGCTGATTATAAGTCTTTTCATTCAGATACTGGAAGGCAAGTAGTATTTCATCAATAATGTATATATTGGAAAGCTGGTATCTGCCAACTGCCTGACATACAGCCACCTTCCAGAACCTTTCTGCTGGTGGTTGAGAGTTTCGTCTGTTAAGACAGAGCTAGTTAGCAATAAGGGTTTTGTAATCTGCTAGTGCCTTTTGAGCTTTATTCATTATAGACTGGAAACTAATTTGGTAGCAACCTAGAAACCCCTAAACCACCTATTGCTGAACCAAAATGTGTTTGAATCTATCTCAGAATATATCTCTCAAAATTGGCACTCCGACTCCATACAAAACAATCCTTGCCTAACACTTCTTCCTGCCTCCTGTCTTTCTATAAACTGTCTATAAAGTTTATTTTCTAACTTGAGCCACAGAACCCTCACTGTAACAGGGGCACCCTATAGAGAGGTGAACTCTAAGGTTGCCACCGCACCAATACTCAAAGTAGAAGATAAAGATAGCATAAATAATTCACGAATAATCAAAACAGTAAAACATAATATCATTAAGCTGAAAGCTTAACTCAATTAGTTCTCTCAAGGAAAGTTGGTTATCGAAGTAGAATGCCAAACGCTTAAACTTAAGCAGATATCAGATTTAAGCCTTTTTGACATTCACCATAACTCCGACCTTGTATGAGCGCCTTGTCCTGCCCAGGGCTGTCCGAGGTCTACCCTCCATCAGAGATCATCCTGCCAGAAGTATCAGACCAACTTGGGTATGCTTAACTCTGTCAATAGGATACGAGTTTCTGCAATGCATCTCCAATACAACCGGAGATGGAAAATCTCTTCCTATCGAAGTCTTACCAGTGGCTAACTGTCATGACAACAACCGGAGTCAATACCTAGGTGGTGGACTCACTGGCTCAGTGGTAGTTTCGTCTATACAAGCTATGCAGTCCATCCATTAATCTACATGAAAATTCAATATGATATTTTGACATACAGTCTTCTCCAATGAGATGTTACCGATGGTTGGCTCTATGGGCCCTACCCATAGCCAGCTTCATGGGAGATACTCTACTGTGATAAGACTCATACGTCTAGAGTCCACTGACAACCCATAATAATGCTACAATTCAAGAGGAGAAGGTTCCAGCTAGTTACTTAGGTATTTGTCCCAGAAGCACCCTAGCCTCCTGGACTACCTAAGTACCTCTTGGAAGACTACCCTACTACCTGTAGGTAAAGATAGACTCCTAGGTGCCGGAGGGACCATTTATCTGTTACCCTATATTTGGCGGTTACCCATACTCCCCTTATATATCCTGCAAACGACATTCAGTCGGCTGGACGGCAACAACATATATGGTATTACGGCAGCTGCTCCAATGACCTCTTTTTACTAGCAAACAAGCAACCATGTAGCCGTCTGCCTATGACACATCATCCCAACACTGGGGCCAGGGGGGGGGTGTTAGCTAAACCCTCCCAAGTTCAATAGCATGTTCGGGCCACTCCTACTCAGGCGTCTGACCTTTCTGTTGCAGGTGCTTGTACGCCCATGAACATCTAAGAGCTCATAGAATGTGAGGTAATCAACCTCTAAGTTCCAGGATGACTTTGCCAGTGAAGGTAGGGTTACTTGGATACCACAGTAGGGTAACTGGGATCCATGGGCAGAATGGCTAAGTCCCTAAGGTAGGGTAACTTTGCCCCCTTATACCTTTAAACGCTTTGGAAGTTCTCCTGTATACAACTAATGTCTTATCAGAGACTCGTGTAATGTTCCCATAGTTTTCTTGACTTTATGCGAACTTACTCCCTAAAGGTTACCCTGCCTTATAGAGTACCCAAGGCCACTCTATTGTTCCCTAGGCCTTGCTCTTTGTTAACCAGCCATTTGTATACTAAGTATACGCGATCATACCACCTCTGGTCACAACTTGGTATACCATTTGGGCTAAGGTGATAAGTCATTGTAGCTACCTATCGTAGGGTCGTTACACTCGCACTATATCTTGACAACTCCTCTGGACTCTTCTTTACTGTTGAGCGCTTTCCAAATTCTTCCATTTTTTTCTTTCTTCAAACCCAGTCACTAGTAGTTCTTTGCAAATTTTGGTAACGCTCTAAGGCCTCTGTCTGGGTTGGTTGCCGAAAGCCACCAAGTGGAGATATTGGTATCTGGTGGGATTTAGAAAGGTAAGAACATGGATTCTTCAACTTTGACTATATGTTTGTTCTCGATATGTGATTGTCTTTAACTCTTGCTGACTTAAAGTGCGCTCATGAGTAGGCTTTGCTTTTAGTTCTCAGTAGATATTTGTCGGTGCTTCATTTCATGGCATTCTGGTAGGTTTGACTAAGTTGATATTGATTTCTCTTGTTTTTTACCTTTATTCACCTCGCCCATAATGAGGCCTTTTTTATATTGATTTCTACCTCATATTCTATTGACTCTCTCTCCTCGAATACAAACTAATTCAATCTTATCCTATAGTCATTTACTCTTTCCTCTATTTACCGGCCCCATTTCCCTCCAATTGACTCATACTTGGGTATAGGAGGGGGGAGGGGTGTGGTGTGGTGGTGTTCGGGCTCTCAGAGGGTTGTGTCGGGTGCTTTAGTGCTGTCAGAGGTAGTATTAGATGTCGTCTCCCTCTCTTTGTCTCTGGTATGGGAGGGTCGCTGGGGTTACTTCCTTGCTGGGGCTGTTCTCTGTGGGATTCGGGATTGCACTCGTAGGGCCGAATGCCCCCATTGCCCCTGTGGAGGAAGACACTATCCCAGCGGAAATAACAGTCGACAGCTTCGCCATGGTGGAGGTGGAAGTGGAATGCCTCGCAGAGGGCATACGCATGACTTAACAAGTCAGCAGAAAGCTAAGGCTCAACTTCCACACCAATACCGGCATGGAAATCGCCAATAAATCATGATACCTTTGGCTCTTGATCTCCCCCTCCGGCGCTTCATTCACCGCGTACACCTCCTCAGGCGCCGCCTCCTCCACCGCTAGGGTCATAGCTGTGACCCGTGCTTGCGCCTCCTTTATATTCACAGCAACCCCCTCATGCGCCACATTCTCAATGATATCCTCCTCAGCACCACCATCACTGATCTCACCTAGGTGTTTAGACCCTTCCATCATAGTCGTCTGATGCCCCCACAACAAGCTAACCGGACAATAAAACTCATTCCCGTACTGGGTCAAAAGCTCCACCTTCAAATACCTCACCCATATGAGTCGGTACCCGATCAGGAAGGCCTGCACCTGCCGAGAATTCCTCCCTTCGAAGGTACTGAGATCCTTCCATTCACTCCTTTTGATTGGATACCTATCTCTGTCAAACATCTTTAAACTACGAAACTTGGATGAGGAAAACTCAAAGTTCGCCAGGATGACTGTATCAACGAGTATGTCATTGCAGAGCTCCACGATGAAGAAGTTCTTCTTCCACTATTCGCTGTTGCCGGATTGGACTTATCTGAGTGACGAACCTTATACTCAGGCACTCCACCATCAGTTTCACCACGAACTTCAAGCTCGATCTCAGTATCCTAGCCCGCAGAGTCCAAAGAGTTGTTCAGAGAACTGCTAGCGCAGCCGCGTCGGGGCCCCAGCACCCAGTCCTCAATGTTCTCGGAGCTCTCTCGGAGCTCTACCTAGCTCGAGCCAAATTCTGCGATTTCCATTCTTCATGGAGAGGAACTTAGCTGTGTCAAGGGGGGAATCATTGCTACCATTTTCGGTAACTTCCTATAGAGGTGGGGGAGGTCGCAGGGTTGGGGTGTCTCTTGGTGCGTTCTCAGACGAAACCCCGAACCAGTCGAAGGAACTCGTGCAGACCCGCAAGCTTCTATCGCCGTTTGGGTTCCCCCCTCCGCTTGACCACCAACCCTCGCTATACCTGCAGCTATAGAAGCAACTACTTGCTCAAAACTAGAACTGGGAGTAGCAGCGTAATTTCCTCCATGACTCCTACTCCCACTCCCACTTCTACTCCTCAAAGACTGCTGCGGTAACCAATGATATAATTCGCAGTGACGGCCTGACATGTTAACCCATTGTCGCTGTTAAGCATAGCAGTAGCCGTTAAGCAAGCAGTGTCGTTGTTGTCGCTGCCGTGGAAAACTGCAACATCCTCTTTATCTCTCCCAACAAAAAAAAAAAATTAGAAATCTTTTGTCAGCTCTACCTCGTGCACTAGAGGAATGGGTAAGTAAGGAAGGGAGAATTGAAAGAAGGTTTCGAGTCATAGATCCGTTCACAAGTACAGCACACACTCCCCTATTGCTTTCCTAAAGCTTCCAAGGAAGGAAAAAGAAAAGAAAAAAGAAACGAATAGGGGGCCCCGACAGCTATGTCAAGACAAGTCGACAAAAAGTTGCCAGAATTGAAGAAAGTCGAACCAATGAATGTACAGTGGAACAAAAGTATAGCCCGAACCCTGAACGGTTTACCAAAAAAAAACCCCGGAGAAACAGGTGATGGAAGATTGCGCGGACTTGTTTCTTGGTATGTGATAATTATGATACTTACACAGTATAGTACTGGTATAGAGTTGGTTATACTCTAGTACAAGTGGTTACGTTGTCCAAGTAAGCCTAAAACGGGAAAGCTGTCAAGTCAAGCTATGATGAAACAGCACTCGAATACTGTGGAGCAAGAGAATTCATTGAACTTTGGTTTGTTTGTTTGCCTGGATGCCTAAGTTGGGAAATCATATGTAATGTACATACCAGTTAGGCTAGTTCCTCGAGCTTCAAAAGCTTGCTAGATAGAGCCTTATTTTTAAAAAAAAATAGTCTTCCAAATCCTTGGAAGCAACATAGGGTATTATACTTGTACTTTGTAGGGGCTGCCCAGGTCTCATACTGGTGATGCTGACCATATCAATCTACTCACCAATCTATCCATCAATTAGCGTACACTATATTCGAATAATGGATGCCAGGATACATACAATACCGCTTTACCCCCAACAAGCAAGCAATACCAGAGTCCTTCTCAGCCACCATCCAGCCAGCTACAACGAAATGTGATGTGCATATTATATCATAGACGCACAATGGGGTAAAGAAGGAAGGAAGGAAAGGTTTGGTCAGGTCTTGTTTGTCAGATTGTGGAGGTTTGGCATATAGGAACATACCCCATTTCATGATAGTGTGTTGTGCGGTAGGGAAAGCCCACGATACCTTCCCCCATCTCTGCATCCTTCCACCCTCCGGATCTAAGTAACTAGATCCTTAGTAGGGTGATGAGTGGTATAGATTTGTCATGGGGGAAGTGCTCATTGATGTTTTGCTTCTAGTAGGACATGCGCGTGCAATGCTGTATGAATGATAGTAGAGGTGTCAATATCTTATCTGGAGCATGGCCCCTCGAGTGGCTGGCGTGGATGGATAGAGTAAGGAATAAAAATTAGAGTAGCGGGGGAGTAGTAGTAGTAGTAGTAGTAGTAGTAGTATACAACTATGTGAGTGATTCCTCATGACAGTCCTCCCTGGCTCCCTGGCCTCACTCCCTCCATTGAGCCGTTAGATCCCTTCCAACTAGGAGCGAAAATCACTGATGTACAACAAAAATACCATAATACAAATCTCAAAAGAAAATACCGGTACTCCACTTTTTTGCAAAGGAGCAAAAAACGGATAACGCTCCCACCCTCTCTGCTCCGCATTCCATCCCCCCCGAACCCAACAACTACTCCCCCTCCATCTCCCCTCCCTCCTCTCTTCCCACTCCCTATACTCCCTAGCATCTACCTCGCTCCTCCACCCTTCGCCCCACAGCCTACGCACCTCAAAGCCAACCTCAATTGCAATGAAGATCATGAGAATCTACTCGAGTAGGAGCAAATGCCTCTCGCTCAGCCTCTCTGGAAGAATGTCAACAATGCAGGAAGCGTAATTCAGCTCCGCATTCGACTGTCGAACGCGCAGATCAATGTCCAGCCCCTGGCCTACAACGTTATAATACCCTTCGAGTCCGAGCCCGTGCCAAGAGTCCCAGAATATGTCCAGCAGCGAGTCAGTCAGCTCGGAGCAGAGGTTCGGAGGTGCACGGAACCCCAGCAGCTCCGCAGTCCTGCGCAGGATGAAGGAGCACGTAATCAGGCAACTTTGGAGAGGGTTGTTGTCAGTTCATCTTTTGGTGCGCGTGCTGCCGCCAACGCCAGTGCCTACCGCGGTACGGGCGGTAGGGTAACTTGGGAGGAGGATAGCTAAAGATATCCATTCTCCCCCTCCGCCAAAGCCCGGTTTTCCCACCTCGCCGCCCCAGCATAATCACATCGCCGGCAATCATACCCCCGCAGATCATGGTCCTTAACACACTCCAGATTTTTGGTCTCCACGCCCCTCTCCACATAACGTAAATCACCGGTTTCCGGGACAACACCGTGCACCGGGACAGAGTGAGACTGAATAGGAATGGAAGACAAATTCAATGGTAACTATGCGAGAAAAAATCATAAAAATAATCCAAAACCAGAGAAAGAAAGGGGAGATGTGGGATAACTGGGAGGGGGTAGGGTGGAAAAGAGAGAGGAAAACTGGAATTTAAATAAATTAGCTATGCTCTAAGTAATGATAATAGAATGTAGGTAAACCAAACCAAAAAAAAAAGCTAAAGTAACCAAAGGGCTACCGCTTGGACCGAAGCTTCATATGAAGTGGGCGGTAAGGCATATGGTAGCGGGTGATGGTGGGTGTAAAGGGAGTATCTGAGGAGCGACGGCGGCGGCAACTAGGTCGGTTATTTTGAGGAGAATTCCACAAAGCATCGGAGGTTGTGGCAACGTCGTCACTGGCTTCTGAGGGTTCAGAAAATTCAATAACCTTGGGAAGGGAAGCAATCTGAACATGGCGAGAGTGATTATTGGGAGTGTAGGGAGGTTGTTGAATGGGTGTTTCGCGTTCTGGGTGAGGAGTGGTGGGGAGTGTGATCGGAGTAGTGGTGGTTTTTTTCAGTCGCCGTGTCTTTTTAGGCCGGCTGTCAAGCTCGTCGCGAGCCTTTCTTAAGGCCATAAGCTCTTTACCAGTAAGTAAACGAGCCTTGGAGAGGTGCTTGCGGTCTGGGCGAGTATTGTAGGATTTTTTCTTCCTTAATCCCTCGCATACTTTTTCTCTAATTTCTTTCTCCGTCATAGAAAAAAGTGCTGCATGGCTAAAGGTCTTTAGGATACCCTTAATTTTTTTAACTGATGCCCCCCCTTTATCGATCAGGGTATTAGCAGCATGTAGTTGACTGCGTATATCTCGGGTAGTTTTTGGTGTGCGAAAAGTGTAAAAAGATGGAGAGGTGGAAGAAAGAGGATTGCGGTTATCACTCTGAGGTTTTAACTTTGTATAGACTCGGCGTGGATTCAGGGGCACAATACCAGTAGTAGCAAAGACCTGCTCATTATTGTGCTTGCTAATCGCCTCCAATCTTGCTTTGTGGAGAAGTGGAATGAAGACCGACTTCTTAATACCCTCTTCTGTGTCGCGGCTGTAGTCATCCACTTGGCGGCCATAAAAATTCTGCAAGGGACTAAATATTCCTACATCTAGAGGCTGAAGAAGATGGGTGGAGTGTGATGGAAGACAGAAAAGAATGATATTTCGCTGTTTGCAGAACCTTGCAAACTCCCAGGTAATATGTGATCCATGACCGTCGAGGATGAGTAGGCGTGGAAGTGGGCCCACAGAAGCCGCCGTGCAAGGATCAAACAATTCAGTAACCCATTTCAGAGCTACAGCATCATCAGTCCAGCAATTAGGAGAAAATGAAAAGCGGTAATCTCCTATCGTAGTAGTTAAATTCGTGTACTAGCCCTTGTACTGCGCGCTACCTTTATTAATAACCATGGGCGGAAGAGCAAAACCAGCAGCACAAATAGTTTCAACAACTGTCACCATTTCTCTTGTGCCTTCATGAGTAACACGAGGGTTTTTACACCCTCGGCGACCAAGAACCTTTGCTCTCGATGCAATCCCCATCAAAAACCCTTTTTCGTCCATGTTGAAGATCTGGAATGGCTTCAGGTTATGCTGACGAATAATCGTGGAGAGTTTGGAAAAGTAATCCTTCAAGAGGCAGGGACAGCTGGCATGTGCACGCTGACGGTCTAATTTTGTGCTAAACTTGGTAGCCAAGTCTGGGTGACGATCAAGGAATCTCGTGATCCAATTCTTTCCCACTCTTATTATTTTATTTCCCATTCTCTTTTCATAAAGATAGAGAGCCATGTCTTTTACCATATCCAACCTAGGAGGAAATCCCCGATCATCCTGCTCCTTGCACCAGGCCACTATAGCCTTCTCCTCCATCACCGTAATTAACTGATTGTCAACCTGAGCCAGTTGATGACTCGTCCGCTCCCCAGTGTACCGGTAGTATAGTGTGGACTTTGGAATGTCAAATGCCTCTGCCGCCGCTCGAATACTCTCTTGTTTTCCCTCGTTTAACGATTTAATCGCAGCTGAAATCCGTATTTCACGGCCAGTATCATTGCGCTTCTTCACTCTCGGCATGGTGGCGGTGGTATTTTGGTGATCTGGTTGTCTCTACGTGGTTTCCAAGCAGGGTAATTACCTTAGCGCATTGTCTCACTTTACTAAAATTGCGCCATTCCGTTTCCCGGTGATGTCCCGGATCCACGTGATTTACGTTACACCCGATCCTCAACCGGCGCAATGACCCTTCCCACAGACATCAACTCTTGCGGCGGTACCAGCCGTGATACTACATTCCTCGATAAGAATATGAAGATATCCCCATCCTCAACCTGATACCCCGTCTCCGCATTTGGGATCAAACTCAGTATGGGTAGGCGGAGGTGAATAACCTGCTCATCTTGGCTCGTCAGTAGGGGCCAGGATAAGAGGGAAACAACTGACACCTTCACTAATAGGTAGGGTCAAGGAAAGCATGCCTTAGAGTATTGCACTAGGAATCTTGTTCGCATTTTAGTGTATAAAACTGTATGTGTCACATGTGCATTGAGTCCCTGATTCCGTTCAATTGGGTGCTCTAAATAACACCCATTCTACATTCCATCCCATTTAAGCGAGACAACAGCCATGATCTGTCAAAAGGGTTTCAATTGCTGATGTCGCTTAACATAGAACCTCAGAGTGCGCCCGATTGCTGAGAATTTATGAACAAACATCCGTGCTAAATCCCATGGTGCATAAAACATCACTCGATTGTGATCAGCAGTCAGGCAGTGAACGCCAACAGGGTACTTCCCATTCCTCCCTCTACTCTAGTGGTGAAAATTTTATGTACCATAACCGCGAGAAGCTCAGACTAGCCTTCTCAATGAGCTAATTGTCTTCGAGCAGTTAACTTCTATTACACTTCCATGCTGACTCTAACGCTGTGCAAAACCACGACCCAGACTCCTGTCTTCAATTTTTTTTTGCATTCGCCGAACGAGAATCTAGCCCCCCTAGTCCTACTTCTTATCCAATCAGCTTGACATCGAGAAATATTGTCCCTCCACAACTCCCCTTCCCAGAGGCTAGACACTAGAATGTCAGGAAAATATTATCGGCTGAAGGACCAGCTATGGCTATGCTCGGATTGATATCCAAGACCAGGCATAGGAGCAAGCGGGTATAGCTCTCGAAATAGAATCGATCGCCTTTAAGAGTCAGTTAGCCTACGGAAGTATCGGGTATCCTGATATCATCCCCAACGCCTTCCACCAGTGTGTAAATGCCTTTGACGCCGTAACCAGCATCTTTGATATTATGTGTCAAACTATTGTGTGAAAAACAAATGTGATTAATCTAAAGAATCTAATAAGAGGTCCACACTTTCTCCCCTTTTCTTTCTTTCTTCCTTGCTTCTATGCGCCCCTTCCCCCGATTAACACAAGGAGCCCCCGCCAGGCGGTCGGGGGAACGGAAGGGGAAAACAAGTATCGAGGAAGGCGAGCATTTACTGACGCACGGTGGGCAGCTGGGGCTCATGGCCTAAGTATGGTGTAAGGCCAAAATAATGAGATCGGAAGGGAGTGGGGTCTAATGAAGAAAATTTCAGTATCTAGCCTAATGAATCGAACCCCACCTGCTGACCTAATAGAGGCAGATCAGGCTACCTGGCTCCCGGCAAAAACTTTATGTCTCTCATTAGGATCAAAAAGGAAATCTTGCATTCACCTCCAGTGTCAAATTTCTAAAATAGAGGAATACAGTCGATCGGTATTCGTGCCTTATACCGGGGGGGGCTAGCACTACTAATTCTTACAGGGAAGGATCGGGGGGTCTCCCCGCTAGAGAGCAGCCGAGAGGGCATCATTCAGCAGGCATTCAAAAAAAAAAAAAAAAAAGACAAGCGGTGGCGAACCACCATATCGGCATTTGGGCTAATACGTCTTTCACACTAACATATGACTCGGAGATCTTTTAGAGCTGCTTCAAGAATAATTGTGGAGCATGGTGAGAAGAGGGGTGAGCTAACTTACCGTACAATGGCTGGGTTGGGGGAGTGCTCTATGGCATTAGAACTTCAGGGAAATAGGCGCCTCTTGTTCCAGGCTAAGTCAGCTATGCAAGGGCTGAAAAAAAGGGGAAATGGGCATTGTGAGAACAAGAGAGGGGGTTGAGGCAGCGTGAAAGTGCAAGAAGTTGCTCAGTACAGGCTTTGCTGGCACCCCCGAATTAGCATACTAGAGCAGTGAGGCCATCATTGGGATAGCAAGATGTTAGTTCTGATAGACCAGAAAATCTCGGCAGAACCTGTCACTCAATCGTCACATATTCGGGGATGAAATAACCACCAAGGCCTCGAGGCTCGAGGCTCCCTCCGAGGCGTCTTTCCAATACTAGCAGAGGCCCCAGGACTATCCCAAACCTTCCATCTCATTCTCATCCCACTCATCAGGGCGTTGGGATGACGTTTGAGGAATCACAGTTTATTAGTATGATACCGGAAATGCCAGATGAATAATGGGAGTATATGCCGCCAAGTCAGATATATATGAAGTACACTCGACTTTTCTTTCCGATGTCCCTTTTTCTTTTTCCAGCGTCCCAGGAACCAATATTAGAGGGTTTCACCCATAAGCTCCTGACTTCTAGTGTTCATTGCATTTCTCCATTCCTTTGCTTAAGATTATGACTGGCCCCGGTTGGGACGTAGCATACCGGTATAGTTTTATGGCAGAATTTCCTTTGGGAGGCCTCCCAACTTTGTCTCTCATACGTGTTATACAATGGAGAGACAAATCTAGCGATCTAGAAGATCTAATCATATCAATTGCACTCCTTCCTTCCTTCTCCCTATCCCCTCCAGCAGGTCAACGATAGAGCATGCTTGGAAGGCCAGGCGGGATAGGCAGAAGGGGTAATAAAAAGAGAGGAAACAGAATTAAGAAAATATTTATAGCTCTAGCTTGGTGGGAATCCTAAAAGAAAGCTTCCTGCGAGATCTTCACATCTTCCGGAGATGGGATAATCTTGGGGTGAAGGCGCAAGACCAGTTACCAATCGAGCAAGTTGTCTCTAACTCCTCTAAGTTCTCGAGAAGGCTATTACCGTAAGAACTTGAGCAGTTGAACCTCGCCTTGGGACGTTGGAGTTACCTTTTCTGGTAAGGCGTGGCTCTTTTTTCTTTTTTTTCTCTGTCTTAAGCTCAAGCTGGGGCCAGTTTTCACTGTGCGCTCGCCCCTCTATCCAAGAGAGGGAATTTCGGACGTCTTAGCGCGGGTTTCAATTATTCCACTTCTTTCGATAGGCTAAATTTAGTTCCTAGTACCATAAATCTTAGCATTTGTAGAAGTAGACCTGCGCCATAAGAACATCATGGCAGAAGCCCATGTGGACCATACGGGCTACGAACTGCTTGAATATGAGGCGGAAAATGCAGTATTCATAAAAGAAAACTACGTGTCCTAACACAGTAACTCTCGGTTGATGTCCTCCCTTAGAGCAGGTTGAGACTGGCCCTTGGCACATGGAAGTACTCTTTGGACTTCTCTCTCTGGAGGTTTTAAAGGGAGAGCATGTACCTTAATAAGATCTATACTTCAGTTACCACAACTATTTCATGTCTTACCCAGGGAACAATTTGGATATGTGTCTTATGAGACCCCCACAGCGCTCAGCTTGGGCCAGGAGCAAAAGAGAGCTCAGATGGGCACCTGTAACAGTATTGATGCTTCACGTGACGCGATAAAATTCCGAAGAATCTAATCCAAGATACTACCAGAATACAGCATCATACTGCTTGTGCTCACTTGCACTTCGCACGACACAAGAACCGACCACACTCTCCAATATCAGGGCTGTCTCCAATCTTTACTTATGCACAAACAACCTCTCAACCACACCTTGCTCGTGCACCTGCTTCCCATATCCTCCCATCACTACGAGAGATAGTGGAGTTTAGGGATATTTAAGTTAACAGTGAGAGTCATCAAGACAATCCCACCATCTTCAAGGCTACCAGAGGGTATTAACCGCCAGGTTTGCACTGCTTGCTATATCCCGAGGATGGACCCCCGGTTTGGGCGAGTACGCAACCTACAGTACCTGGGGAGGGCGCGCACAATAATTTTCAAGATCTTTGCCAAAGAGTGCTGTTGCAACACATACAAAACCTCGCGAGACTCTTGTTTGTCCACCCAGATACACATCCTCCACTCTCACTCCGATTATGATATTTGCAATGTATAAGTAGGGCATTCGGTGAGGGTAAGGTAAACACTTCTGGCACATGCTCTCATCCTCAGAAGTACGCAAAGCCTTCTCAAGATCTACAATTCCCTTCGCTATGTGTGATACTCCTCGCATCCCCACCTACGAAAAGACTATTGAGCGGAAGAAACACACCCATTTGACAACTTAGTTTAAGACAACAAGCTTGCTGACAAAGCCACCCATGGTCCTGCTTATGTAACCAACCTTCTAGCCGTCCTTGAGGCAAATTTAAACTTCCCAGCGAGCCCCAGACACCAGTTCTAAATTGCCCCTGGGCAGCTAAACAGCTTTGTTATAATACAACTCCGTGGGTTCTGTGGGCAGGAGATAGTCCACGAATGTTTCGTTTTTTTTCCTCGTCAGAGAAACAAACAGACCCAGCACAGATGCAAGTTGCAAGCCTATCCTCCCATCAGCCTCATGCACAAATATCCAGGAGAATTGGACTCTTTTGACACAAGGGGCGGTGCTGATATCGGTCGTCCGTTATCGGGAACATCGCGTACAATACGATACACATTGAGGCTCTAAGCTGCGCCCTTGACTCATGGTCACACAGGATCAAAAAACTTGAATTCTTAATCGAACGCTTGCGCCCACCGGACCCAACTATTTCTATCACCCTTGACCTTCCCCCTTCCGTCCCCAAACCTCTCTCCTCTACCATATTTTTTACCAACCGGCTGGGTCGCTGCTGTCGACAAACTGAAGCTACTTCCCGAGAGAAAGAGGAAAGAAGAAAGAAAAAACTAGTATGTCGCTCTTACACCTTCCGAACGAGATCATCCTCCAGATATCCGAAGAGCTCTCGCTTGGGGGTGTGAGCCTGCTTCTCCGAACGAATCGCCGTCTCGCATCACTCCTGTCCCCCGCAATCATCGAGCGGATATGCCGCGAACGGTCACGAGAATGGTGTACGAAGGCACTGTATTCAGCAGCAGAGAGAAAGGATAAAATAGCGGTTACACTCCTTCTAGAGAAAGCCCAGGAGGTTCTGAACTACGCCGAGGACCCCACGCTGCTCGAAGATCTAATAAAGACCCAAAGCGAGACGGTGTTTGACACTTTACTGGAGTGTGGGATCGAAGCGGGCATCAAGCATTCCCCCGGCTTACAAACGCCTCTCCATTTGGCGGCTCAACACGGACGTTTGGCGACGCTGCGGTTATTGATAGCCCGGGACGACGTGGATGTCAACGCGAGGGATAGAGGTGGCTTACCGCCACTCCTATCGGCGATCCAATTCGGACGGTGCGAGATTGTACGGGAGTTACTGGAGGATAAGAGGGTCGATGTCAGCTGGATCGGTCCATTTGGCCAAGGACCACTCCATGAAGCGGCAACTGAGGGGAATCCTGATGTCGTGCAGCTGTTGTTGGACGATGATAGATTTGACGTGAATTTGACGGATCAATATGATCGCACGGCAATATATGCCGCTGCATATAAAGGGCATGGGGCAGCTGTGCGCAGCTTGCTCAATGATGAAAGGGTCACAATCAACCTGCAGGACTTTTACGGCTGGACGCCATTGCACATTGCCACACGGGGGGAAGACACGGATAGGGACACAGTCGTCAAAATATTGCTAGAGGACAAGAGACTTGATGTGAATATGCGGGATCGGAGGGGTCGGACACCACTGCTCCTCGCGGCGAGCCATAACAACTACGCCGGAGTACTCGAAGACCAAGCTCAAATCGCAATCCAAGTCGCGGTGGTACGTGATCTACTGGAGGATGAAAGGGTCGACGTTCACCTGGGGGATTTCTCCGGCCGTACACCGCTACATTTCGCATCTACAGGCGGACTTGTTTGTCTTGCGGTTCAAAGACTCCTACTAGACAGCAAAAGAGTCGACGTCAATAAAAGGGATAAAGCCGGTAGAACGCCATTGCACTCTGCGGTCAGGAGTGCCAGCGATTCAGCCCTGCAGCTCTTACTAGACGACATCAGATTCGACGTTAATCTCCGGGACCGCAATGGCCGAACACCGTTGCATGTCGCGGTGACAGAAGCCCGTGACGAGGTAATGGTGAAAATGTTACTCGCGGATCCTCGAGTCAAAGTCAACCTTAAGGACAATAAGGGCTGGGCACCACTACATTTCGCGACTTGCGAAGGACTAGACGACTTAGTAGAACTACTCGTAGGCGCTAAAGATACCAACGTCAACCTCCGAGACCATGAAAGCAAGTCACCCCTCCTTATCGCGGCCATCCAAGGGCGCGAAGCCGTAACAAAACTTCTACTTGCAGACGAGCGAGTGGATGTAAACTCGGCTGATAGTCGCGGTCGGACACCGCTCTATCTCGCAGCATTAGAAGGCCGCGAAGAGGTGCTCAAACTCCTACTCCAGGAAAAACGAGTCATTCTAAATATTGGCGACCGGGTTGCCGTACCTACTCACGCCGCGGCGTGGCGTGGGCACGATGAGATAATGCGCATCCTACTCGCGAGTGATCGAACAGACATCGCACTGGAAGACGCCGCTCGGCGAACTCCACTACACGTCGCAGCGATCCAAGGCAACGAAGCGCTCACTAGACTATTGCTCGCAGACAAACGCATCGACCCCAACCTCCGAGGCCACGATGACGGTGGCACACCGCTGAACTTTGCGACCGCAAATGGCAACGAAGGTGTGGCCCGGATCCTCCTGACAGACCCCCGGGTCGATGTGAACTTAGAAAGCTACGAAGGCTGGGCACCCCTGCACACCGCAGCTTGGGGCGGCCACGAACACCTCGCCCGATTACTTCTCGCAAACCCCCGAGTAAAGGTGAACCAGACGGACCACGACGGCGGCGCACCACTCCACCTCGCTGCGATCAAAGGCCACGAACCAATTGTTCGCCTACTCCTAGCAGACAAACGCGTAGATTCAAGTCTAGAAGACCACGACGATAAAACCCCCCTCCACCTCGCAGCCTGGAATGAGCAGGACGAGGTCGTGCGCATCTTCCTCTCCAACGAAACCCACGACGCGGGTACCACTCCGAGCGGTGGGTGGACCCCACTCCACGATGTAGCCTGGCGCGGCGACACTGCTCTCAGCACTGCGAGAATACTCCTGGAAGACGCCCGCTTCAACATCAACCATCAAGATCACCGTGGTCGAACTCCGATCCATCTCGCGGCCTCCCAGGGTCACCACGAGATGGTCAGATTGCTATTGGGGGATCAGCACGTGGACTTCAACATGCTGGACCACCAGCGCAAGTCTCCGTTGCAGCTTGCCGCTCTGGCTGGGCACGAGGAGGTGGTCAGGGTCTTCCTGGAACAGGACGGTATCGACTTGTATACCAAGCCGAATGTGAACGGGGAGACCTTGCTGTCGCAGAACTATACTCTAGAGATTGATTGGGCTTTTGCGGAGTATATTCGGAAGAGGACGGCTCCTGCGGACAGCGAGGGTGGCGATGGTAGAACTGGGGGGTACATAGGGTTGGATTGGGTAGCCTTTAGGTTCGGTGAGCGGGGGATGCGGTCGCCAGGTGCTGACATAGCATAATTTCTCTCGTTTGGGACAGCGCTTTAGGGTTGGTGTTGGTTGATGTAGATATTTTTTTCCTCCTTCTTGCGGGTGGATTGTACACGAGAACTTGACGTTAATGCTATTATCACGGTCGATTTTGCTGCTGGGCAACAATCATGAATATGTTAGAGTCATACCACGCATACTAGTGCAAGGCTGAATTCCCAAATTGAACCTGTTATATTTGTAGGTCTGAAAGCGTCCCGAGGGCTGGTGCCGGTAGTTCCCCACAAGACTACATGGTGTTAATTTGCCAGGGGCGGCTTCATCACTCGAGTAATCTGTGGCAGTGCAAGTACCGGCGAGAGGTGAGGCGTGTTGCAAAGCAATGCTTTGCAGCCCCACCACACGCACGACGAAACTCCTGCGCCACTAAAGCTGTCTACGAACAGAGAAATTTCAGTATGATAGTTAAATTTATCAAAAAAAAGGAAATTTTCAAGGTTAGGGTTATTATAAGTACTATCATCATACAAAAAATTGCTCGTCTCATGAGGGGTCCGCCCAACTTTGCTCTGGACACTGTGGGGGACCTTAGACTACCGTACGGGTAGGTAAAGAGGGGCGTCCAAAAGGCTCACGGCAGGGTACCGGTACAGCACCGGTACAGTGCCGGACAATGCCAATCAACACCTCCGCCAACCACAAACATGACCAACTTCAAACTGCTCTACTCGGGGGTGTCCATAAAAATCGGAAAGATTGGAATCCCTGTACCAACACGGTTCCAACAAGAAAGCAACAAAACATGGAAATCGCTGGCAGGGGTTAGGAGCCCAGAAACCCGGAGCTGGTAGAACAAGTGAAAATAACCAAGTGCAAAAAGGTCATGGGAAGAGTAGAGCGAAACAGATGACCGAAACAAATAACTGAAGAGTGAGAAGTCATGGGCAGGTGGCAGAATTGTCAGGAGTGATGAGGTCAATGAAAACTAAATAGGAAAAGTTCTCAGCTTCAGTGAGGTGGGAAAACTAGAATAAAGGACGTGATATCTCAGCCATGAAAATACCAGAAGCAGATCACCGATATTTCAAACTAAAGATTTTGTTGCTACTACTGCGAGTTTTTTTTACCTTTCTTTGAATACCAAATTCTCTCTCCCAGGGAACAATCATGTCGACTTCCACCGACTCCGAATCTGAGACTACCCCTGAAGACTCCCCGAGTCCAGCCTCTCAAGCTGCCGAATCTCAGACATCGGAAGGTTCTGATCGTACCCAAGCAATGAACTTTGATAGTGATATCGAATGGCTTGAAGGGACCCAAAACGCAAACCCAAATTCCGAAGGAAACCAGCAGTCATCCCAACTAGCCGATCCAATTACAGGTAGCACTATTGAGGTATCAGAGGACTCTCAGGGTGTTGCCGCAAATCTACCATATCCGATAACCAATGAAACGATTAAAGCACTTCGGTATTATGCTGAATGGAGCTACCCACCTCTGCAGGCTGTGTTTGGAATTCCACTAGGATCGTTGCATCGCATGATTAATCGACCAATACCCTCCCAAAATGCCTCCGGCCTGAGGGGCGCCGGCAGACACTCAGGCCGGGGCCGCCAGCCAGTTATCACCACCGAGCTTCATATACGTCTTATTGCTCGAGCTACAGAAAGCGCACAGAACCGCCGCCTCCCGTATACTGAAGTTGCTGAGTTAGAAGGCATTCAGCTAGGGGGTAAGGCATTGCGAAGGGTCTTTGAAAGCGCTGGCTATCATAGAAGAGTAGCACGAGTTAAGCCTTTTCTCACACAAACGAATAAAGAGCGCCGCCTTGCCTGGGGAGACCAATTCCAAGATTAGAATAGGGATGACTGGATGGACGTTATATGGTCAGACGAATGTGCATTCTCAGTTGGAGAGGTATGTGGGACTGTTTGGGTTACCCGTCGCCCTGGCGAAGAGTACAACGAGGATTGCCTTGTTCCCCGCTTCCCACGACGCAATACGATTATGGTCTGTGTTAGGCGGGATGTAACAATCCTACACGGGTGTGGTTATTTATGCGACAGGTAACGAATTACTTACGTATATTTTGTTAGACTATCTTTATAGTCCTTATTAATTATAGAATGTCGAGAGAGTATTCTTCTTTCCGAGATTAACTTATAATCTCTTCTTCGTTGGTAGACTATCTTATAGTCTTCGTATCTCACACCAATGTCTTATTGGGGAGAGGTGTAGAGGGAACTTCTGCGTATCTCACGCCAATGTCTTATTGGGGAGAGGTGTAGAGGGAACTTCTTCGTATCTTAATAAAGTCTTGGTTGCTCTGACGCTAAGAACTTGAGTGCTTGCATACAAGCGAGAGGTAAAGGTAAAGTTATATTGTAAGAAAGTACTTAGATGGTCGCGTGAAGATCCTATATCTACGGCCCGTCGCGATCCTTTATATAGGCCTCTTCCCGCAACAAC
>Ga0307509_10001234_pt1 | contig 43330 bp, 42 predicted proteins | sample 10_EM_MG_FD_202245 | JGI IMG/M metagenome (GOLD analysis project Ga0307509, IMG submission 202245) | Populus trichocarpa ectomycorrhiza microbial communities from riparian zone in the Pacific Northwest, United States - 10_EM | ecosystem: Host-associated > Plants > Roots > Unclassified | place...
ATTGGTATAATACTATGTATAAAAGGGTTGGGTAGCTGATTCTCACTAGGACCTTGCGACGATAGGGGCTGATATAAGGGCAGACTTTAGAGACATGAATGCAAGGATGGAAGCTGGATTTGCAAAGTTCAAGGTCGCGATGGATAGGGATATGGGAAAGATGCATGGGGCTATCGGAGAGATGCATGAGGGTATAGTAAAGGTGAACAAGACACTTGATAGAATTGATAAGGGAATGATCAAGCGCCGTCGGCATGTTAAAGGCATATATGGGGGGATGTTCCTGGGGTTTATTGTGTACTTAATAGAGACTAGCAATTAGTCCAATACCAACTTAAACTCGGTATGCCGGGTATGAGAGGATAGGCACTGGTTGTCAAGAAAAAACGTTTTGTCTTGCGGCAGAAAGTTATTGATTAAGTTCCCTCGCTATCTACTGGAGACGTGAACAATATATATATACTCCATCATGATAACGCAACCCAGAATGTAGAATGACAAGCTCTGCGTACACTTTCCTACTATATGTAATAGTGAGTAGGAAGCTCAAGCAAATCTCTCCTACCTCAACTTAGAGGACCATTTCTCAACACTAATTGTTGTAAATAGTGGCTGCTGAGGAAATGATTGATTAGGATATTAGGCAGTGAAGTGGAACCGCGTTAGTGAAGAGGAAGATCATTGATTGATTTGTGATAAGTTGGTGAAAGGAAAGGCTTGAGCAAAGATGTGTACAGTTTTAACAACAATGTTCAGGCACAACGGATTCAGAGTTCGGGTACGGAGGGAGAGTAGTTTTGACCGCACAGTATATAGCAGATAGCAGATATGAAAAGAATGATAAAGAATGAAGTGATTGACGACCGCGAAACAGAGATTAAGGAAACAACAGATGACGGGGGCAAAAGGCGATGGCTACAATCAAAACAACAGCAGAGGATACTCCTCCTTTTATGTACGAAACTCCGAAACTCCCCTCCAAGTTCTCCCGCTGCCTTCTTTCCCGCGTTTAACCTTCATACAAATAAACAGGAGCCCGCTTTTCTATTCTAATCGGTGAAGTGGTGTACAGTGGTGTGATATGAAAACTGCTAGCTGTTTGATATTCTGTGATAGTGTGACATAGGAGTTTGTACAGTAGGTGTCCGGAACTAGTTCATAGTGTAGGATCTGAGTTCCGAGTTGTGTCAAACTAGTTCATAGTGCGATGTCGCAGTCAATAGTGGAACCTGTTGACACAGCAACACAGCAATGGGTAGCAGTTTGGAACGAACGGTAGTGTGACATAAGAGCATCAGGTGCTGCAGGATTGTTGGCCGAAAGAGGTTGGGGATCGCTAGTGGTGATTAATGTCGGTTTTCGATGATGGTGAGCAGCCAGGCTACCTGATTTTCAACATATAGGAGATGAGGTGTGTCGCGAGAGAGAACAGGAAGGAAGTGGAAAATAAGGGGGAGAATTCCATAGGCTTGTGTGTACTGTGGCTACTGCGTAGGCATACCACAATGGCCTTAGAGTGCGGGAACATCCCGCATCGAGTGCGGCGATTGAACTGCAATTTCCAACACTCCTCGCAAGAAACTGCACCCGGCAGGGTAATCACAAAACACTGCCCATCGAAGAAGAAAAAAAATCCCATCCACCTACTCAATAGATCTCTCCACCGACTAGTCACAATCCCCCACCTTCGTCCCCTCCCGCACAACATCAAACTTTCATTTCTGATTGTAGTTCTAAAACCACTCTTAGCGGCCGTGCAGTTGATCTCAGTTGCCCGAAAGGCCCTGCTGTGCTGTGTTGCTTCGCTTCATTTTCTTATTGTTCCAGGAATGCATACGTGCGTGCTGCGTATGCATTCCCACACTCCGATTCTTTCCTTCTGTTTGCTTCTACATACTGTAAGTGTCTCCATTTCCCTCTTTTTTTTATTTTTGTTTTTATATTTATCTTTTTTCCTTCCCTTTCCTCTCTTCTCTTAGCGACTTTCCTATCTTCTTACGATTCTCTAATAAAATCTCGGTTTTGTGTTCACTTGGCTGAAGACAATTCGTAACAATTTCTACTCACCCACCCACCGCCCAAGCCAAACAGTGCGCAAACGGGGAAAAAGTAATCTTACGAGAGACACAGCCAGTCTAGCCCTATCTAACCTAAGCGGGGGGGTGCCGACGGTGCACAAGTCAGTTCGGCAATCAGCAGTATGCCAGTCGGGGCAGGGGGGTAGGGGGGTAGGGGGATGCACAAAAGCTGAACTGGCCCGATCCCTCAATGCATTAAATTGAGCACGATAGGATACGTGCCAATTGTTGGAGATAGCTGCACTTGATGCGGGGTGTATATCCCCGCACTCTGAGGCCGCCGCAGTGGGTACGGGAATGCGCCAAGGGAAGCGCGCGACCTATGAAAAGTTTTCTCCAAATTGTCTTCTTTTCCTTTCTCCTTTCTTCAATCTTAAGCCCTTTTCAGCACTTGGTACAAACTCACCGTGTCAACTCCGCTGCGTTAAACACTCATTGCTGATCATTACCTCCGTATTGGTTATTTTCAGCGAAAAATCGGAGAGCCCGGGTTGGGTGATTTTCTGTGATGCGCGAATGGTGGAAGTACAGTTTGAGAATAAGATCTGATGGATGGATTTGTTAGTGTTATGGGTAACTTTTGAGTTACTCAGTCTTGGATGGGACGGGTAGGTAGGTAGATAGGTGGGTGTGCCGTGGGGTATCATAGATTTGAGTAGTTCGCGGGATATAGCCTGCCTGTCTGAGGAAGTGGAGATAGGTGAAATATCCACTGGAAGGGAGAAATTAAAAAACGGGAAGCAACCTTTGGAACCCCGTTGTGCACATGCCCGCGCATTTTTGGCCGACCACACATAATCCATTAGGGCTAACCTGGCAAGAGGCCACCTGATTGCTGAGTGTTCTCTATCATATAAAAGGCGGGTGATTTCCTGCGCTCTTTGAGAAATAACAAAGTCCTCCAACACAACGCGGCAGACCAGAAAAACCACATCTATTTATACAACAATATCTCGTGTCTTTTCCAAACGCCTCCACTTGGCACCTCTTCCAGCAGCGAAGCAATCCCCGCGCTGCAGATTCCCTACTCGCGGTCTAACTGCCTCTGCAAATGTTTTCGCCCGGATTACCCCCGAGGGGGCAGATAACAAGGGAGCTTTCGGTAATGCTAAAACCGAGAACCTGTTGACTACCTGGAACAGAGAGCGCTTGGTATGTTATCCCATAAGTAATTACTAGGGTGGCAGCTAATGAACAATTTGGAATAGATTGATCACGTTTCCAAATCCGAGGATTGTGCTCACGGTTCGGATGATGGATACATCGCCTCAGCCAAGGTATAAAGTCTATTGGTATAATACTATGTATAAAAGGGTTGGGTAGCTGATTCTCACTAGGACCTTGCGACGATAGGGGCTGATATAAGGGCAGACTTTAGAGACATGAATGCAAGGATGGAAGCTGGATTTGCAAAGGCCAAGGTCTCGATGGATAGGGATTTCGGAGAGATGGACAAGGCTCTTGGTAGAGCTGAAGACAGAATGCATAGTCTTAGTTGTCAAGTCAAAGCCATATGGGGAGTAATGCTAGTGGGATTTATGGTGTATATGAACTTCTAATTAGTCCAATACTAATACCAACTTAAACCCGGCGGCGGGGTATGAGAGGATACGCACTGGTTGTCAAGAAAAAACATTTTGTCTTGCAGTAGAAAGTTGTTGATCTAGTTCCCTCGCTAACTACAGGAGACATGGACAATATATATATACCCTATCATGATAACGCTATCCATAATGTACAATGATAACCTTTGTGTACACTTTCATATATGCAATAGTGAGTAGGAAGCTCAAGCTAATCTCTCGTACCTCAACTTGAAGGACTATTTCTCAATACTAATAGTGGCTGCGGAGGAAATGATTGATCATTAGGATATTATGCAGTGATGTGGAACCGCTTTGGTGGAGAGGAAGATCATTAATTTTTTTGTGATAAGTTGGTGAAAGCAAAGGCTTGAGGAAGGTTGTGTACAGTTTTTGACATCAAGGTTTAGGCACAGCGGATTCAGAGTTCGGATACGGAGGGAGAGCAGTTTGATCGCACAGTATATAGGAGATATGAAAAGAATGATAAAGAAACTGCACCCGGCAGAGTAATCGTGAGACGCAACCCAGAGAAGAAGAAAAAAAGCCAATCCACCTACTCTATATAGCCTATCACCGACTAGTCATAATCCCACCAGTTTCGTTTCCGCCCCCACAACACTAATCTCCTCACTTAAACTTTTATTTCTAAAGTAGTTTTAAAAACCCTTTCAAGGGCCGTTCCGTTGATCTCCTTAGTTGCTTGAAATGGTCTCCTGTGCTGTGTTGCTTCTTTTCCAATTGTTCCGGGAATGGGATACTTGCGTGCCGCGTCTGCATTCCCACACTCTGATGCTTTCCTTCTGTTCGCTTCTCTACATAAGTGTCTCCCTTGCTCTTATTTATTTTTTCCTTTTTCTTGCTTTTCTATCTTCTCTTAACGGTTTTCTTCTCTTCTTACGATTCTCTAATAAATTTCGGCTCGTGTTCACTTGACCGAAGACAATTCGTAACGATTTCTACTCACCCACCACGCACAAACAGGAAAAAAAAGAATCTTGTGAGAGACACACCAAGTCTACCCTATTCAGACTCAGCGAGCACTCGACGGGGCACAAGGTGGTTCGGCAGTCTGCAGGGGGAGCACCAAAGTGGAACTGGCAAGATCCCACTATGCACTGGCCGATAGCATACTCGCCAATTGTGAGAAATAACGGCACTTGATGCGGTATATGTGTATACCTCCCCTCACTCTGTGGCACTAACTTAGTGGGAGCGCGTACGCATCAGCGAAGGAAAGCGCGCAAGGCATGAAAACCTTTCTCAAAATTGTTTTTTTTTTTCGTTTTCCTTTCTTCAATCTTAAGCTGTTTTCACCGCTTGGTATAATCTCACCGTGTCCACTCCGCTGCGTAAAACACTCATTGCCGATCATTACCTCCTAATTGGTTATTTTTTTCGGCAAAAATTCGGACAGCCCGGGTAGGGTGATTTTCTGTGATGCGGGAATGGGGGAACTAGAGTTTGCGAATAAGGTTGGATGGATGGATGGATGGATTTGTTAGTGTATGGGTAACTTTTGAGTTACTCAGTCTTGGATGGGGTGGGTAGGTGGGTAGGTGGGTGGGTGGGTGGTGGGATATCGTGGGTTTGAGTGGTTTGCGGGATAGCATGCGTGTCTGAGGAAGTGGAGATAGGTGAAGTATCATATCTACGGAAGGGAGAAATTACAAAGCGAGAAACAGCCTGGGGAACCCTGTTTTAGCACATGCGTGCGCATTTTCGGCCAACCACACCATAATCCATTAGGGTTAACCTGGCAAGAGGTTCGATGACTGCTAAGTGTTCTCGATCATATAAAAGGCGGGTGATTTCCTGCACTCTTTGAGGAATAACAAAGTCCTCCAACACAACGTGGCAGACTGGAAAAACCATATCTATTTATACAACAATATCTCGTCTCTTTTCCAAACGCCTCCACTTGGCACCTCTTCTAGCCGCGAAGCAATCCCCGCGCTGCAGATTCCCTACTCGCGGTCTAACTGCCTCTGCAAATTTTTCAGCGGGATTTCACCCAAGGGGGCAGATAACAAGCAAGCTTTTGGGAGTGCTAAAACCAAGAACCTGTTGACTACCTGGAACAGAGAGCGCTTGGTATTTTATCCCATAAGTAATTACTAGAGTGTCAGCTAATGAATAGTTTGGAATAGATTGATCACGTTTCCAAATCCGAGGATTGTGCTCACGGTTGTGATGATAGATACATCGCCTCGGCCAAGGTATAACATCTATTAGTATCACACTATGTATAAAGGGGTTAGGTAGCTGATTCTCACTAGGACTTTGCGACGATAGGGGCTGATATGAACAAAGAAAGACATTAGAGACATTAATGCAAGAATGGAAACTGGATTTACAAAGTGACTTGCCAGCTAAGACTGCGCATTTAGTCTTTGGCTTTACCAAGTCTCTTGTCCAGCTCTCTGATATCCCTATGCACTTTACATTGCATAGGGATATCAGAGAGATGGACAAGAGACTTGGTAAAGCTAAAGGCGGAATACATAGTCTTAGCTGGCAAGTCAAAGGCATATGGGGAGTAATGCTAGTGGGATTTATGTTGTGTATATGAACTTCTAATTAGTCCAATACCAGTACCAACTTAAACGCGGGCTAAGGCAAACATACACCCAAGTACCAAACTTAAAGACCCAAACCTTCCCTTTCAAAAAACAATATCTACCCCGTGTGCTCTCTTGCCATGAGCTCCGTTGTCAATATTGTTGGCTGGAGCTTTCACCCGAGGTCTTTAACAGAGAGGGAGGACGGATGGAGAAGAGGCATTAAGTAGTGTGGTAAATGGCTCGGGAGTGTATCCATTTCAGCTGTGCACTGTAGGTAGACCTCGCCTGTCGAATGAAGCTCGGGTGCTTGGGAGGTGATCGGTAAGTTTGTAGTTGCATACATCCTCATAGGAGATCACTCGGTGTCCTAGTTATCTCCTCTGGAAAGTACGGTTGCGTGTCGTGAACTTGTTTTTGCCTCCAATAGTCGCCGCGTCATATAATTTCCCTAGACACCTTGTCCTCTTTCTTGACTTCTCCTTTCAGTTCTTCTTAATGCTCGTTGTATGTACTCTTTTTTTTCTATCTTATGACCACGGAAATATTAGCAACACATCCCTTCCGGGCTCCTACAAAAATCATTACCACCAACAGGCACCTCATAATGCCTTTTCTTTTTTTTATTAAGGCTGATTTATGGTATACTAAGTACTGATCAGTGCTATATATTTAAATTATTTTTACTTATTTTTCTTGGTTGGGTTGGGGTGGCTGTGTCGAGGAGGTTGACAACATCACGGCGAAAATTTTGAGAGTTTGTTGATCGGTTAATTTTGTCCAGGCACAATACATAGTGAGCTCTACTTAGTGATGGCCACGATCATGATCTGATCAAGGGGACCCCATGATCGAATGATCGATCAAATGGGTAGATCTTGATCAAGTGATCGACCATGGCCACTGCTCAAGCATCATTGAGTATAGTCGATTATCGTTGTCTATGCTCAAGTATGATCAACTTTGTATCTATTAGGTAAGTTAGGAAATATCCGCTCAATATGGATTATGAGTATTTACACCCTGTCTTATAACAAGAACAGAAAATCCCTACCCTATTGCTCACTTAGGTATCATGCTAATTTGTGGCTGATCTAGAGTCATTGGCGGTATTCCCTCGCTGCCATAGACCCGAAACGATGGTAGCAGTGGCATTATGACCAAGTCAGTAGTCAGGATGCCAATTTGTTGAAGAACTAATAAAGTAAAGTCTGGCCGGAAGAATTGGCACCTAGTGTGCGAATAGACTCCTAGAATATAGGTTCATCGCATCACCAATTAATAAGGTTATGTTGGAAAAGTGATTACATATTGGACACAAACTAACCGTACCTGTTCTATTCTGCCTTCACTGAGGTTACCCAGTAATGTTTGCTTCTCTTTTCCATCGCCATAGTTTTCTCTCTTTCTCATCTTTCTTTTACGGTTCTTTACACTTAATTACAATACCAATCTCTTCTTGTGTTCGCGATATTTCCAACAGGTTATAAGAGTGATTGGTCATGATTCCAGATGCTTGATTATACTCGATGATAGTTGAGCATGATCGAGTAGTACCCATAATCGAGCAAATCGATCAGATCATGGATGCTCTGCTCGATCATGATCTGGTCGAGGAACCCCTAACGTATTGTACCTAGTTATGGGTCAGTATTTTGACTTTCAGAAAAGTATGAAAATTTACCACCACCAACACACCATTGCATTGTAGAATCTGATAGTTAGAGGTTTAAATGTCTTGCCTTTGGTGATTATCTATATGAAAAAAAATTGGGAAAATAAAATATACTACACTGTTGAAACACAAAAGTGATAATTCATGATTCAATTACTAATTGTCTGATAATTAGAACTTACCATGGCTTTCTGATTAATCTTTCTATACAGCAAGTATCAGAAATAGGTTATAGATAGACTCCAAGTATCAGAAATGGAAATTTCTTTGTACAAAATGTGAGCTATTAGTTTTAAAATAGGACAAGTTTAGATACTTGATATTTACTAAAGTATTAGATTTAAAGATGTTTATCTTATTATGATGTTTCTCTTAAGATACCAAACTTGGTATGCAACAGGATTGATATTCTGTCTTTCATATGAGTCTGTTTGTATATAGTTTGAGCTCTTGTAACTTCTACACTTGCATTTTCGTTAGTACTATTCTTTTCTATACCTAGAAGTTTATTTATATGATTTGTGATGCCTTGAGGTATTTAATCAATTGAATATTAGTTTTTCCTATATCTACAACAATGCAGACATACAATTACAAACTGCCAGAGGCTTTGAGCTTTTTTATCTCTCAAAAATGCTTTTAAATAATTTCTTTATTGTAGATTTATTGTTTTTCAATTTTCTTTACCTACTCCTTCTGATCCTGCTATCTCAGACACTCGTACTACCTTCGCACATATTATGTAAACCATCTTGTATCTAAAGAAAGCTTTATTCAGATTAGAAAACTTATTTAATGTGCCAGTTTATACAAATTTTCTATATACTATAATGTATGTATTGTATAGGAAATTCAAGTGAACAGTCAACTTCAAGGTAATAGATATATTGAAAAACGATATGGAGAGTTAGAAAGGAAAGAAATTTGAATCTGCAGATTAGTGTTGCAATTGTAGGTAAAAAAAGGTGTATATTAATATAAGAAGCACTTACAAGAGTATTCTCTATTGGTTAAGAGATTAAGAGCTTGGAAATAGTAACTCCAGTATTGTAGAATACTTATGAGGCTAAGGAAAACCAATATTTAATTCACCAGTTGGGTTCAAGCATGGCAAATCGTATAAATAAACTCCTGAATATAGAAAATAACAGTACTAATTAAAATGCAAGTGTAGAAGCTTCAAGAGCTCAAACCATATGCAAATACAGCCACATGAAAGCCATAATGCCAATCCTGTTGCATACCAAGTTTGGTATCTTAAGAGAAACATCATAATAAGATAAACATCTTTAAATCTAATACTTTAGTAAATATCAAGTATCTAAACTTGCCCTATTTTAAAACTAATAGCTCACATTTTGTACAAAGAAATTTCCATTTCTGATACTTGGAGTCTATCTATAACCTATTTCTGATACTTGCTGTATAGAAAGATTAATCAGAAAGCCATGGTAAGTTCTAATTATCAGACAATTAGTAATTGAATCATGAATTATCACTTTTGTGTTTCAACAGTGTAGTATATTTTATTTTCCCAATTTTTTTTCATATAGATAATCATCAAAGGCAAGACATTTAAACCTCTAACTATCAGATTCTACAATGCAATGGTGTGTTGGTGGTGGTAAATTTTCATACTTTTCTGAAAGTCAAAATACTGACCCATTACTAGGGGTTGACCCATAACTAGATACAATACGTTATGATCGAGGCTGACTGAGCAGACTATAGTCAAACAAAACTCAATCATGATCTGATTATGGCCATCACTATGCTGAGTGTAAATCTGACTCCTGCATCTTCTATTACAAGTATTATACACACTTTTTTCTATAAAAAAATAATTTTTTGGCATTTATTGTGATGGCTTCAATTTGCTGTCAAAATTTAATGTCACTTTGTTTAACGAAAAACTGCTCCAACTCAGTATACGCCACCCCTTGTCGGACTACTCTTGCCCTCTTGAGACTTTAAAGAGACCTGTGGTACACATGGGTGTTTACCGATAATGAGCATAATATAGAGTTCCGATTAATCCAATACTTATACATACAAGATCCCTGCATGCATGGTGTGGCTGGATATGCACTGATTATACTCTACAAGTTGGATGATTTTTCGTGATATGAGGGTAGGGAAGTTGAGTTTGCTAATAGGGTTGGATGAATAAATGTATGATATTTGTTAGTATTTGGGTAACTTCCGAGTGGCTTAGATTGAGAAGGGGTGGGTAGTTAGATTTAAGTAGTTCCAGGGGCCTTGTTTAGCCTAGTTAAAAGGAAATCGGTCAGGTGCCCACCGGAAAGGAGATATCAATAGAGGTGGTACCATCACACAAGTGTGTGGATGAGAGGAAATGTCGAGATATATAATATTATACGTGTTTGTCTATTGGAGGCTGTTAGATAAGGGCTTCTCTAAGTATAATATGATATCATAATGAGAAATTCTATTTGTATAACCTTATACCAAGGTAGGGAGCAGTTAGTCTGGACAAACAGGAATATATTTGGCTGGTTATAAAACATTGAATAACTTTTCCACCACTTCTCGCCGGACCCCGTACATCAGTTTATGCAGTAGTGCGCTCATCCACATTTACGCTTCAGTGCTCTCCGTAGTATGCGCCCTTCCTGTTGCCTTCGCTTCTTCATGCTTTTATAGTCATGCAGATCCAGAAACTCCTGCTTTGCATGTAATGGCGCTGTTTGAACTACATTATTTATCGTAGATACCAACATCCCGAAAACTCTACTGAGTCAGAGCAATTGTGAACAGTCACTAGCAAGTCTATTGGTATTTGAAGTTTCGACAGTCCTCCAGGGATACCGAGGCTATATGAGCATACCCGAACACTGGGAGAGTGTGGCTAGTGTCCCCGCGGGGGGCAGTTCGTCCTTCCTGAAGGCGATCGGTTGTGGACAGCTGTGGACAAGGTTGTGTCGTCTCGTCCGGCCCTTGCCCAAACTTGCCGTGCAACTAACCGCAAAAGACTAAGGCTCCCGAGTCCCCTGGGGGGGAACGTCTCGTACCGGCAAGGACTCATGTCACTTACAGTCCCCCACAGGTCCCCGCAGTCCTCTCACAGTCCCTCCTGTTGAAAGTCACACTGGATTACCCACCCAGTTCTGATAGCTTCTATATCATACCATTTCTTTTACTCCATCGGGATTATGCTTGCTACAATATCGTTTCCATTGCTTTTGGTGTTTTTCTTTGTCGGCGCGTTTGCTTCCCTTGTCATAACTCAGGTTCGCATTGATAGAGCTGGAGACGGATATGCAACTTGGCGGTTATCAGAGATGCAGGGGTTGTGGCATCACAATGGTTGATTGTGTGAAAGACTTTCTTTATGGCAGATTCCTGTGCACGGGAAGCGATCAGGAATTATGGAAATTGATTTCGTGCTTTACTGTTATAATATTTTCGGAGCTCACCATATTTCCAATGTATTTTTGGCTTCCGGAAGTCGTGGGGTATCTTGAGAAACACTATCCATATAAGGTCCAATTCTCTCTAGTGGTCAGAATAGAATAAGGCACTTCTTTTATTTTATTTTTATACACACCACCACATTCTCTTGGCGCAAATAATTTTACCAGGGAGCCCCCATAGCCCCTTATTCTAAATTTTCTTCCACTGCAGGAGCCCGCGCTTCTTAGGAATGGCTGCCGTCCTGAGGTTTTTAGGACGAGGGCAAACCGGATTTTTCCATTCTGTCTCGTCTACGGCTCTTGAAAGCCCCCTAGTAACACACTACGGGAGCACTAGGCGGCTGACAGCACCGAGTGTGGCTGGGCGTATAGGTAGCACTAACTCTCCAAGTAGATAAAGAGCTCTATGAAGCAAGAAGTAATGTCCCGTCTCTCAAGTTACCTGTTGGAATGTGAAACAAAGGAAGTAGTTCCAAGACTTTGTAGGGTAAGAATGGGAGGATTTCAGAGGCAGGGATCGGTTTGGGGAAGCGTTTTATAGAACAAACTTGTTATCCCAATTGTCCCAGTCGCACGGTAGGCAGCTATAGCACCATAATCTCCCATGTTCCCGGCATGTTCCCGGCATGTCCCCAACTATAGTGCAAGAGAGTTTAAACTTTAAGAAAAGCCTCCATCTAAGAGGGCGATTGCAGATTCCAGCAGCCAACTATTGGCCAGTAACTTCTCTATGCCACCTGCAGTCCAGGCCAATTACCCACGGACCCCACATCTCCCTCGTCTGGCCCGCCGGCAGCCTGCACTCCTCGCCCATTTGTTAGAGGAACCTGATAGTTCCTACCAATCTGCCCCAGACAGTCAGCCGGACAGACACAAGAGATAAAAGTCCATCTAGGAGTCCACCCCGGTTACCCTCCTCCCATCCTATACGAAATCAAAGAGAAATAGACTGGACACTTGAGTTGACTGACAAAGACTCTAAGGTGATGTGGAGTGATAAGTTAATGGGAACGGGTAATGGTACAATGTTCCCCGAAGATCCTAGTATGTTAGACGAATGAGATTGGTTAGACCCAGTGACTTTCTCTCTTGGGAAAAAGTATTATGAATTGTGAAGGTTATAACATCACAAGCCCCATATTAGAAGGGACGAGAGCTTACTAGAAAGGAGCAAAGTTAATAGTCTGAGGAGAAAAAAAACCGATCGAGAAGTCACAAGATTTCACGTTATTTGTCTTGGATTCCATCCTTTAGGTAGCTCGTTACGGGACCTCCGTGGCCCAGAGAACGCCGGGCCCCAGGCCAAATTCCCCGCCTTTTTTCCTCCATTCCCCGCCCCTTCCCCCGCCCCACCCATGCCCCCGGACAGGCCCTATCCAAAATGGGTGGCAAGAAACGGGGGCCCTTCCAGGGAGTGACCATGGGGTGGGCCCCGGAGAGGGGCGGGAGGGGGATGACAGAAGAAATATCCCCCCGTCCCGTGTAAGGGCGGGGCCTGGCATGTGAAAACCCGCCCCGCCCCGCCCCGCCCCGTAACCAACACTTCTTTTTAGGTCGTTTGCTTTCCACAAAAGGTAAGAACCTCTTGGAAACACCCCGTTTTGCATGTGCCAGCGAATTTTGGCCGCTCCCACATAATCCCATAGGGCCAGCAAGAGGCTCGCCCACTGCTCAATACTTTCTATAAAAGGTGTGAGATTTCCTGCAACAGCGTCAATCGGCCATCACAACAAACATTTACAACCCAGCAGCCGGCCAGAAAAACAGCACTCATACAGTTATGTCTCGTCTCTTTGCCAAACGTTTCTGCTTGGCCCCTCTTCTGGCAGCAAAGCAATCTCCCCGCTTCATATTTCCTGCTCGCAGGCTTATGACCTCAGCCAACCTTTACAGTGCGATTACTCCCAAGGCAGCGCAATATAACGAACCCTCCAGCAACACTAAAACCGAAAAACCGTTTACTTTCAAGGATGAACCGCCCTTGGTATGTTATCCAACAAGTAGTCACTAGAGTGGTAGCTAATGGACAGTCGGGAATAGTTTAAAAGAGCCTCCAAATTGGCAGATCGTGCTCACAGTTCCGATGATAGATCCATTGAGTCAGTAAAGGTATAACATATATCGGTATCATACTATGTATAAAAGGGTTCCGTAGCTGATTCTCACTAGGACTTTGCGACGATAAGTGTGGCTATTAGTAGAGATCTCGGGGGCATAGGCGCAAGGATGGAAGCTGGATTTGCAAAACACGAGGCCGAAATGCATAGGAATATGGTAAAGATGCCTAGGAATATGAGAAAGATAGATAGGAAAATTAGCGGGATAGACAAGAGACTTCATAAAGTCGAAGACGAAGGAAGCGGTAGGCAAGTTAAAGCCATATGGGTAGTATTGATAACGGTATTTATTATGCTTATACGAACTCCCAATTAATCCAATGCTAATATCCACCAGGTCTCTGTATTTTTCGCTGGGAGGTACCCCGGCGAATTCGGAGCTTTGCTCGAGGAAATTCTTACACGCATCACTCCAACAACGGTAACCGAAATACTTACACTCATGACCCCAACGACCGCTACGAAACCACTTTAAGATACCTTGGTTTTATCCCAGATGGTATCGCAGTCATTTACCTCCTTGGGATAGTATTACTCTAGTCTGCTTTTGATTTTCATTCTCTTTATTATGTTCTAATCTCCACTCCTGTATGTTACCTAACTTCACCGAGCCGGTAATTTGACACCTTACTTTCAAAAAATTATATCATGACTACTTGAAATATTGAACCTCGTGCTAAGGTATCTATATTTCCCTCTCTCTCTTCAAACTCCCAGGGGGTGGGGAGCTGTCACCAGACTCTAGTACCAGATCCGCCGCGAGGGTTGTAGTAGCAGCGAACGTCAAACTCCTGTAAACTTTCTCCCAGAATTTTGTTCTTGTTCGGGACACTGCCATAGAATTCCTTCCAACCCTCCCACCATACGTTGCCGGCGGGGGTATTTTTGGAATATCATAAAGTTCCTTTTCCCATAAAATAAAAAAAGATAGGGCCTTTTAGGATATCCTTTGAGTTGTATCTCTAATTCAAGGCGGGTGCGGGGCGTTAGCTTTGGGAATGTTGATTATCATAGAATAGTCTATAAAATAAGGGCTGGTCAGAGAGTATCATAAGAGATCACTCGTGATACTTGTTGGTGTTGAAATATGGATTCGGCACTCTGACAGTCGAGTAGTAATATACAACAATCAAGATCACTAACCGCGGCAACCCTCACCCAGCGAACAACAATGACACAGCTCGGATATATAGTACAGTGGTTCAGTCCAGCCATTACCATGGGGATCTTTCAACAAGGAATTGGTATGGTCCGTGGACAAAATCAACCGCCCACTAAAGACCGATGGCAACGCAGCCCTCCTCACCCCCACGCTCTTCCAACATCCCCTGAAGAATTTTCTCCAGATCAATTTCTACCATGCATTCTACTACGCATTTACATTCTTAATTTGTATTTTCTTTTTTGGTCCTCATGATATTGAGGTTGGTGGGGGGTGCAGTTGTCATTGTCGAAGTTTTCTCCGTTCCTTGGAGCGCGGTTACTTTTGTCCGGGACAATAAAGATCATCAAAGAAGCCACACGAGAAGAACCAAAGGAACGATGGAAGGAATCACATTTAACCAAGACTAGCACCAGGCTTGAAAAACATTTGAAGGGGGGGGAAGAAACCATATACGAACAGTAGATACTACGGCCCTGACAACGCGGGGTCCTGTCCGCCGTCTCACCAGAGTAGAGTTTTTTTGTGGTCACTCCAGAAAATTATTTTCTCTTTTCTTCCCCACTTTCAAGGTTTGTGTAGAAGCGCCAAGATTGAAGGTGCCCAGCCACAAGCTTGGCACGAGTGAGTTTATACCGCTGGACTAACTGACTGGACCCGCTAGAGATTTATCTCTTTCCCTTTCTTTTCCCATCTGCTTTTCTTTCCTCCTCGGGTGCGCTTCACGCCCGTAGGCACGTTCGTTTCAAAGCCGGGGTTCAAGTCATTTGTTCCCCCGACATACTGGGAGAGGGATGGGATCTGCTTTCCGGTTTCTCTGCCCACGAAACCGCTATTTACCCTGGCTTGACTCTGTTTGCCTGCTGGTGTCCGCCGGGATAGACAGAGAGTTCCGGCATCGAGGGGGTTTACCAGTCCCGCACCCGCGCAGTATGTCTTGGGTTCCACTCAGGTAGTCGCCGGGTGTCAATCTGGAATGTTTCTCATATGTGGATAGCGACGAGTACTAGTTAATTAGGAACAGTTTTTTACGCCACGATAGACCGTGAGGTAATAGTATGTTTAAATAGGCTAGGATTAAGATATTCTCTGACGAGTAGTGAATTTGCCCAGTGAGTATTGTGACCAAGATTGTCAGTACCGGAACCAATGAATAGGCAATTATCATAGATTAAGAAAGCGTGTAGGTTTCTATTACACTGCAATCTGTAAGTAAATATATTAAATATAAAAAAACGCCCTCTAATCACCTAACATCTCATTCACATTTTATCATCAAATAAACCAACTAACCAACCGAAATCTTCTCCCCCAACCAACCTTCCACCCATCAAAATTCAACCCCCCCCTCTCGCCAGCTCTCTCTCCTCATGAGCTCGACCAGAATAAACACTTTCCCTTGACAACAGCACAATATGCACACTGCGCGCATATTCCCCGCACCTATCCATTTGATCGCCATCGTTGCTCTTCAGTCATTCGCCCTTGGCACCAAGCCACACTACACAAATAACCACAGTTAACAGCCACAATGTCTCGCAACGGAGATCTCCTTCTATGATACGCAGAGCAACGAAAACGCCTTATCGCTTTGTAAATCAACCTCAGGTCACATAACTAATTGGGTTCTTGCATGCGGTAGTGCTGCTCCCTCGCTCCCTCCCTTTTCTCCACATGCGGCTGAAGAGCGGCTGCATGCTGTATCCAGCCACTGGCTGTCTCAGCCACTGAGAGATATCCCACCGTATATTCTAGCTTACGCGGGGAAGTTGTTTATGGTGATGTTGTATAAATATCAGTGGCGTTGAGGCCTTTTTACTGATATATCTGGGCGCGATTATATCTGGTGTGGCTGAATGATTGTGCGCGTGGCTTCACGTAATATTATCAAATTGGTGGTATTGCTTATTATAAGAAAAGGCCATTTCGGCGGGGGAGTGAGTAAGTAGGTAAGCATGTAAGTAAGCTCTTTGGAAATCCTAATCGATCCATTTACAGTACTACCGGTAGAACTGGCATTTGCGATCAGCGCATTGCATCCTAGGGAATAACGAGTGCGCCATACACACGGCTTCTGGCCGCCATCACACCCTAGACTAAGCTTCAACCTACCATGTTGCTTAGGACTGCATATGGCTCGATATGTGGCAGAATACGATATGGATAAAACATGCAATATATACTCCTCCCTTTGGTTCTTTTTTGGAGGGTATTTCTGGGCGGGAAGGTAGCGGGTTGGATTGGGTCGGTTTGAGTATTGCTTCTTCAGGATGGGGGAATTCAGCAGTAGCACAATTTATGGTTGGATTGGCGCAGTGGATATTAAAAGAAGCCAGCAATATAAACACTACCGCCGAATTGTACTCGCTATATGTTTCCTATTTATTCCTAATCGCCGACAAGAAAGAAGGGAAGAAACGGGGCATTGTGCAAATCATACACACTTCACTCTGCCTTTTACCAATACTCGTCAGGTGGGAATTCCGCTCACTCGCTTTCCTTCTTCTTTCTTCCCTCCTTCCTTTCCTCCCCTTCGCCATCTTACCCCCCAACCACATCCCTTCATGCAAGGTGGGGCTGGTCAAGGCTGAACAAACCTGCACGGCTTTGTTTCGCCGCTGCCCGGTCGAGCAGAGTGCAGTCGAGTTGAAGATGGCCGGGGGGGGGAAGGACCTCGCGAATAGATGCACGCCTCCCGCCAGACTAACCCGGGTAGATATGTGCAGTGCCCGCTCACTCCAAGCCCAACGAATCATAGCGGTGAATAAGCGGGATGCGTCCACGCATCCGCTCGGCAATTATACCCCCCAGGATTCGGTCAGAGGGAGAAAGCCCTCACATGGTTAAGGGAGAGGACAGGTGATAAGGCGAGAGAAATAAGAACCGGAGATGAGCGGACGAACGAAAGGTACAGAAAGCCGACGCGGCTAGCTAGTTAACCCGCCCCGAATACGAGATGAAGCCAAGTTAAGCCACCTTATGAGATAAATTAGTCCCCAGGCAGCAGTGTACAGAGATGGTGATCCGTATACTGATGGTATAGGAGAGGAGTTGCTGGTCAGAGCTATGGAAAAAGTACAGCCTCATATAGATGATCAATGCCTACCGGGCCAGTCCCATAAAGCAGTCCACACACATTATCCCGTAATCTGCACCGTGACCACTTGGGATGCGCGTGACAGCAATATACCACGGGAGGTACGATATAATGCCTGTTCTTATGTACGTATATACCCGTCCATCTATAATGAGGAAGCCAATAAGTCAGGGAAATGCAAGAGACGAAAAAGCCATTTCTCCCTTGCCTACCTGCCTGCTGCATATCCTACCCTTAGCACCCAACCCCCGAGGCAGTAATAGCCCCAAACTCCTCCCCCTAAGTTTCAGTCAAATACCTCTAAGTAAGAGTAGCAGTGCCATTGCATCACAAGTAGTCCGCCCCCCAACATCCTAACATCAGACCCGTCCGTGTCCGGAGCTCAGAAATACACTGTCCGTCAAGTCGAAGCGAGACCACCTACCGCAGGGAACTCAATATTTGAGAGAAAACTAGGCTGTCCTGCAGAAGATCTTTTTCCTTCCGGAGCATCGGAGGAGCTGAGCTGATATGCCTCTACTCTATATCCAAACCTGTAAATATGGTAAGCTCTCGTACCGCATGACAGATCCCTGGTTAATCCTACCGACTAGTATTTATCAAATGCACTCATACATAGAGAGAAGAAGGCTGCCACCGCCAGTCCAGGGACGAGACACAGCCGTCAGAATATCACCACCATCCATCACTCGACAAGCCCCATCTATCTCATCCGGCCGCTTCCTTGAGCCCTAGCTCCCACACACTACCTCTCTGTCAACCTATGCCAGTCTGACTAAACCACAACCAGTAAAACCCTATGTACCATAAATCACTATTTACTAGCGAGATTAAGAGCCAGGGTGCATGCCGACAAGGCGACCAAAAACAATCAAAAATTCAACTTTTAGCAACGAAATCCACCACACCCAGAAAAGCAAAAGGCCTTTGAAATTTGGGAAAAACAAAGTTTCTAAGTATGGTAATTAATCTGGACCCTGCGAACCAAATTTATGACCCCAGACTATTTTTTTCTCCTTAAGAAAATCCCCCTACTCCCTTAATATCCCCGCTTGCCAGTGGTTTTCCTCTTTTTTTGGAAGGGGGGGGGAAGTATCCGGGTTATTATTCTAGCTAGGAGCACACCAATCAAGCCTTTTTTTCTTCTGTATGATATGATAACGGGAAGTGCAATTTCTACACAAGGTATGTAGTATCATACCCATGGTAGTTATCATATGGATGGTTTAATCCACACCATGGTAAACGTCCGGTATACACAATCCGGACTTACCCAATGGGCCTTTTGTCCCCTACCACCGACACTACAGTTGACACAGCACATTCCGCCTTATGCACCACACATAGATCCTCTCTCGGGCCAATTTGACAGCCCATGCAACCCAGTACCCCTCCCAGCCCTCTCCCTCTATCCTCCCTTCCTTTACCGCTATTCTCATCTAATAATGGAAAGTTGACCCCCTCGCACCGCCAACTCCAACCATACCCAAACATTCCCCCCCCAGTCTTCACAATCCCCATTCCTCCATACCTCGCGTATTCTCCATCTATACGATCGCCAATCGAGTCACTCCCTTCCCTCCTCGCCTCTGCAGTCCGGAAACCCTACCGCTGAGGTGGGGGGGGGGGGGGAAGAAATAATAATAAAAAGTACCCATTCACAAATCCCGAGTGATATCCCATGAAAAGTGCTGATTTGGGCGTCTAAGTTTTAAGCCATCCCATCCCATCCAATCCAGCAAAGCCAGCCACAAGTGTTCATTTAACCTCTCTACACAAAACACAAAAAACGAACGTGGCGAGCACTCCCACCGACGGGTCAGCTGAATAACAAACACGAACACGGACCGCCCTCTCCCTTTCGGAGAGAGCCTCCGAAACCTGAAAGGTTCGGTGGTATGCACTTTTTTTTTTTTTTTTTACCCCCCTCCCCCGATTTCAACATGCTTAGCCTACATCCCCCCTGTGTCCACTGATTCTACACCGGTTGCCTAAAAAACTTGGGATATTATACGCTGTTTGTTATTGTGGAACACCTCATTGGTCGGTTTGGTAGGTTGGTTGGTAAAATGAGGAGGGAAGGTGAAAAAAAAAAAGTTGCCTTTTTACCTCTATCGGATCGGGCGTCCGGGGCCCGGCGTCCCGGTTGGCTACAGTACTTTTTAATTTTTGATCTTTGATTTTTTTTTCTTCCTTCTTTCCTCCTTCAGCGCATGCGGATATCGTATCTGTCTCGTCGGAACCAGTAAGTAAGCTTGTTCTAAGCTTATTATTATTTCGTGTGCTATGAAGAGCTGGAGGAGTAAGGCTTTCCTTCCTTCCTCTTTCCTTCTTTCCTTCCTTCCTTCCTTCCTTCCTCTTGTACTCCCCTTCTTTTTTACTCCCGAAACTTAATCTATCGAAATCTACTCTGGATATGCCCGATATATCTCCTCACGCACACCACACACACATCTTTGAACATACCCGTAACAGCTGACCCTTCTGCTGCCTGCCTACCTACCTACCTACCTACCTACCTACTCTGCCTAATACCTCGGCAAATCTACACCAGGTGGAAAAACTCTCTCTCTGGAGAGAAAATAGGATGGAAGGAAAAAAAAACATACACGCACCAATCAATCTATCCTCCCCCTCCCCCTACCTCACGAGACGTGCATGCATACTCCCCAAGTATAATAAGATTTAGGGCTCCAAGTTTGAAACAAACAAAACAAAATTGGCCGTCGTCGTCGTGACACGAACCGCAGTAAAGGGTACCGCAACCGGTTTGTTTCCTATATACGTTTTAACGGCGGTAGCGAATTTCCCTCCCTCCCTCCCTCCCTTCCCTCCCATCCTTCCCTTTTCCTACAACCGGGCGAATATCATTACAATGCCAATTTGTTGTTGTCAAACCCCTAGCTTGGCATCATAATTGAAACTGATCTCTCAAAGAGTCTGAATACCATAGAAATCGGATATCGTCGGGCTGCATAGTCAAATGTGTGTGCGTGTGTGTTGTGATAGCGCCCCGCTCTCGCACTGTTCAATACTACCTGCGTAGGGCTGCCTAGTGAGTGAGTGAGTCAGTGAGTGAGTGGTATTATAGATAGATCAGAAATACGGATACAGAGATGTCCCTCCTCCTCCTCCTCCTCCTATCACGACGGTAGCTATAATAAAAAATCACACTTATCGATCGATCAGAGGCAGAGAGAGAGAGAGAGAGAGAGAGAGTCCTCAATACTTTACACGATAACACAAACCTCTCTAGAAAATAACGATATACCATACCGATTATTCCTTCCTCATAGCCTATCCCGAGGCTAACCCCCAATCCCCTCCCAAAAAAAAAACTTATCAAAACCAGCTACTACAACCGGTATCATCCCCTCCATCCATCCACCCACCCACCCACCCATCCCGTATGAAGTGCAAGTACACCCGAGCGAAGAAAGCAGGAAAGTCTTTCCATCCCTTCGAACTATTCCCATTCATCCAAAAAGGATACCTAACCGAGTGACACCCCATGCTCAAACCCCCCCCGCTTTAGAAAAGAAGGAAGAAAAAAACTTCCCCAAGTCAAAGTCTGAAACCCCCCCACTTCCATTATTTCAAGCTTAAATCGCAAACACATGCAGGAACGTATTTAGCGGTGGTGGGGGCTGAGCTGAGCCGAGGGTTGATCCATCCATTCATCGGTTGCTTTCTGAACCGGTTGAGCTTGCCCTTAGGATACCCTTAGGATAAGGGAGGAAAGTGGGCGTGGGTGTGTGTGGGGGGAGGGTTACTATTATTATAAGAATTTGATATTTTATATACTCGTAACTGTACTCGTGCGTTTCTCTTGGTTTTTATATGATATATATATATTTTTAGAAAAGGAAAATAAAAAATGGGTGGTAGAGTGGAGTGGAGTGTGGGTGGTGGGTGGATGGATCGAAGGAAGGACGACATTTTTGTGGTGGTTGTTGTCCTACGTGCACGGATACTCTGATGGTGTGGCGGGCGGGAAAGGCGGGCGGGTGGAAGGTGTGCGAGAGCGCCTGCCGTACTGGGGGAAATGGTGAGGCTTGACGTCTCGAGCGAGCGGGTGGTCCCATAGTTGGAGTGCGGTATTGCATAGTGTGACAGTGATGTCTGATCGCCTGTGAGGAGTACACGCCACTAGTTACTAAAAAAGTAACTTCAAACAGACGAAAGAAAGTTCCATTCATATAATGTACAATACACACCAATCTTAAACCCAACTTGCAGCCAAAGTAACAGGGTAGGTTTCCAATAGCCCCCATCCATCCAGGCCACAACGAATGATAGAAAATCAAAGCCACGACTTGCCTTGAACTTTTCTTTAACATACACAACTCCTCTTTCCCACCCCCCCAAACCCTCGCTCTCGCATCCATGATAGTAAAACACAGCATCCATCCAACACAACTACCACCATAAGAAAAGAAAAAATCATAGGAACCAAATCTCGTCCAAGGAACTTCCATACACTACGTTAGTAACTAAGTACAAACGGTGAAAATAACAGTACTAGAAGTCTTCCGTGCATCAATCAGTCAGTTATCGTGAATCATTCGTGGGGAGGGAGGGATGAAGGGTTAGGAGAGGGACATCAACTATATCCAAACAAGCAAACAAGGGCAAACAAGACAAAACAGTGAGTAAAGCGATAAGATGTTGAAATAAAACTAGTACTGTCGAAAAATCAAGAAAACAGAAACGGGAAGAAAAGAATCCATCAATCCATCCAGACTAAAGTAAAGTAAAAAATGTAAAAAATGTAAAAAAATGTAAAAAAAAAGTGTAAAAAGATGTCACTTTTATCCCTTTCCTTCCCACCCCGCATACCTGCATATCCATGTGCCTACTCTCTCTACTTCCCAACCCTCTCCTCCAAAACCCGAATCCTATCTTCCAAACTACGGATATAAGCCCAGACGCCGTCCATCCCCGATGCAAAAACATTACTACTCCCTGCCCCTCCGCCCACCGCTCCTGCCCCACCTGTCCTCCCGCCTGTCGTACCGGAACTCGCCACGGCCGGCCCCGGCGGTGACAGGAATCCTCCCGAGCTGGTGAAGCTTGGTGTGCGCTCGCGCGTCATTCCGGGACTTACCGCTCCCGGAGAATCGGTGAGTACGCCTGCTGGAGAAAGCACCGTGTTATTGGCGGTGGCAGTAGTAGCGGTGGTCCCAGTGGTGGTCGTAGAAGGGGTAGAGGTTGTGACGGGAGCGGGAGTCCTATTGAGAGATATGCCTGGAGTAAAGAGTGGACTGGGGGTTGATGCTGAGAAAGCGGTTTGGACGGGAGCTGAGGATGATGTAGTGGACGTGGTTGATTGGGGGTTTGTAGTTGCCGGGGCAGTAACTAAAGAGCGGCCACCACTAGGCGGTGGGTAAGTGTTGTTGTGGTGCGGGTGATGGTGCTGGTGGTGGTGGAGGTGATGGTGGTGGCGGCTTGCCAGAGTTGCTGAAGAGGAGGCGGTTGACGTGCCGCTGTTCAGGTTCAGGGATGTTGCAGCGGTGGTAAATGCGCTCGCGGGAGTCGCAGAAGTATTTGGTATATCTGTGCGGAGTGATGGTAGTGACTGTCTGCGCCTTCCTCCCACTGCGGTCGCATTACCACTCGCCCCAGCAGGAGACCCAATATCATCCATCTCAACATCCCCATCTGGATCGCCCATCAAGCCCTCCAAATCCGCAATGTCGTCTTCATGTTCCTCACCAACATTCATACTCCCATCCTCATTCAACCCACTCATACTCCCTCTCCTCCCCGCACACCCACCTTCGCCCCTAGCATGTCTCGCCAACGCATCCCCGCGTGCGAATCTCCGCCCGCACTTGGTGCAAACGTGTGGTCGCTCGCCGGTGTGTAGCTTCGAATGACGCTTTAGATCATGGAGACGGCGGAAACGCGCTTGGCAGGTTGTGCACAGGTATGGCTTCTCGTGAGCGTGTGTGAGCAGGTGTGACTTTAGATTATGATGGCGTGTAAATGTCTTCATGCAATGTGGGCAGGTATGCTTTCCTCGGACACCAGCGCTAGAGCCGGAAGGGCTGAAGGGAGTTACTGGAGTAGTCGGATTTTGGCCAACCCCCGGGGTTACGGGAGTGCCCGTATCTTTTGGATGCTGGGGTTGTATCTGTGATTGTGACGGCGTGGGAGGTTGAGGCTGGAGTGGTGTATATTGCTCTGGCGGCAGCAGCGGCCCAGCGTCTCGCGGTGCTGTGGTAGTAAGACCCGCGCTATCTGTTCCTGACATGGGGGTTGCTGTTGGGGACTCGCGCTCTTCCATTGCTGCAGCTGCCGCTGCAACACCAGGTAGGCTTCCTAGTTCCAAGGAAGGAGTAGCTTCCTTGGGCGCATCTGCGGGAGCACTCATCCCAAAGCCAGCGGTTAGCAGTGCTGCGGGATTCGGCGATTGTTTTGGTGGATCGTTAGTGGTAGCCGTGGTAGCAGTAGCTGTGATAGTGGTGTTGTTCTTGTGTTCCTCTGGCATGATCTTTGGTGAGGTGCTTCGTTGTCGGTTCAGTACCGCTGCTCCTGTGAGTTGTGTCTGAGGTGTTAGGGTTGAAGGTTTTGTTGATAATGGTGGTAGGTTTTTTGATGCTCCGGCGGGAGCAGCAGAGGTTTTAATATCGGTCCCGTTCGTACCTGAAAATTGGGACGCCATAGCAAATGTATTATATAGCCCTTTTTCCCTTGGATCGAATCGATTAGTTTACGTAAGATAAAAAAGTAAAAGGGATTTAGAAAAAGAAAAGAAAAAATAGAAAAGAAGTTTTCGGGAAAAGAAAATATGTTGGATCAAGAAATGTTCACTGAAGGGTCTTCGGAGCCAGCCCGCCAGGGTCAGAACAAGAATAAAGTAAGAAGGAAAAGTAAATAATAGGAAATAAAGGTGTAGGAGGAATGTCGATCGTTTGAAAGAGGAGCCAAGAATAAGCGGGCTCAGATCGTACCTACCAGTATTTAACGTATTTTCTCGTACAACCGCTCGGCCAAATACCAGCCCTATCAGTGTGTGTGACCTGGATAGTCCCACAGAGCGGTGCCTGAGTAACCACCAAGACAGCTGCTCCTGTTGGCTGTACTGTACTGTCCAGTCTAGCCCCAACTAGTCGAAACGAAACCCCGACAGGAAACGAATAAAGTCCGAGGGAAAATGGAAATAAAGATGATAGGAAAAAGAAAAGGAAAGGAAAAAGAAAAGGATTATATCGGTTGAACTACAAGGCTCCCACTGCGTATAATGGATGAATGTTTGAGATTTTCTTCTTTTCCAACCGTTGAATCGAAAGTTTAGTCCCAAAGTTAGTAGAAGCGGCCCTGGTTCGCTGGTTATTATTAGCCCTCGGGCCGAAAAGCGAAACACAAAAAAACTCCGGAACAGAAAGTAAGGTAGCTACCTTTATTTTTCTTCTCCCCACTAAAGGATATGCCAACAGATTATTGCCTAGCCTTCTCTTTCCCCTTTCTTTCTTGCTTTCTTTTCTCCTAGTATTCGCTAGGAATTGCTACTTACTCGCCAGAAAGATCGCACGATAAGATGGATGGATGGATGATCCGGACGATTCTCAGTGGCTGAGATGGTTTTTTTTTTGGGGGGGGTGTAAGAAGAAACCCGGATAAGGTACAATTCCGGGTTGCTATTGATGATATGATGATATTCAGCTGGTATTGGTCACGAGTTTCGGTAGGCAGGCAACGACACAATGAGAATTCTAAAGGAAAAAGGTTTCTCCTTTAGAATTGCCGTGTTTCGTATTGTCTCGAAGGGGACGGATATATTGCAGCCTGGAGATTAAGCAAAATAGAACCTAATGGTTTTATTTTATTTTTCCCCAGAGAGAAAAAAAGGGGTGAGGAAAACAGTACGGTTGGTAGTATCTGGTAGAGGAGAAACGAGAAAATAGTAGGGTCAGCCTCATCATCTATCATCATCATCATCCACAGGACCGAGGAAAAAAGCAACCGATGCGTCTGAGCAAATGATGCAGAAGAACACTGCAGGTTAAAAAAAAGGGGGGGGGGGGGTGGGGGGAGAGGGGCGTAATGGAAGAAACGAGTAATCGTGGCCGGTAAGGCAGAATGATTAGAAGAACCGAGGAATGGCAGGATAAAATTCTGCCAGGAACCAAAATAATAATAACGAAAATGAAAATTTGACGAGAAAAAACTCAAAAACTCAAAAAATCGAAAACACTCAAAGAATTGGCATCCAAAAAACGGGCAGAATGGTAAGTGTAAAAAAAGAATTTATCCGCCAAATGGAGAAATCAGTTCACGCCGATTGAGGGTCGAATGATAATAATAATAATAATAATAATAAAAGGCTGTGAAAGAGGTGAGGCGCAGCGGGCAGACCTAGAAGCTGCATTTGTGTCGTGTGGGTGTGCATGTGGAATATGGGGCCATTGTACTCGAGTACTTTTTGGCCCAGCTTCAAGCTCCAACCTCACTCACTCTCTCTCTCTCTCTCCAGCATATCTCCCCATATACCCCCCTACAAAATAAAACAGAACAAGGAGGAAGGGCTGAATGCAGCAGAGCTGAATAACGCAGGAATGCAAATGCACTTACCGTTTTTTTTTGTTTTTTCTCCCTCTCTTCACCCTCACTCTCTCCTTCCTTCCCTTGACTTCTATGATATGACTCTCGTCTTTCTTTTTCCTCCCTTTTCCCTCTGTCGAAGAAGCCAAGAAATAAAGTAAAAAAGTAAAGAAAAAAGCAATAATGGCCGTGAGCCAATCAACCAATTCCTTTTCTTTCCCCCCTTCGAACTCCTCACAAGTTAAGTTTGTTATGTTTCTCGGTTGAAATTGCAAACAGCTGGCTTCGTTACCGTTGCTGTTATTGTAGCTTCTGTTGCTGTTGCCTTGGGCGTGGTTGCTCTCGCTTGGCTATCGTGGGAAGTAGGAGCACCGGTATGGCTGGTGGAGCATCCTCCGCTCGCAGCTCGACTAAGAACAAGTGATTGTCGCGACCAAGGTCGGAATGGTCGGAAGCTCAAGGCGACAACAGAGATCAAAGGCACAGTATACAAAGAGTAATTCCCTCAATGAGCGCTCGTCGGGTTCAGGAGAAAAAACAGATAAAATGTTTCTTTTTTTTCTTTTCTTTCGAGAGTTATGAATGAGAAGAAAAAAAATTCCCTTTCGGATTTTCTTCTTCTCCTCCTTCTGTTCCTCCTTCCGGTCCCGTTTCCCCTTTGAACTTTTTTAGTTATGAGCGCACGTTTTATTTATTTTTCTCTTTCGCAATGTTGTTGCCCGGTCGGGTAGATGAGGCGATAAATGATGGAAGGCGTGAATTCGAACTGTGGTGGCTCTGCCTGCGGGGAGTGCGGATGGAATTGTGGATAGTGGAGGGGGGGGGAAGTGGATGGTGCCAGTGGATGGTGGAGAGATGGATGGATTCAATCGCGACCGTAGAAAGGACCCTCCTTGGACAATTCTCTCAACGACAACTGAAGTTACGGGAAAGATCTCGCGTTGGAGTTACCGACGGTAGGATTCTGAAGGGAGGGGGGGGTTGGAAGGGAAAGCTGGTGGTGGGTAGGAAAGGAAGCGAATTTCTTGGGTAGAAAGGGGTGAGCGTAAGTTTTTCTTTAGTTGTCGTGAAAGTTTCTGACGACAATCCTCTTTCTCTCTTTTTAATTTTTCCAATTTTTTCCTCTTCGAAAAAAAAAAGTCGTCCGTCTTTTGGTGAAAGTCGTTGACAGTGCAAGTAGTCGTCAGTTAGCAGTTGAAGAGGGAAGAGGATGGGCGTTCGGAAGTGTTCTGGTGGGCTTTCGTGATTGTGGCTGCTTGCTGTCTTCTCTCGTTCGCTCACTGCTTGTTAACATAACAATCCATCAGCTTTTTTTTTTTTTCTCAGCCTTGCATTTCTCTCTCTATTTTATTTTTTCCCTTCTGCTCTTGGGTCTGGTTCTGGTTTTGCTCACAAGTGGGTTACAAGGTCATGAAAATGCAAATTGGCCAGACAGCCACGGACATGTAGTCTCTCTAGTTCGTTCGTGGGTTCCGGGGGGGGGGAAGCTGAGTGGCAGGTGTGTGGAGAAGATGTGTGGTGGCAGAGGAGTGTGGAGCGGAGAGAGGCTGGAGTGGAGGTTGTTGTGTGAAGGGATAATCGAGGGAGTCCCCAGTAGAAAGGGAAGAAAAGTGAGGGCCCGCCTTGATGAGCAGCGTCTCCCTGTTTGGTCGGTCGGATGACTGTGCCTCCCTGGGGCTGACCATCGACCAGTCTGGCCCCAACAAGACCGGCATTGTCGCAAAGTCAGAACTCCATCAATATCTTTTTAACCATACAAAAACCACAGTTCTCTCCCACTTTTACTCTCTCTCTCTCTCTGTGTGCGTGTATATTTCTTCCCTTTTTCTTTTTTCATTCCCTTGCCTTCCCTTCCCTTCCCTTCGCTCCTCTCCCCCCCCCCCTTCCTGCCATATTCTTCCAGTACCCGCACTGTGTTACTCGACACGCAAAACCCCCCTCCCATTCCCGTGGATTCCTCCTCTCCCACCACAACCCTCAATTGAACCAACCTTAAATAAGCGCAACACGCAATACCGTAATAGCAATAAAACCTCTCATACCGGGAGTGATAAGGTACAGTAATCACGACACCGGTATACAAGGTTATCATATTCTGCACACAATTTATTGAGATGAAGAAACAGTTAACATTGTGAGAGCAAGCAGCAGTGCGGTGCTGTACTATACAGTATGATGATAAGTCTGCGGCATTGGAATGTTTACATCCATTTCGATACCACCCCGATAAATGGCTTGCGCTACCGGATGCTCGCTGCTACTCTCGGTCACGGTACTGCAGTGTCTCACCCAACAAACCATCTCCCTCCATCCCTCCCTCCAGTCTCCTCCCTTCCTCCCTCCACTCCAGCCTCTCACTCATAGGCATGGGAGCACAAATTGTGGTACGGTATCGCACCGGTACAGCACAGCAAAAGTTACTCCAGTTGCAGCCTCTTTCTTCTCTTTCTCTCTTCCTGCGTGGCCCTCCCCACTCCACCCCACAATTCATCCACCATCTGCTCCACACTCCACACTCCACAATAGCCCGCATGAAATGAAAAAAAAGAAATGAAAAAAAAAAAAGAGGTGCGGATACTGCAAATCTCATATTCTCATAGGTAGGTACAGTAGGGCACTCAAGTCAGTCAACTCGGGTCGAGTCAAAGTACCGCATCGCAAGTAAGTCAGTACCGTACAGGCAGGTAAATACCGTAAGCAAATCAATGTAAGAGAGGCGAGTCAGGCACAGCACAGCTTCGCACCCATTACTCCATGTACCCGTATCTCACGGATTCCTATCAACCCCTCCTGCCTCCTCCCCTCCATCACCTCCTTAGACCGTAGGCCACGAATGGAGGCGCAAACCGCCTCTGGCAGGGAATAGCCGCAGGAAAGGAAAGAAAAGGCTACAATACGGTGCCGGTCAACCAGAACCTACCCTCCACCCCAGGTTCTTGGAAAATCCGGCATATGATACTTGTACTAAATTACAGGAATTCGAGAAGGAAAAAAAACTTTAAAAAATAAAAACAATCCCCCTCTCACAATGTTGTGTGGAATCCCTTTTCCAAAGTCGCTAATTGCCCTTACCCTATCCCCATTTCATTAATGAATATCCGGAACCATGTCACATGGAGGGGACCGTTTGATAAAGACATGCAACATCTTCAATTTCCAACTCCAACCACACAACAATGGCATCCTGCACAGCCTGGGGTTGAGGTGAGTGCAAAAATCATGGACCAGTTCTAATTTATCATTCAGATAACCCCCTTCCTTCCCAGAGAAAACCGGATCATACCTTCTCGAGAAGAGTCCATTCCCAATTTAGAAATTTGGATCGAGATGGGATCGCAAAAAGGCCAGGCTACCTTCATTTGTAGGATACGGTATGGTTTGTCCGGAACACCATCCAAGCATCCCCGTGGCAAAAACCCTTCACACACCGGCGCAATCGCAACCAGAAAGGCGAAAGCCCCCTTTCCCCCCACCGCCACAGGCATGATAAAAAAACCAAAGCAAAGTGGTAACGATGACATCGCTAACTTATCGCAGTTGCTGCACACACAGGCACACACAGGCACACACACAACACAAACCCAGAGCGGCAGGCAAAAGGGGGGGCGGAAGTCCACATTTGTTATCCCTGTTGAGTGAATGTGGTTAGTTGGGATCCGAAAACGGGAAAGTGCTTGCGGTGGTGGTATGCGCGAAACGGGATTGGATAGCGGGCTTTTTTTTTTTTCTTTCTTTCTTCTCTGGAGGGAAGGTTTTTGGCTAGGACCGTAGGGTACGGTACTCGAGTACCGTACGATGCTCGAGTGGGATTTTCGGGGTGGTGCCCGGGTTTGGTTGGTTGGTTGGGAGGGTGGCTGAGTTGGTTGGACAGATGGATCGGGTCTAGGATGGGATGGGGAGGGCGAGTGGAGCCTTGTTTGGAGGGGGGAAAGGAATTGGAGAATGGCGGTGCGCGCCTGGGTTAGGGTTATCTCTCTGTATTATGTCATTAATGGTACAGTTTGTACTCGGGTGTGGTACCTTACGTACCGTACATATGAAGGGGCTTGTTTTTTTTGGTGACATTTTTTACTTGACTTATTACAGTAGCTCGGGTCCGGTTAGCTTTGGTCTTGGTTAACTGTCGTGTTGTTTGCAGACAGGGAAAATAGCACTTGTTTTGCCAGTTGGAGTTGGAGTTGGTTACAGCATGGGTCTTTGGTGCACTCGTACAGTTACTCGTACTTGCAGTCCCGGTATCACCACATCACAAAGTTCAAGCCCGCACGCAATAGGGCGTTTGTGGCTTAGGGGAATCAGAGAATGGTAATTCGACTTTTGACTTTGCCCATTCCATTTGCGTCATGGTTGTCACTACCGTACGGCATGATGCGCATGTGTTGATATCGACGACTCGACGGGAGAGAGAGCCCGGAGCGAGATTCGAACCATCTTCGATCAACAGAGAGAGAGAGAGAGAGAGAGTCAGTGGATCCGCTCGTTGCCGGTCTTTGATTTCCTCCTCCTCAGCACGGCAGAGATGTACGGTGCCATACCGGTACAGTAGCCCGCCCACAAGTGGCCAGCACCAGTATCATAATATCAAAATCAAGTACTGTTTTTTTTTCCCTTCCTCCAATCAAATTTCGCCTCTTCTCAAAGCTTTAGATTGAATTTTAATTATTATGCAGCGTTACTTGTACTTTTGTGCATTTTTTTCTTTTCTTCTTCCCCTGAATTTCTCGCTTTTGTGGGAGGGGGGGGAAAGTGAGGTTCCTGTAAGTGCGACAATCGGTGTGGAAGAAAGGTGTGTGGCTTTCAGCTCTGTTTGGTCGGCCTCGATTTGCTCCTGCTGATATAAGATGTCTGTGCGTGGCTGGGAAGGGAGGGAAGTGAATACCGTACCGGTGTGGCATCGAATGACTTGCTTTGCAGCCACTAGAACCGACCACGCACCGTAATGTAAGGCAGCCTCGTATGATATACCAGTGTCATACGATATGGGTACGGTATGAGAGATTATGGAGGAAATAGTTGCGAGCTAAACTTGTGTCAAGGTAACCAGTGCCATAAGAGTCTGAAGGGGGAGGAGAGAAAACGCGAGCCGAGTGATGCCGGTGATTCCTTTGCAGTAAGGATGCAGTTATGCTGGCTGTGGCAAGTCGTGGTTCAGCCGATGTTGGAATCCTTTCCTCCCACCACCACCCCCCGTACAGTACTGTAAATACGCTCAAGCGGTATTGTGGATACTGAAAGCTACCCCCAAAACTCAGGCTAAGCTACCGTAATCAATGGTTACCCATCTTTTTTTCTTTTTTTTTGCCCCTCACCACCCCCCACCGCCCATCCTCTCCCCTCCCCCCGGTTCCAATTAACAGCCACATTTCTGGTGTTGTGATATCCTACCCTGCTCCAGAAGTGGAGCGGCAGTTACAGTACCTGTACCCAGACGCTGCTTACGCCCGTAGCTGCTGCATACCGGTAGGTTCACTGCGGTAATAAATTAAACAAAAAAGCGGATTTCCGTCTGACCAGGGATCAGGATCCGAGGCTGATATTCAATGGATTTATCCATTGAGTTCTCTTTTCAGAAGCGCGACAATACAGTTACCGTAAAGTGTGAGGGAGTATGTGCTCGAGTACTCTGACATGCGGCACCTTCCCCCCAGAAAGGTTAAACTCTCCGCTGCTACCGGTATTTTGGAACTCGACTGCGCAATAAACGAGACGGGTATGGCATGGGATAATATGGGTGCCGCAATTGTGCTCGAGTGCGGTTCCTAAGCCGATCCTTGCAACATGCCGGTATTCTTTTTTAAGTTCTAGGGCGCGATCAAGCTTGTCACGAGAGATCTCTTGGCAAGAACGTCATCCAGCCTAGACTATCTACGGCACCAGTGCAATCCACCAGGTTTCAATATCAATCTATCAAGCCCCAAAGTCTCGGCTTCCGCCAGGCCCTGAGGTTCCGGCGCGCTCCCGCGGGCGTTTGGTCTGACAATAACAAACCCACTATACGTATGCCGTTCTCATATCCCCCTCCATGGACATCCTCCCAGACCCGTCGCGCTATGGAGCTCCCTTGGTGCCGCAGGACGTGTCCCATATATTGCTAGGCTACACCCCCCAGCGGAATTGGGCAACCCGCTACAACCCCTCGCAAGACCAACCGCCAAACTACCCCCACTAGAACCTGTGTTCTACAGGAACCATGGTAGCCGTCGTGATGGTAGTGGCAAGGAATTGGCCCGTCTACAGGCAAGTGCCCAATCCACTGTCGATTCGAAATACCGGGTCTACTATTACACGATGGGGTGGGTGCTGGGGAGTCTATGCTTCTGGATGTCCTCTACCATTTCTTGCCAACTCGCAAGCAACGGTGGCGCTACAATGCTTTCATATTGCATGTTTTCTCCAATCCGGGGAATCTCCGACGTAGCAGGGTGAGGGGGAAGCTGAGGCTGGAGGAATTTTCACCGTCTGCTAGGAAATACTCGAAGCGGGGCACGTGCTATTCCCGGATGAGTTCCGGGTGTCGTATAGGGCTAGTACGCACGTGTTCGGGGTTGTGGCGGCGTTCTTGGCGTGCTTGGAGGGCTTGGAGGGCTTGGAGGGCTTGGAGGGCTTGGAGGGCTTGGAGGGCTTGGAGGGCTTGTGGGGCTGCTTGGACGGGGGTGTGGGCACCACTCCTCTAACCGGAGGATCGGTGTCTGGAATGGCCAGTGGATGCTGGAAACCCTGGCGGTCTTCTCTCGCTCCACTACCGTCCCCCAAACCTAAAAACGACACCGCAGTGTTCTCGGAATTCTACTCGGGGGGTCGAGCAGCAGCAGAAAGAGGAGGTCATTGCTGTTAGCAGGGAGAATGGGAAGGGGGAGGGTATCAGGTTTAACTCTTGTAGGAGGAGCGCATATGCCCACCGGGGTCTTGAATGGTGCATTTTTGGGTCATGGTCAGGCGGGTTGGGGGAACTGGAAGAAAGTGGTGATTGTTGGGGCGCCATTACTGTATTATTTTATCTACGATATTACAAAAAAAAATTATGCATTGTCGGTTGATCTTGTGGGGTTTCTGTTGGTATAAGGTTTCTCAATCCTCTCAAATGCTTCTTTCAGCTCTCTGGATTGTTGTTCTGAATTCGGGTATAAGTTGAACTTCTTTATTATTTCTTTTGTCTCCATATACTTTCTTTGAATACCTTTGTTCTTTGTTACGGAATTCCGGAGGTGCAAGCAGGACTCTGTCTCTTTACTATTTAATTAGTTTATATGTTTCCTTTCGTTCTGGTGAGCAGTTCAAGGAAATTAATACTGTTAACTGTTATCTATTCTACTTCTTCATCCGATTATCAAGCGCATATCCAAGTATCGAGCGTATATTGCAACAGTTTCGGTAAGGCGGTCTCGAGTGATTATTTATGTTACTTGCCTATAGTGATGGTGTGTGATTGTGGGGAGTTTACCGGGGGGGGTTGTGTCGGGGTTGGTTCTCGCTAGAGGGCGCAATTGCCTATTAGCTATTACTCATTGAGTGAGCGTAAGTGGGTTTGTCGTTGACAAATGGCGATGTGGAAGGCATAGGTTGAGGTTCTACGTCAATGAAAAGGCATTATAGTGGGGTTTAGTAAGAGGAGTATCGCTCCCTGGCACCGTAATTCATAATTAGCTTTTAATGCCTGGTGTGATTGACTTGCATACAGAGGGTGGATTGAGCTCTTGTTCCCGGCGCGAGAGATGCTCGTACCGTCCGCTCGCATCCCGAGATGGGACTATCGTGCTTCTGGTGTCGGATTTAAAAATTGAGCTGTAACTCACTCCCGCTTGTTGGGCCACTTGAATTTGCTCTATGCAACTGTAGTTGTGCTTTTTTTTAGCTTTCATAGCCCGTGTATGTGGGGTCGCTTGTATGGTAGTGGGGGCAGTAATCGCCTGGTCACGTTATCTGGGGGCGGGGCTTGGGGACGTACGTTTAATCATTGGCTGGTAGAATAAAGGTGTAAGGCCCCATCACAAGTTATCACTCTGTTAATTAATTGCTTGTATTATAGAGGTACTAGTATATAACAAGTGTGCAACGCTCTGATACCTCCACTCCTGCTGCTGGGCGTGCCGGCAACTGGCAAATTCTTCAGCACAGTAATCAGATAGGAGGAGGAAGAAGTACGGTAGGGTCCTCAAACGCCCGTTTCGCATATGCGGAGCGCAGTGTATCATCCGTCTCGTTTCAAACCCCTGTCGGGAGCCCAACCGTCCCGTGTAACCCGAGCCAACTTCACTACAAATTCCATCGCCCCTCCACTTGACTTGCAACACTCTCCTTCCTCACTCCTTCCCCCGTTCTCTTCACCACCACCACCACAACAACAGCAACAACGATAATAGCAGAGCCGGTCTCAATGCCTTCCTCGTCACTAGCAAGCCCTCGCTACCGCAGCGCAGCCGAGGAGCCCTTCCTCCCACACCACAAGAAGGACCACAGGTTGCGGAGTGTGGGTCCAAGGCTGACTCGCGGAAGGGTATTCCTAATCGCAATCATCCTCTCAAGCACGGTCTGGCTCCTCATGGTATTCCAGCCTTCCGCCTCGGCAAAGCCGAACAAAACCGATCCGGCGAGCATAACAAGCGTGGAGCCCACCCTTCTCGATTATGGCGAGGGAAACCAGAAATGGACCTGGAAGTTGCCCGCTAACCTTGGCGGTCTGCTGCGACCGCATGTGTACGGCGAGATGTGCCGTGCCGCCCACCAAGCGAGCGATGCCGCTGCGGGGCACGGGAGGCATGCGCATCATGGGTATTACTGGGTGGACGATCACTTTTTGAATCCCAGGGTGGAGGACAAAGCGACATTGAGGGGGGTTTGTAAAAGGAGCTTGACGTATATGCTTGATTCCCCGGATCCGGGGCTTGGGAGAATGTTGCTTGGTTTATGGAGCGCGTATGGTTTGGCGATGAGTGAGAATAGGACGTTTTTTGTGGATGATAGTAATTGGTTGGTCCCCTGTTTTCGCCTTTTTTTTTTATTCTTGGCGTGGCTGATTTAGGATGGATGGATAGGTCCTGGGGAACTTATGCTACCTACTTCCTTCCGCGGAAGCCTACCTGCCGCCCTCCGCCTCCAAACCTTGTCCTCCCCTGCCCCCACCAAGTCCCGCACCTGCTCGTGGCACACTCAACTACAAGTGCAACATTCGGCCATGCCTTCACCGACTTCTTTGAAGACCCGAGGAAAATGAGGGTCCAGCGACAACACAAGATCTTTGCGCTCGCAAGGAGCGGGTACGAGGCGCTGTTCAGACTACGCTTGTCGGCCGCCGACGAGGAGGCTGTCGAGGTGCGGAAGAAACAGCTGGAGAAGGAAGCCGATGGCGATAAGGAAGTACTTGCCATGCAGATCCGCCGAGGCGACGGTAAGGATAAAGCCTTTGAATGGAGAGAGACAGGGCACGTGCCTGTGTCCCACTATGCGAACTTGATGTCTTCCGCTATCGCTGCCGCCGGGGGCAACACCACCGTCCTCTTATCATCCGACGATCCGGAAATATACTCCCTCCCGGAATTCGCGGATTACACACCCGCTCAACTCGTCCCAAGCCCCCGCAGTCTACTCTCCGGCGGCTGGACCAGACAGGCTTTTGAAAATGCGCGTGCCAGCGGGAGTAGCGTAGTCGTCGACCTCGCCAGGGAGTACTTCCGCGACGCCAAGATCCTCGGCGAGACCACTGGGAAGCTGTTTTGTGGCGGGAATGGGAATACGTGCAGGGTTTTGGCGGTCGTTATGGGCTGGCAGACGGCGGTGGAGGAGGAGGGGTGGATTAATGTTGATGACGGGAGGGGCTGGTTTGGGGTTGATTGGTGATGTAGGGAGGGAAGAGTTATCATAGTGATGTATGTGTAAGATAGCATTGCATGGGCTTGGGCGCGGGGCTACCGTTACTTTCTTTCCTTTCGCGGAGGATTTTGTCTATCTCTTTTTCTTTTTCCTTTTTCCTTTTTTCTTTTCCGTTTTGATGACATCTAACAGGCCGAATAAATGGTTTGACCCAGTGGATTCTTAGCTGCTGCCCGGGTATGATAGAGTTGTTCCCCGTCTGCCGAGCGTCCGGTTTCTCATACTCACGTTTACACCTACCATTCTATTCGATTATATTCCATGAATTGGGTGAGTATAAAACACCCCCGTATTCTACCAAGATGACCTTTGTACAGTACCACCACCGACCAGAACGATCCATAACGAATAAACCCCTAATAATACCCGGAAACACGAACGAGTAGTATGATTTGTTGATAGGTACAGTACATAGCTGGGGTGGTAGGGTATGCTGGGAGGGAGAAATTAGAGAGAGAAAATATTGGTTTTTTTTCGTTCTCAAGAGCCTTCTCAACAGGCAGGTAGGCACAATTCCTATCGCAGATATCGCAACGAAAGGTGAAAACGAAATACAATATCCTGAGAAGAAATAATAAATGTCGTTTTTTCCGGAAAAAATTGGTGCTCGGTGATGCTATAATTAATATTATGGTAGATTTTTTGTATGCTACTGTGTTCGAGTAGCCCATGATGGTAGAATCTTATCTGATTCGCTAAATCCGTCTTTCGACCAGTCCTGAGTCTAGCCTGTTGCGATCCATCCGGAACTACCATATCCCCTTTTCGTATAATGAGTATGATACCATACAATATCCGAAAGAAAACCGGCGAACGCCCATATAAAGGACATGCTATGGAAATAGATTCAATTCAACACCACAACGGCTGCATAGGAGGAGAATTGCAATCTTGATTTATTGCGGGGGTTTTTTTTTTGGGCCCGGGCTCTCTTTTACCTCTCCCGTGCAGACTCTGTAAAGATCATATGATATCACTCGAATTTATAAGCGTTCAGAAGAACATTGGGTTGACAGACGTGAGACTCTGGTATGAAAACTCTTTAGGCGTGGAGTCTCCCGGGGAAGCAAAAGCGTGGGCTACGGTACGTGCCCTTCCAATGATGAAGCATTAGCCCAAAGAACGCGTACGTGGTCTGCACCCTAGTTCAAGCCCTCTACCCTCCTCTCTCTTCTCGCGCGTCTCCCCCGCCTCACTGCGCCAACATTTTCTCCTACATACGTCCAGCTCCACCTTTTAACCTCGAATTTCTGTTTCTGAGAAAAGACAACAACTTACAGAAACTACCGACCCAGCAGAACGGCAAACCAACCAACCCGCCAATTCCTCAAAAAAAACAAAATCTAACCACCCACTTGGAATTTGTGAAAACCTTCAGGTTTTTTAAGTTGTACCTACCCCTCTAGTCTATCACTTTTCGAAGGGAATGTGGCATTGAAGCTAATACTTTGTGAATTTTTAGATAAAATACAGTCGTAAAATATATACCGGTTTTTAGACCTCTCCTCCTCCAGCTTTCATCCTCCGCTCCCCAAAAATTCCCCTCCTTCATCACATCCACAGCTACCTCCCCACGTACTCTGCAAAAAATGCCACCCTATCGCCGCGGTGGCCTCGGCGCCGGGAGCAGTTCCGGATTTGTGATTTTGCGCTCACCGGATAACATCACCGATGTTGATCCCGACACCGAAGAAGATTGGGACCGGGAATACCGCCCCAAGATTAACAAAATTGCTAAACCTACAAAAAAAAGAACTAGATCGATAGGGAGGGCTGATGTTGAGTCCTTGATCGATTTGGAGGACTATTCCCCCCGTGGCCCGAGTAGAAAGAGAAGGGGGGTCAAGGTTGGCTCAAGCTCAAACGCGCACACCGTCGGCAATGAGATATCTTTTGTCGAGAGCGTTGCGAGTAGTGGAGATAACTGTGGACCGTCGGAGGGAGATTCCGAGGATCATGATACCCCTCCCTCCTTTAAGACTTCCAAGATCGCAGGAAGGTCTCGCGCTAACGATGAAGCTGGAAAGGCTAAGGCGGGGGCTGACACGATTTTTTGCGCTTCATCCACTGGCCTGGGATTTGCTACGGAGATCAATTCTGCCCGGCAGAAAAAGCTTAGACGAACTGGGTCCTATGAGGCAAAAACAGCAGAACGAGTGGCTGAGATCGCTGCTAAAAGGGCTCCACATCTTGTCGCACTTGCAAGAGTCAATGCTGAAGCTGAACAACTCCGTGAGCAGTTGCGCATGAAGAGGCAAGAGCGGGAGATTATGGAGAAGGTTTTGGGGGTAGTTCATTCAAGGGAGAGGGGTAAAATTGGAGTGGGGAGAAAAGCACGGAGGTCGAAAACTACTAGATGGGTTGCGGAAAGTGGGAATGAGGGGCCTTTCGAGATTTCCAGTGGCAGCGAGGTTGCGAGACAAATGTCGCTGCTTAGAGAAGAGCTACAAGAAGAGTCTGAGGGGTGGAATTCCCTGTTTGACGAGCCCGAGAAGCTGTCGGGAGTTGATTCGAGAAAAGCGAATAAACCTACAATCCCCCAACCAAGGAAAAAGATACCCGGAAAGTCGCAGGAAACCTCTGAACCGGGGGAGAAGGGCCAAAACGAAGGTGGGGGGCTCAAGTCGTGGCTTGAAGAAAACACCGATGGGGAATTTACCCAACGAACTGGTTCCGGACCGGCCGCTAGATTCCCGGTATCCGATTGCGATTCACTGTTCGGGGACTTAGAGAAGGTGGAAGTGCAAGGAGGAAGAGGGCAATTCGGTGAAACTAAACAGGCCCTGTATAAGCCTAAAATCTCTCAACAGGAGAGAAAGGGACTTGGCGGCTCGCAGTCAATCTATGAAAAAGAGAGGGAGAGGCAACACCACGGGCGTAAGAGAAAGTATCAGCTGGAGTCAAATACCGATGGCAAACTCGCAGGACAGAAGACCTCTCAGAAAACATTCGGATTCCCTGCCTCGGAGAGCGATTCACTTTCTGACGGCCTGGGAAAGCACTCGGAACAAGGGAGCCGGAAGAAGTTCAAAAAGGCCACTGAGGTGCTACAAGAGAAGCCAGTGAGAGGGGTTGGTATCTACTCTAAGCGTAAGGTGCCTTATGAGGAGTGTTTGGGGCTTCAAAAGGAGAAAGTGGCTAGCAAGAAGAAAGTGGAGTATGACGAGGGTGGTGACCTTACTAAAACGAAGGATCATCTTTCCAATTGCCAAATGTGGAAAGAGAGGGTTGAGAAGAGCCACCAAGAATTGGCTACTAGCACCCTTGAGACAGCCGATGGAGTCCGACCGGGGGAGATAGGTGTTAAACATTTGAGTCTTCGGGAGGCAGTTGGAGGCGAAGGTTCTATTCGAGGGGCCCAGGAATACTTGGGAGCAGGGAGCGGTCCGGAGCACCTGGGTGGCAAACAGAGTGGCGGCTCGGCCGAGGATGAGTTTGAACGGGTCAGTGCCGAGATCGATGCGCTCCTTGAAGAATACGGTGTTAATAGTGCATCGCCCCACGATCGTCGGAAGAGCCCCGAGAGATATCATTTAGACCCTTTGGATCCTCTTCCAGGAATGATATGGGAGGGACTCGTCGGAGTTGGCTGTGGGGGAGACTCTTCTACTATGGTCGAGCATGCGGCATCAGATTCTGTGGATAAAGGACTTGGAGCTCCGGACGGAGACCTGGAGTCGGTACAGAAGCAGCTGGAGAAAGATCTTGATTTCATTGACTGGGATGGCGCGGAAGCAGAGTTCCTCAAATTTGATGATGATGCAGATCTCGATGCTCCGGTTGAAGGTCCAAAGGGGGACTTGGTGCCTGATGGAGTGGGGGAACAAGATCATGGGATTGAAAATGGGGCCCTGGCCTTACAACCACAACACAGCCCACAGAAACCCCTGTTACCTCAAGATATTCCGGAAGAGAGTACGTGTGAGAAGGCTTTGGCGGATCTCGAGGAAGAGAAAATGGAACATCATCTTGGTGGGTCGGGGGATCAGAGAAATCATACACCGGAGGGGAATGAAAAAAAGAAGATATACAATCCTGTACGCATGCGCAGTCACGCCGGCAATGGTCGCGGGCGTGCAAGAGCTCGGCCATATAGTACGAAAGAACTCGCTGATTACTCAATTGCTTCCCTGTTTCGGACCTACAGGAAAGAAATAGAGGAGATGGAAATGAAGGCAACCAAGCCTGTGACTGGTGTGTCTAGGAGGGGTGATAGGGGGATGGGTGGCGAAAGCAAGAGCGATGGGCAGGGAGTGGGAAATACCTCGAGGGAGGAGCTAAACGCTGATGCTCTCCTCGGCCTCGCCCGCGACAAGGCCCACGAGTCCAAAGCCGGGGATCTTAGGACAGATACACCCTCGGAGTGGAGTGGCTGTGGGAGGAGTGGGAAGAGAGAGCAGGGGGAGGGGGTTAAAGATGTCACTCCTAATTTTATTCAATGCCGGGGGATCGTGGAGAAGGAGGAAGCGGAGGTCAGAATTGCAGATGCCGCCCCTAGCTTCCTCGAACTCTCTCGTCAGAAGAAAGAGAGTAGAGGGTTTGTAGGTGTCGATATCAGCTCTCCCGAAGATGGCGGAATACCTGCGCCGGGGCAAAAGGGGTCTGACTCAATCTCGCTAAACATCTCCTTGGCCGAAACTCCGGAGGACTGCATGAGCTATATCGGAGCCGGCTGTGAGGAAGGAAGCCTCGTGGGCAAGGCCCCCGGCCCCAATTCTGCGGTATTCCCTGGGGAAACTGCAACGCTCTACAGGGTTGAGCTTCCGGATGGTTCTATGGGATACGTTCTTGCTGAAATGGTGAGTGGGGTTTGGTCTATGGTTTTCCTGACTGACTCCCCAGGCGACGGGCATGGGAAAACCCAAGAGAGCCCTCCTCAGCAGGATTCCGACGGAGGCTTACTCTCGGAGGCGGGAGAGAGGTCCATCCAGTCACCGAGACGTGCGCCCCAATTAATTTCTGAAGAGAGGGTGAGGTCGGAGCTTCCTAAAAATTTGGCTAGTGGATATCAAGAAGAGCGTGATGGGAAGGACTTTCGTCCAGCGGGGAGACAGAGCTACTCTTCCCCGCTGAAGAGGGCTTTCCCGGATCCAAATTGGGGTGAGGTTGAAGAAGGAAAACAGCAGGAACAAGGATCCAGCAGGCATGAATTTGACACTCTGGATCGTCATGAGGACAACAACGATTGGGACTGAGTTTTATTTTACAGGTTTTTTGTGCTATTAGTTTGTGCTATCTTGGAAGGGATGTCATTATTTTCGTGATGTTATTGCCATGATGGGGTTTAAGTGGAAGCGGTGATAGCGGCGCGCGCTGAATGAATTTTTTCCGGATAGAATTTTAAGCATGTATGATATTTCCCCTTTGTCTTATGTCTTTCTTTATTGCTGGGATGATGGGAGTGTTTGGACAGACGTCGTTGGACCGTGAGTGGGGGACTTTCTGCCTTTCCCCCCATTCAATATTTAAACCCTCTGGGCTATTGTGTGCTGCGTTCGCTTTTGTTGCGGGTTTTATGTTTTATTCCTGTCTTTTTATACCCACTGTTTTATAGCCTTTATTCCCTGTTGTATTTTATGCACCCTCTATTGTTGTTTACACCTATTCCCCTACCGGTTATTCCCCTATTTTAAGACTGTTCGTTCCTGCCGCGTGCAGTACTGTAGCTAGCTATACCTGAGTGCTAGAAAACCAATAAAACAATCTCAAAAAACAGGCAGTGCATTTAGTGTCCGCGGCATCACTCCGGTATCATTCGGAATTCAACGTTGGGATGGTCGATTAACCGGGATTCTTATATACAGAAAGGAAGAAGCTCCTCCCGGCATTACCGTACGCGAGCTGAAATGTGTAAGAAAGGAAGCAAGAAATAAAAGAAACCTGGGTGGTCGGCTGGAAAATTGTAAAGCCAGATGTAAACAAAGAAGCGGGCTAATTAACGCCCATCTCCATCTCCGGGCTTATGATACAGGGAGTTCCCAAGATTTTGATTTTAAATTTGTGAGAACACCCGCGACTCTTCTTTCAGCTATCGTAAGATGGGCTTTTTTCTTTTCTTTTTCTTTCCTTTCATTTCTTCTTTACAAAGATGAAGTTTCTAGTCTATACCGGTGGACTTCCACCACATCCTCTGACCTCCAGTGGAAGACATTTATTTATGTCGGAGGTCGCACAATAGATGCCAGAGTCGAAGTACAAAGTAATGGGACTGATCAATGAAAGAAGGAGAATAGTTGTTGCCTGGCTTGATTGTCTATAGACGCGCCTAAGAAAGCTGTAGTAGTGCGCGACATGAATGTACATTCAATATGACTCCGGTCATTTCCCAGATTCCGACTTCCTAAGCGGCCAAGGCAGTTGGTTGGCCCAACACTTCCGCATCTGCCGTCATCACACTGAGGTGTTATTTCCGACGGCATCTGTTGCAATGCGCGATAGATTCAACGGAGAAGTGATAATAGAAGACAGTCAAGATTATTGATTATTGCGAACTGCTGCTATTACAAGAATGATAGGAAAGACCAATTATGTAGTAAGGCGGTTCAGGCTTACTTCTTCCACGAAGATAGGACAATAAAGAAATCCGCAACAAGGAACAAAGATATTCAAAGAAAGCATATACAAACAAGAGAAATAATAAAGCAAGTATAATGAAGTTCAATCTTGTACCGGACTTGGGAATAAGGTTATAGTCAGCTGAAGGCCGCATTTGAGAGGAGAAAGAAACCTTATACCAACAGCATCTACAGGGGGCTAGTCGAGTGAGCAGTTGTGATTCGCTATTACGAAGAGTAACTAGTGTTTCCACACACGCACGTCCACACTTTAGTGTTCCTTCATATACCACCCCCCCCCCTCCTCGATACTTCTAGTCATCATTATACGACCTTAAGACCATCAAGATGTCCATTCTATTCCATTCTCCACTATGATACCACCGCATTTTCTAGCGAAAAACTCGTTTCCACGCTAGAACGTTTCCAAAAAGAAAGAAAGAAACTTGTGGCGAAAAAGAAAAATAATAATAACACAGCTATCTATCCCCTTTGGGTAGCGAGGTCGCTCGGTCGGTCGGTCGGTCGGTCGGCTTTATATAAGATTATCATACGATAGGATTTTCACGATATTTATCCTCCTCCTCCTCCTCTTTAATCGATTTTGCCATTCTATTATCGTTCATTTTTCCATACCCATAGCGCCAGCAGTTTA
>Ga0307509_10001235_pt1 | contig 43311 bp, 39 predicted proteins | sample 10_EM_MG_FD_202245 | JGI IMG/M metagenome (GOLD analysis project Ga0307509, IMG submission 202245) | Populus trichocarpa ectomycorrhiza microbial communities from riparian zone in the Pacific Northwest, United States - 10_EM | ecosystem: Host-associated > Plants > Roots > Unclassified | place...
CGGGCCGCGCCCCCCCCACTGCATAGTGGTCTCGTTGGGGGTTCTTTTTCTCCTCTGATCCGTCGCGGGGTTTTTGCTTGATTGTTTGGAGGAAAAAGGAGGGTGGTTGGATTGTTTTTGGATCTCGAATACGACAAACCCCGTGGCGAGATTAGTCCTAAATTGTGAGCCAACAGATCAAGAACGTGTGGGATGCAACAGGAGAGAAAAAATATGTTATATTATTACCATACCATTTTAACGGTGAATTCTGCAGAAGGTGAAAAGCCTCAGTCGCGCAAAGGACGGTGCATGGGGGGGGGGGGTCAATGCAGGATACTGTGAACTGGTTGCCGGGTTTCGGGGCATTACTCGAGTAGTTGTCTCTTTTGTTTCTTGATATTTTCGTGTTTTCCCCCAGTATTTTATCATACCTGCCTTTCTGGAGTTTCTCGTGATTTAATCCTGGGGCGAGTATTTTGGGGTTTGGATATTTGGCTGGGCGGTTGAGGGTGTTGGTGTGTGTTGGTTACTATGTTAAGTTAGTGGGGGTATTCAAAGTCGACAAAGTCGAGAATTCTTAGCTGCGATTGCTTTGCTTCGTGTAAGCTTGGCGCACCCTGAAGCCGGCCGTTACTTGATATTACCTGGCGGTACCGGTATCATACGATGTATGTTCACGCGCCTTTGCCGGGAATGTCTCCACCGGTTCATATTTTGCTGGAGTCCTCAGCAAATATTCGTCTCACGGAGGTATTCTTGGTAAAAAGATGCAGAGTACTCCAACCTTTTTCTCTCTCAAGCAATTTAGGCACGGAGGTCCAGAGGCTGGCATAGTAGAGTACCGCAACTCCCGCAGAATCCTCTCTAACCAAACCCGGCCAGAACTCAGAAACAATACCTGAAGCTAAGAGAAAGTTTTAACCCAAGATATCACAGCGACTCTTAGGAACAACTATCCACACAAAAAACTCTCTAGCAAGGATCTCAACTTTGACATTTTGCCAGCAAACTGGGAGCTTTTGTGATATCTGTAAAGTAAGATCCGGTTTAACCTGTAGACCTTACTGTGCCTTCAATTTCCTTGGTGCATTCAAACATCCTAGCTGAGAAGCGGGGGATACCACTGTTGGATAACATCGTATGCAAACTAGAGGTAGCCCAATGCAACCTTTTGCGTTTTGCTCGTTGCTGGAAAACCGTATTTTTAACTTTGAATGCCGCTGCTACATAGGCCGAAAGCTCTGGAATCCCGATCATGCCTGCTAAGTGGAGTCTATATTATAGCATCCAAAAACCTTTGCCCCAATTCCCGTTCCGGATGGGGGCTAGTGTGTTTGTGCGTTGGGTTCTCAATGTGGCAGTTGTGGACAGGTGCCGCCGCCCGGCTTATACAGTACTGTGTACACTTTTGGCTGGAGCGAAGTGCTCTGAGTACTCGAGTAGAGTACCGGCAGTTGGTTGTAGCTTTACATCTAGCCTATTTTGGAGTTTCCACTTTTTGGTATGATGTCAGAAGAGATGGAGGGGGAGGAGGAGGAGGAGGAGGAGGAGGAGTGTAACTCCTCTGGCTTGGGGTGGCTTGCGTGCGAATATCAGATCTATTGTGAGATAGTCTACTGTAGTTGACTGCTTCTTGAAAATTAGGGAAATCGATGTGGGGGAGGGGTGGGGGTTACACACTTCCCTTAACGGTTACTGGCGCTGTGTTTTCAAGTATCATACCCGAGCTAACGGCCCGTGTGGCGCAAAGGGTGAGTGACGAGATAAGCCGAAAGTCCCCTAATATCATGACAGATCCCCTATAAAGAATTATTGGCATGTTCTCAGGCAAAATCTATGGCCCCTCCTATCTACCGTTGAATTCCTGTGCCGATATCCTAGTTCCTTTTTTCTAGTGGACGTGTGTGGAATCTAGGGCAAGGGAGGTGATTTTAGGGTCAAGAGGTCAGTCGGAGTACCAACTGGTCTGTAATGCAGATTAGCACTGCCTGTAGTATATGGGGGGGTGGGGTTCACTGTGCCCTACGATGAATACTGGTGCCGCATGGTGGTGCGCATCTCGATTTGCGAGCTGGCCTTTTCAAACTAATAGTCGGGATTTCAAGGGGAGTTTTACTTTATTGGTGGATGTGGGGAGTTGAGGGTAAGACATGCTCTGCTGCCTGTGCTGGTATCATACCGGTACTAAAGTTCCAAGGTTTAGGTTCGAGATAGGATTATCTTGCAATCACCCCGACTAAGTGAACTTGAATGCGACACCTCAATGCTCCGGTCTAGCCCGTATACAGCTGCACCTGGCTATAATGAACCTCCTTGTAGTGAATCTCTGGCTATAAAGAACAGCGCCCCAAGCCACGCTAGTGAATTTATTCAAGAAGACAGTTTTCTATAGTGACTGCCCATAGTATTCTTGGCGCTCACTATAGCCACTGTAGCATAGATGTATGACGAATCCTTCTCCCGCACAAGTGAATCCACAACTGCAATTGCGGGCAGCCTTGAAACCCCATCCAGTCGTTTGTGTCAAAGTGGGTTGGGGCGCGCCTCGACTCGTCCTTGCAAGATCTCGGTTACTGGAGCTAAGATATCAAGAAAACCATCACTCTTGGTCAGACTTGATTTCAAGACGATCACTTGCGATTTATCAACCTAGGAATGGCTCGAACAATCTACTCGTCAATTTTCCCGCCAACTCTCAAACCCTCCAAGAATTACATTTCACAATACTTCTCACCTTGATCCCATCCACCAGGATAAAAGGGGGTCATTCGAAGCATGTCCCTCTTTTAAGTTTTAACTGACGCCTTTCTCTTCCCCACCACCGCGGCCACCCCAACTATCGGACTAGAAGCGTCGGATCTCAGCAAATTACCGGTACCCCATAATGATGCCCCTTAACTTTAACCTGTTACGCTCCGTGGAGAACTGCTTCGCAGACATCTCTCTACAAAGACCGCACTACTCCTGGGAGATAACCAGAAGATTTAACTATGCAGAGGGCCTCGTTAAAGACATCGCCCGGGACGTCGAAGAGGTGATCGGTGTTAACTCTAGGCATGCGCAGTTCTTCCTCGAGAGGACTGGTAACGCCATAAACGAGATTCGCACATTGAATGATAGGTGCATGGGCCGCACGCTCACCTATTCTGAATGCTATAAGGAAATGGGGGTGTTGATAAAGGAACTTCGTGAGGTTGGAGCAGAGGTCGGCATGTACGTGGAAGAAGCGGAGGGGCTTAATGTTGAAGTGTCGGAGATCACAGTGGAGGATGAAGAAGAGGAGGAGGAAGAAGGTTGGGTGGGTTTTGGAGAAGAGCGCTTTTTGGACGTATCTCTGAATAAGCCGGCGCCAGAGCCCCAGCCACCACGTCCTCCTATTTTTCAACAGCGGAACTTTAGTCGGGAAACTTCTGGCCGGGGTCTATCGCGTACTAACGCTATTGTCCGTCGCAGGCGTCTTCCGAGACCACTCCCGGAAGAACGCCGGCGGGCGGCGTATACAACCACTATACTAAGCCCGAAGCCAAACAGGACTAACCTTCTAGGCGCTCGCAATCCGCTTTTGGATCATATGGATAGCTGAAGCCCTAGTCATTGTCCGGTTGGTTTTCGGGAGAGTAGGAGTTAATAAGTAAGTTTGAGCATGGCTTGGCTATGGTTGCTTCCTCTAGCTAGGGTGGTCCGGTTGAAATTATTGCATGGGGGATTTTATATAGTTTTTTTTTAGATGTTGAGGTAAGAAATGGGGATTTGCAGTTTTTGTTTGAATGTTGAGTAATAATCTTAATGGGCGAGTAAGGTATCGAGTGATGGGTAGTGATAAAGTTATGTATCTAGAGCTGTTAATTCTTCTGACCTGCTTTGCGACACAGTTGCTTGGTAAGGGGTCGACCCGCAAAGAAGTACATTGGAGTAGAATACCGATTGATGCCTACTAGAGCAGTCCACGTCGCATTACTGCCTGGGGAAGAAGGGGGATTAAGAGTATTATAGAGACTCGGGCTCGAGTGACAGTCTTCCACTCCCACTGCTTTGTCCCAGATTTACTGAATTTCTGGCCACCAAGGAGATAGGAAAAGGGAGGAGGGGGGGGGGAAGGATTTGTAGGTTGTTTGGCTCTCATTTTTAGTTCAGGGTGGTCTTGCATCGGTAGTCGATACTGGGCTAAGCCTTGCCTTAGCTCCCCTATTACATAAGATCTGATCTCCATCCCCTATAGCCAAGAATATATCTTTAGGCTCGACAGCCACCATATCAATTGCCTCTTGTCTTCTGTCTGCTCATAAGAGGGTCAAAATGCTATGTCGGCAGCAATCAGATATATGATAGCTGTGATGGAGTTTGCTATCACCCAAACCTATCAACCCCGGCAGTGGTGATAAGTGTCGAGTCCCCCTACATTCTATCATAACAAATATTTGACTAGTGGTACTAGCATTAACCCTACACTGGGGCAGGTGGTGTGGTATGTCATACTCCCCAATCCGGTGGTTCACCTAATAGTGAAGCTCACATATGCTGGGGACCTCAGAATCCTAGTATCATACTTAGGGTATGGTAACTGGATAACCAGCTCGATGGGGCCAAATAAATCGAGAAAAGAGGCCGAATTTCCGTAGCGTATTTCCTGTGCCCAGGACTCGCTGTCTTCCCCTCCGCTGCGCCCAGGTGAGGCTGTGAGTTACATCCCCCTTGGTTTCTTGTCCGGAATAGCACTGTTAGCTGACACTGGGCGTGATATTGGGAGATTCTGCCCTATCGCCACTGCGGGGGGGTAAGACGGGGACCGGGGGACAATCTGCTTTTCCTGGCATTCCCGGTTGGGGGTTTGGGTGGATCTCTACTTTTATCAATCTATCATAGCGTTTTCTTATTCTTTTTTGTCGGATCGGGGTTTGGTATATTCTCTCCTGTGTTACACTATATCACCTAACCCTGTTGCATGTGGGGGCGGGTTGCACATCTTGTATCGTGGGTTCTGACTAGGATTGTTCAATAATAACTCCTTTCGAGGATAATCGAACTCCTGGGCTCCTGCTAATCGCACGCGAGTTAACCTGCCCCCGGCAGATTAACCGCTGCGCCAGCTAGATATTCTCACACCATCCATATCACTACTGGAATAAATACTTATCCTGCCGTTTCATGCTTTTTGCCTGAGGTTGAGGATCGCGATGCTATAATATTTATTTAACATATAATGCATTTCGGAAATGGACAGGCCCACCTTGCACAGCTGACCCAAGGGGTAGGATAGAACAGAGTAGCCTAAATCCAGTAGTGGTAATGACATTAAGACCCGGTATCATGCCAGGGTCGGTGTGGCTTGTGCTAAGATAAAGAATTATACCTGCTTACTTATAAGGACATCAGCCAGCGGCCTACAGGAAGACTTTAAACCCTCCCATCTCACTAGTTGCCATTGCTCTATCCCTAGCTCAAGTCTGCAACCCCCCAAGAACATTACTTTGCGACAGCACTTAAACAAGCCGATCTGAAACTGCCAAGTTAGCATGAAGGCTAACTTAACTCAAGCAAAGCAGCGTAAGCCTAAGTTGTCATGCGCCCTTAGAGATTATTCAACAGACGCCAACTGTGCGCAGGTTCCGAGATCTGAGGGCAATCGCACTTGCACTTGCCTCGATTAACTCGGTGGAAAAGGAAAAGAGATCACAATTTCGTTAAAATGCCACCAGCGCGGATAAGTGGATAGCACTAAGGATTATATTACGCTATCCCTACAACTACCTTAGAGCCTGATTAGTAGAACGAGTGATGTCCCATGCTACACCTACAAATCTGTGATAAAAATTCTAAACCTCGGCATTTTTTTTCTCACGATAATGATACATGCAGACAAAAGGCAGATAACCTATCCAGAGGGGTAGAAGAGAAAGTAAACACGCCAATAGATAAGGTGAATAAAATGCAAAGGCGACCAAAAAATGGAAAATCAAAGGGAAAAAAATGATGGACATGTACTGTATCCACTACCAATCAAACACCTAACTCACCAATCACCAAACTTAATCAGTCAAGCATACCATATCGTATCATATCGTACTATATACCACACGTATCTTGGGATGCCTAATATACAACCTCCATCCCAATTCCGGAAGAAAAATAAGGTCCAAGAGCACCAAATAACCCCGCTAGGAATATCAAATATGACACGTGATATGTAAAAATGCCATGAAAAGTGTAACAAAAACTAACAAGAATGAAAACCCACAGCAGAACAACCAGGCCGTTGGTTGTCATGATCCTCGTTCAATACCTAGAGTGTACTTTCTGCTACCTCCACCCTTACTACCACTAGCATTCTCATATACCCTATCGAAAGGATTTGGGGTAACGCTCGCACGGGGCGTTTCCTGCGACGGGCGCTCTACGATGCCAACATCTTTAATTTCAGGGTTTTCGACAATACCTTTTTCTGTCACAGCAATCGGGACAGAGCCTTCCAGTCGTGCTGCTGCCATTACTGATGGCGACAGCGCAGTCTGAGGCGCAGGAGAGGCAGGCTTCCTCTTAACCTGGCACCACTTCAACAGCATCTTCTCCAACGTGGCGCTACGGACCGGCTTTGCAAGATAATCGTCCATGCCCGCTTCCTGGCACTTCTCCCGATCCCCGCGGATAGCAGATGCCGTCATCGCCACGATCGGCACGTCCTGGAGCCATGTCGCAATAGGGGAATCCGGGCTCGGCAGGGTCTGGGAGAGTTGAAGGAGGTCGTTGTCCACGTTTGCATGGCGGTTCGGGCTGCAGGGATATGAGTAGAGTTTCCCCGAGCGGATGATTTTGGTGGCACTGTAGCCGTCGAGTTCTGGCATTTGGACGTCCATCAGGATTATGTCGGGGCGTCTAGGGCGCGGGGAGGTGGAAGTTGTGGAGGAGAGGGAGGTGGTGGAGGATATTGGGGAGGTGGTGATGGCGCCGTTTGGTACGGCTTCTTTGAGGAGTTCGAGGGCTTCTAGGCCATTTGAGACTGCTGAGACAGAGAAGTTTAGTTTTTTGATTAAGCGGATAGCTATTTGTTGGTTTATATCATCTTTTTGGAAGTATCGCCGTTAGTCCCAACTCTAAGATCAAGTTATAGTGGCTAGGTGGAGGATCGGAGACACGCACTATCTTCAACAACCAGCACATGAGTTCTCTTTCTCTCTTCCGCACTCTCGGGGGATGGCCCCAATGGTGGAGTAACCCTTTTCAGCAACTTCTGCGAATTGCTGGCGGATCTTGCCCTCGGCTTGATTGCTGGATCAATAGGGCTTTCGGGAGGAGTTGAGACACCGTAATCTGAAGATTGGCAAGACACAGATAAGTCTGACTGCAGTCTATCCGGCAATGTGCTGACATCAGGCGGATACACCGAACCATTTTGATACTGGGGCCTGTGAAACGGTATGATAAAGTGGGCTGTTGTTCCAGCACCAAGACTGGACGCAAGGCCAATAGAACCGCCCATAAGGTCGACAAGCTGCAGAGATGTTAGACCTTTAAAAGCAGAGAAAGCTTCAGAACCAGAGAGAACACACATTTTTACTAATAGTCAGGCCTAACCCAGTACCTCCAAACCGTCTTGCAGTGGACGAATCAGCCTGCGTGAACGGCTGGAATAACTTTTGCTGAACATCTTCGTCAATGCCTATGCCAGAGTCTTTAACAACAAACTTGACGACAATTACGTCCTCATCTTCCTTTTCAACGCTGACAACCAGCTTGACAAACCCTTCATGAGTGAACTTGATACTGTTTGTGAGTAAATTAGTTAAAATCTGTCTCACCCGACCGGGATCCCCGATCACCGTCATGTTCTCGCCAAACTCGCCAAAGTCCACGATGTGATCGAACTGCAGCTTCTTACGCTCAGCATCCAAAGAGAGCATTTTTGTGACGTCCTGGATGACTAGTGGAAGGCTGAACTGGACTTCCTCGATGTCTAGACGACCCGATTCGACCTTGGAGATATCAAGGATATCATTTATGACGGTTAAGAGAGCGTTCGCGGAGCGTTGGATATTTTCAGCGAATTCTCGTTGTTCCCCTTCAAGTGGGGTATCGAGAAGAATTTCTGCCATTCCCACTACTCCAGTTATAGGTCTACGCTAGGTTTAGGACAGCCCATGCGACCAACAAAATTTGAGATTGGGGAGGAAAACACACGTTCGGATTTCATGAGACATGGATGCCAAAAATTCACTCTTCAACTTACTCGCCTCCTTCGCAGCACTCTCATTCGCAACTAGCACCTGATTCTCCCGTTCGCGGGCCTCCAACTCCATGCTCTTATTATGTATCTCCGTAACATCCACACTGACACCTATGATTCCGCCAATGTAGCTCACGTCGTATTGTCCAGCAGTACCCTTCTTCCCAAGTATGGGGACGTACTTCGTCTTCAGCCACCTGCCATATAACGCGGCCTCAGAGAACAACTCTCTCTCTCTCCCTTCAAGGACATCCTCTATCGGAGAAAGAAACTCTGTACAATCCTTAAATAGGTCATAAATGTTACTTCCTATAACTGCCTTCGAAGCGTTTGCCGCCTCCCATATCGCCCCACCTTCCAATAGTGTGATGCGATTGCTCAGGTCAATTGCCCAAAGCGTTATCTGAGAGTGTTGAAGAACCTCGCGAAGTTGAGCACGAGTGCGGCGGGCAGTCTCGCGGGCTTCGACCAGATCATGAATGTCAGTGCAGGTGCCATACCATTTGATGATTTCGTTGGTCTTCGGATCACGAAGCGGTAATGCTCTGCCGAGCATCCATCGCCAGACACCATCCCGACGCCGACACCGGTATTCTACGGTGTAGTCCTGTCCTGTCGCTAAACTTTGTTGCCATTTCTTACTTACAAGTTCCATGTCTTCCTGTTAACAGCCAAAAAAGTTAATCAATCTGTCATCGGAGGGGACCGGGGCCGTCCATAAGAACATCAAACGCCAATTAAAATATTAAAAGACAAAAAACAAAAAATAAAATAACATAGGGTCGCTGGGAGAAATGGTGATACCCGGCCCTGATTTAAGGAACGCGAAGTCAATATTCAAAAGAAAAATATCATACCCGATGACAGCCGATAGATTTCTCTACCATCCCCAAAGATTCTTCCTTGGTAAGTCCCGTATAATCATACCACCGCTTCGAATAGTAATCGTGATATCCATCCGGCCTAGTGGTCCATATCTGTGAATTTGCAACCTCCTGTTAACCGATCCCGGTCGACAAGAAACTACGACCTTTTGAATCTCATAAACATACCAGCTGCGGCATACTGTCGCACATAGTCATAAACCGTAACTCGTTCGTTTCCTGCTGCGTCACCAACTTTTCTTCGTACTCGGTTATATCCCTAAGCCAAACCAAACCGGCAATGAACTCTCCTGTTTCATCATCATATATACCCTCCCCGCAAGTATCAAACACGATCTTATTCCCGGTGGCAGAGAACGTTCCAATCCTCTGGGGTGGAAGGGCCTTCTTGTTCTTCAAGAGGCGAGTAATGGGAACCTCATCCTCGGTGAGTAGTCGCGAGAAGTCCTCTGTCCAAATATTGTACCGGCTCGCGAAATCTTCCGGTTCGGAATTCTTCGCATTCCTGTCGGGGGGTTGCAAGTCCCGTGCCGCGCGGTTCGCCATCCCGATCGAGCCATCGTGCCATAGGGCAAAAACAGGGATTTCCATTGCGTCCAATACAGCATCCTTCATTCGCGCAATCTTCTGCATCACAGAGGGTACGGAGGAAATATCAGATAACGCGGGGGCCCCAGAAAGTAGTAAATTCGGCACCGACGCGCCGGGCTGAGTGGTCCGGCATGACTCGTCAGCGGTTGCACCCTTTGTTGTGAAGAAGGCCATTTCGGAATTGGGACTGCTCGCGCTAAAAGTATTGGAAGACGGGGTCATGGAATTGAACGTAAGCGTGAAGTATTTCTCCCCGTCCAACACCCATATCGAGACTATCATCTTCGCCTCTACCTGACGCAGCTTGCCCTCCGAAAAATCACCCAACGTTGAGAATAGGACATCTATGGCCGCATCTCGTATCAGAGTCTGCGAAGCCGTTGGGTCTTCAGACGAGGGGGGCGCTTCTGTCGAGACATTGAGAAGAGAGTTCGCATTTTGGAACCCCTCACCCTTCTCAATATCACTCGCCAAAGCGTCCAAGAATTGCTCCCAGCTCACCCACAAGGGCCACTTCCGTTGGAGAACAGCAAAATGGAGATCCCCTAAACGCTTCCCGTAGAGTATCTCGGTTATCGAAGGCTCCGGTGATGTCCCGCCGACCCTATTTGCGGGCTGAGCGGTTGGCTCCACCCCCAGCAATCTCCCCATAGCCTCATTTGCCAAAACCACCGTTTTATCCTGGGATAGGACGAGTAATGGGGTAGGCAGAAACTGGAGCGCTGTGAATGCTAATGACCCACCTGACGGCGGTGGTGGGTTCGAGAGGGGAGGGTGCGCCGCATATGTTTGGACAGTTGGAATATCTCTATTCGACGAGTGGCGGTACGGGAATGCGGGGAGAGGAGGGGAGGGTGATTCATGTTCAGGATCGACGAATAGATTAGCCAGCATCTTCCCACTGTTTCCTCCGGTGATCTTATTGCTTGTTATCGAAGCCCGCGTACCATTATTATTATTTGGCCCCGACATCCCATCTTGCAGAGGAGGAGGAGCCATAAAATCGTGTAGTGGGATTAAGAAGCCAGGCGATCCCAACCGAATTGGTGTTTTGCCTTCGCTTTCGCTTCCCTCGATAGCGTTTCTATTCCTTAACTCCCTCCGCTCGGGTTTCCAAAAAGTGCCGGTAATGTCGGATTGTCGCCTCCGCCCGGGAGAACAATAGCGGTAATTCCCAAACTTATGGAGGGTGTGATCAGTTATAATGGCAAAGCCAGAAATTCTATGGTTGAAGTATCGTAGTCGCAATGTCGAAAATCGGTACCTAGTTTGTTGCGCCTTCGAATAAACTATTTCTCTCCGGAGAGGAGAGCAGCTTTTGGGGGCCTGTTTCTCCGCAAGATGGCGGGATGGTCGGGGGGTTTTTTTTTCAAGAGTGAGTCGGGTATCCCTAAAAACCAAAGGTTACATAAGAAGCCAGGAGCTATGATACAAATCCGAACGTCGACCCTTTCCTGAATAGTTCAGGAAATGGCACAAAGAGCAAAGAAAGCCCTTGCCACCACCCTCCCTTTCCTAGTCTCCTACCCAACACACCTCGAACTTCTTGCCCACCGCGACCCACACACTGAAACTCACTCACACAAATGCCCACCCCATGCGGCCCTTTGCTTTCCCTCTGAATGCTATGATGAACGCTCAAACAGGCACACCTACCTTCCTTTGCCCAGTCCTCCCCCTCTTCTTCTTTTCTGTCTTGCCGGCTAGCGAGTTTAAAAAAAGGCAGGCTAGCTGCAGAATGTTAGTTACGGTTAGGCCAACCTGAACCAATAAAAAAATGTGCGCGGACTCAATTAAAGCGGACTGGAGACCGTAGTCATGTGAGGTGGACAAGCGAGAGCGAGAGAGGGTGAGTACTGTGCTAGTGCTCTAGTAGGACAAGTACCGGTAGTCGAACAGGTTAGTCAATAGACAGCGCAAAAAGGAGGCCGTTTCTGAGAAACTTGAGTGATCAAGAAGTGAGAGAGTGAGTGAGAGTAAGGGACATAAGTGGGGGGTAGTGATGGAGGGAGGGGCCCGAAAGAGCAAGAAGAGTTATGGCCGGAGGGGAGGAGAGGGGTCAACTATTGTTGCTGCAGCGGTGACAAAGATGCTGGATATGATAGAGATAGGCTAGGTGGCACCGTATTGTATGCCACCTGATAAGGGGTAATAGGATGAATTGGCTGCAAGCTTATTAGCTGATGGCCGAATGGTCGGCCATAAGGGACAAGTAGTCCACGCCCTCCTCCCACACCTTCTGTCGGGAGACTCGTGATACTTTTTTCGCAGGCCACCGGGAATCGCCCGTTCCCTTCGCTTGCTCGCCCCAGGAGGCTCGTTGTGCAAAAGTGGACTTCTTGCTCCAATACCTCCAATCCAAGGCTCTTCTTTAACCCTACCAGCCGCTTAATAGGTTGACAGAGCACGGGTACTATGATGGTACATTCCACAATTCCTCTTTGAATCTCGACATCAAGCCTAGCCCAGAGAGAGCTATTAAACGGCATTGTGGATTGTGGAGGGTCGCTTCCGAGAGGTATTGGAGTCTTGGCGTATGCCCACTGTTATATCATAGCTGGGATGGCAATTCTCAAATCGCCTCCTCCCTTCCACCGCTCAAGCCTCGATTGCATGGGCAACCTGTACTCGAGTACGAGTATGAACGACATAAGAATACCGATAAGACGGGCTAATAGAGGAAGTACTACGGGTGCGATCACCGTGGGCCAAACACAACAACCGAACGTGAGAAGACGATGAACCAGACGATCGGTAAAGATGCTCGCTAAGGATGGGTGGAAATATATATATCTCCAGAACACTAACATCTCTCTACTGCAGAAATCAAACAAAACTGCGCCAACCATGGCGAGCGAGCAAAACGCGCGGAAGCATTCCGGGGATAACAGGAACTCAGTAAAAACTCTGAGGAAGCAAACGAACGATCCACCATCATCCCCAACAAACCACTGCTCCAGTAGGAACCAATCCCAAATCCAATGCCATAGAACGAAGCAACAAACCGGACCCGGTATCCGATACCAGATGCGTACTGGCAACTGATGCAAAGGAAACAAAACCAACACCCCCCGATGCCTGATGGCATATGATGTGAAAACAGCTGCCCATAACCGTATGCCTCATAGACGCATGCCACAGATAATCCACCAAAGGAAGAGGGTTACTGCATCGTATTTACGGATGGTAAATTCCCCCGATAAAAGTATCAATAATTATGATACTTAAATAACTCAAATCGCGACCATCGGCTGATTGGGGATAGAAGCCCTCTGTTCTCTCTTACGCCACAAACACCCAGCACGTTGTGGAGGAACTCCCGTTCCTGAACACGATTGTAAGGCACACTGCACTTGCACATGCGACTTCTCCGGTGCCCATGCAAGCGATGGTTCGCCTAATCCAATAGTGAAGAGCTACCCAACTCGCCGTTCATCAGTGATGCATTCGCTCCATACTCAAGTAGATATTTCCCTATTATCTCGACTATGGCGAGTCCCGGGTCGTCTCGGAGATAGTGTGTGACTCGGGGTTTATCCTTTGGACAGCGTAGGTAACTACCTTATGTTATCGTATGTTTCGTTAATTGAGTTGTTGTGATCGTATGCCGAAACAATACATGCAGTGTCAATCTGTCATGTCCCATTGGGTAGAATAAACAGTTCATTATTCCACGAGTCAAATATTGCATGATACCCAAAAACTCGTGCTGCACTTCACACGCAGTTCAAACATCCTGAACCATGGCCATACCGCCAAATGAGAGACGTGCGGCTGTCTTTTTGCCCTCTTGTTCTCCCTTTGCTCAAGTGCCCAGCTCCCTTTGCAGGAAAACGCCGCTAACCTGGCCCCGATAACCGGGCCCGCCGAGAAGAGAGCAAATTCTGAATTCCGGACTCAGGGTTTACCGGCAGGTCAAAAGGCCAAGGGGGCGCTCAACCACCAAGCGGTTTGGTACTGATACGCAACCCCACTGAGCTTTACGCTTCCAACGGTAGATCAGCGAACGTTGGGGATTCAAATCGAATATTACTCCTTCCGGCTCTCTTTTCATCCATTCATCCTTGCAAAATGGCCCCGGAAATTCTGCTTCGCCGAAAAAAAGGAAGGAACACCCTACATGTAGGGAAAACCGAGAGGGCTTGGGGGGGTTGAGCAACACTGGCAAGGGGACCCCTTTCACCAATTACTGTGTCATTGTCCAACCAGAGCCCAGTATGATCCAGAGTTGCAGCTATATACCAAAAAGCACGAATACTTGTCATCAAGCTAGGCCTAGCTTAACTCTCCCCATTCTGAGAAATAGACCCGCGTCACCCCCTTCACCGCCGCCAGGGACGGACTGTGAACCAAGACCTGTTTTGGGATGAACAGAACAGAACACGATTCACAGAGATGTGGCCCACTCAACGCCCCCAGGCCGAGCACTGCCTTCTTGTTGGATTACCAGTACTACGCAGAGTAGTAACAAGCCGAGGTGTCGCAGCCACGTCCTGTTGTACCGTTTGATATCACACCCTCTCGCCGGACGCAGGCAAATCGCTTCCAGAGACAGGATATCTCTACAGCAGAACCTTTGGGCAAAGGGTTCGAAGGGCGCCTTGCAATGGGCGCTAGAACAGGACTGAAGGGTCGGATGCTATCCGACCCTCCGCCCAGCCCTTTGAAGCCCAATTGCACAAAGGCTCTAGTATAGCCCATAGGTCAAGATAAGGTTCCCAAGTGCCCTTCCATCCACCCACAAAAATGGAGCTTTTTTGGACTCCCAATTTGGTTGCGGAATTATTATTTTTTAAGTTGGCCAGGAAAGAGACACCATCTCCCTAGGGGTATACCTAGGAGAGCCGGGCTGGACAGACCTTTATTCTCTCCCCGTTATGACTAACTTAGAGTTTTTGAGATTCTTGTGAACAGACCCCCATTCTTTCCCGGATTTGTTTCCAGTAAAGCTAAATTCTGACAATTCTTGATCGGGCGCGATGCATCTAACCCAGTGCGCGATGGTAAGTCCACCTCAGGCTGCCGAAGGACCGTGGAAAGGGCTCTTTTCTGCCCCACTGACGTAGGCGGCTCAGTGGAACGTGGTACAAGTACCGACAATCAGGTCCCCACCAACGGAGATCTCCACTGACACCCGCTGTACTTGGGTGTGAGGGTAAGTGATTGGAAAAAAAGTGGTCGGTGCAAAACCACTTTTTTTCCGATCACTTTTTGCTAGTATCGGTATCGTGCTCGGGTAGGAAAGGGAAAAAGAACGAAAACGAAAAAAAGAAATGTTAACATGTTTCTATCGAAGATCCGTCGTGGGAAATTCACGCCAACCAGTGGCGCACCATTAGTGTTTTCGCTGAAGCATATCAAACGAAGGGCCCGAGACCAGGAGGAACGGAGGAGTTTTTTCCTAAACGCTGAACAGACCAGCCGGGGTTAATCGGTGAGAGATTATGAAATCCGGCCGAATCATGTTATTTACTGCTGTTGCACTGTATTGTTCACTGACTTGCCGTGCTGAAAATCTTTACAGTACCAATGGTCGACTCATTAACACACTTCTCTCACCTACGGTCCTCCATCAAAAGAGGATTTCAATCTGGTTTCCCTCCTGTTCACCTAACTAATCTAATAGTAACTTACTACCTCCCTGAGGGGGTGGGCCGGCCATCCACCTCAAGTATGTCTTACAGTAAGCCCCAGTTCTACGAGCACTCTGGTACCGATGCCTCTGGCATCTTTTTTCCATCATTGAAACTCACTCGTATTCCGCCTCGGGCACATGACTGGATTTTTTTGTTGGCAAAGGAGACATTTGTAGACGGATAACCCACAAGTCACGATAACAAGGTCCCCGTCACAGCCGAGAGGGTCCCCCCACCCACAGAAAGTCCCGCATCAGAAGGCGGCGGGAGGGGGCCACGAACCTGCCTGAGACCCCATTATCCACGGAAGAAGTCGCGTTTGATGCACTTGTCGGAAACAGCTGCCCTATCGGTACCCCACCGCGACCTAAATCGAATACTCTTGTAGGTAGCCTGGCGACCCATCCGTGATAGCTGCACTCTTGTCTGCTGATTCACTTTTGTTATTTTGCATAAGCCTAAACTTCTCTGTCCAAATCCTGTATAAAATTGTTTATATTTCAGTAGCGCCTACCTTTGAAAACATATTCTATTCCTTATCGCGCACTTGGGGTTTATTTTCGCACTTTTCAAACCTCCTCCGCGCCAATTTGTATTTGTTCGTTCGGATTTGGAAGACAAGGCAACTCTAGATATTTCCTGGCCAAAATGGCCTAAACGGCGCAAAAGGACACGGGAGGGTGAAGAAACAAACAGAGGTCGAGCCCAGTCTACCATTCTCAGGGCGAGGACGTAAAGAATCCCTCTTCCCCAAGTTTGGTTGTAGAAGTGTGAGTACTTACAGTATAGTGGCACGTGTTTTCCTTTTATAAATCGAAATCGAGAGGCGGGTGTAAGCACAATAAACGGATTCCCACCTTGAGCAACCGTCACTTCGCCGGGTCTGGGGTGATTGTGCCCCCGAACTTCGCCACCCACCCGGATAGGGAGAGGAGTGCCTAGCTTCTTGGAAGCACCGGTCTCTATCTATATTTGAGCATCACCCTTGTGTCAACAAACCTTCTGACCCAGTCAAAATGGGTAGCTTTGGTCTTTTAGAGGATATTTTCTTACTACAGCTCTTACTTCTTTTGGGTGTGCACTTGCAAGTTTTGGTGTAAATTCCGATTCTAGCTAGCATTGATACACATAGTGCTTGGATGTCGTGCTTTCTTCAGTGAGGCAGGAGAGGATAGTAATAAGTTCTGGTCGAGAAAACTTGCCATGCGAGATATTGAGGATTGAGGAGGAGTCGCATCATCAGTGTGCTGAGTACTGGACTGAGGCCGTTAGGGAGTCTCTCCTTGAGCCAAACGGAGTGGCAGAGCTCTACCTAGAGTTTGGAGAATGGCCATGTCCCTTTGATGTGATAATATTATGATACAAGTACTGTACGAGTAGAATGTAATGTTCATCTCTTAGTTCTGCATGCGTATGTGTCGTTCCATTTGTCATGCGGAGCTGTTAATGGTGGTTCACTTTAATATGCTACCAAAAAGAAGTTTCGTCGGGATCATTAATGTTTTGCTTGTAAGATAGTAGAAGCACGAGTCCATAATTCTTGATTCACCCGGGAACTCTCCCAACTAGAATGCACAACAGCCCGTGCTTGATCGCACTGATGCCTGCCCAGCGAAAAGGATTTGCCGCGGTTTGATAGGGTCTTCATTTTACCAAAACGATCTAACGGTTCCGCAACACCAAGACGTCGATTTTCCCGGAAAAATCAGGTCTAGAGCATCTCCGATAGCCCGAGAATTACCCAAGGAAGGGCTTTTGTTTTCTTTTCGACATGTTTCACGACACCCGGAGGCGCGATTTTATTTTTTCTTTCTGTAGCTTGCCTTGATATGAAGACTTCCGCGAGCCAGAACAATGCTCCACCATCTTCACCGCTAGTCTTTGAAGGGGCCGTGCATCGCCGTTCAGGTGTCGTATCTCCGATTGATGGTGGCATACTGTACCGGTATCGGGGGGGAGTGTGGCCGGAAGAGAACCTGGGAGTGATCTCAACAAGGATCACTAGAGACTTTGCTAAAAGACTCTACTCGAGTACTGTACTCGTAGATGTGAGACAAATGCGGTTATAAGCTAACCGGATTTCAATGATTTGGCTCTGTATGCGAAATTGTAAAGTCCCCATTACCGAGGAGATGCGGAGATACTGGTAACGACGGGTCCATGCATAATAATTTGGATCCTGGGACATCACTCGAGCATCCCGAAACACCACACAGCGCCTCACTCTTATCACCCAACTTTCAAATTATCCTTTTTGCTGCGATAACCTTTCTATGATAACAAGCTAGCAGACCAACTTCAAATATAGAACCAGTACTCCAAATTCCTCCGAGCCCCGCAGTTTATCCAATTCTCCAATCCGTCTCCAGGATCAGGTCTACCCAGTCCTTCCTTCTTGTCCACCAGCCTCGAGTGGCCCGAGTAACCCCGAACAAGCAGTGACCGCTAGAAAAAGAAAAATATAAGCCTCTCGAAACTCAAATTCAGGAAGAACTGAAGAGAAAACTCACAGCAGCGATCAGGACACTCAACCCTGCCCGGCATCAAACACGTCTCGAGGCACAAAAGGTACTGGAGGCTATCACGGCAACGGGGTGGCGCCTCTTGGCGAGATGATAGGAGAGGGGCACTGAGCGCCGTGGTGGCGAAGAAGATGAAGAGAAATTTCATGTTTCGTGATATGGAGAAAAAGAGAGTGGGTGTGGGTGAGTCGTGATGACGATGGCGGCAATATGGTGATGATTGGGGGAAATGAGTTAGTCCGGGAGGGGGGTTATATAGACTTTTGTTTATCGAACCTTTTGGAGTGTTGGCGACACCTTCTATTGAAGATGTCTTCGGTCGGGGTTCTTTGAGGGTTGTGTGGTGGAGTATTGATATCTTGAAGCCTGGCTTCGGATGGATTCTCGTGATACTGGGAGGGGAGAGTGTGTCGCGGCGGTGGCTAGCATTCTCAGAGTGGATGAAATCGTAAACCCCCCGTCACTCCATGCTATCGTGCAGGTACTATTACTTGTAGGAGTGCCAGCTGATACCAGGCTGTGTAAATTGTTTGCGGCAAACTAAGGGAAGACAGAACAGTACAGTGCTCCAGTTCATAATAGATGGAGATATCTATTGCTTGGGTCTATTCCCACGAACCCATAATAGATAGTAGATTAGCATAGTGGCTGGTGTTTCCGTTATCAGCTTGCGGGGATTATTCAGAAGCTACAGTACCTTCTTTAGGAAGAGCTTGCTGAGCCAAAACAGTGGAATGTTAGCCACTCCACTAGTTGTTCTGCAACTAACGATTAGTTAGTGCTTATGGGGAGAGACCCTATTTCACATAGAAGACGCGTTAACTGTCAATCAAAGCCAGCACAACCCTACTCCCAAACCCGACTTTAACAAAGGATGGCTAACATTCCGCTCTCTCAAAGGCAGTAGACGTCAACAATACGATACTGGTAATATCAAACGCCTACGTTAATATCTTGATAATAGAATGCACCCACAGGTATCACTGAACTAGTAACTACTCTTGCTAAAAAAATTAAAAATCTCCCCGAACGCCGTGCCCTAGACGTTCTAGCTCTATCCATGTGGCCGCCGTTCCGTCACGAGACACTGCGACCAGAGATGGCTGGAATTCCGCCCTTTGGGCCCACCAACGTCCAAACACTTCCTTAGAGCATAAGTGATACATGTTTCCCTATATGGCGAGCCCCCAAAATAGCGAGGACTCACCATCTTTGTGCAGGTTTTGGCGAATTATTTGCGCCCAGTGCCGGCTCCTACTGCCCCACTCAAGGAATTTTGCAATTCTTCGTTAGTTGTTGAACTAGATCTCACCCCCCTTAGGCAGGGATCCGCGATTTCACAACAACGCCTTCGCATACCGTATTTACTCGCTGAATCCACCATCGGGAATCTGGACAGAAATCACTATCTAAACCAGAATGGGCTTAGCAGAGCAGGTTAGCGGGATTACAGATAGCAGTTAATAAGATCCAACGGGCCCAGCTTAAATAAGCTATCGTGTCAGGAAAACACTATTCCTTCTTGTGGTGTTTTGCCTCGGATTGCGAGGGCGAGGGGCCTGACCGCCGATGGTGGATCTAGCGAGTAAATACGCCACCAAAATTCACCCCACCCCATCACACCAGAGGTACCCAAGACCGACACCTACCCAAGCCAAGACAAACGACCGAAAAGCCCGCCAATCGCCCGCAGCTTATATCATATACTCGAGTACGAGCGTCTCCCCCGGGGAGCCATGCTTAGAGCCAGGGAAGCTCAGAGATCCCCCGCCTTGCCAAGCTTGACATGACAAAGAGGTGGTAACGGAGAACGAAGATTGCTAAGGTATTCTATTGACTAAATTTATAACCAAATTAACCTTAAAAACGCCTCTAGAACCGGATCATATCACCCCACTAGAATCGAATCATATCACGTCACAGACGCCATTGCCCAGCAGCCGGTTCCACCTTTCTTTTACCACATGGCAACTTAGCTCAATGTACTCACAGAGCTCCGTGGGCGGAAGTTCACATTCACGTACTACTGTAGCACACCACCCTCCCCGGCCTATCGCGTGCGGCCGGATACACATCTGTTGCCCCAGCCCCTTATTTAACGTTTTTTTCCCTTTCTCCCTTTCCATCCCGCGTGTTCCTTACTATTTTCTCGGCTACAGATTAAATCGACGGACTGGTAGTTTGGGGGTAGAGGAGGGGGTTGTTTTTGTTATTGTTGCATGTAAGGGGTGTTGGTATGCTATGGTGCATTCCTAACTTCTGTGCTTGGCATGTCGATGATGGAGGACTGTGTAAGCACCCTCCCGCTATTTTCAATTTACCCAAATACTTAGGATGGCTGTGAAAGTGAAGAGATCCAGGGAACCGGATTGGCTCGAGTATTTTGGCCAAGGCAAAGTGCGGCCTTTGGGAGGGTGCGCACGTTTTAGATATCTGGTTTGTGTGTGTTGGATTCTAGCCTGCGCATTGTAGCGAGGATAGTAGGTACAATTCTACACTAGGAGCTTCATTCCCAGAGTCGCAAATGCAGCGTCGGTAGTAGGATTCGGGTGGTTTTGCACCCAGTGGATGCAGTATGTATGCAGTTGACAGATCATACTGGGTCACTCGGGGATATTTAGGCTGTGGGGTTTTTTTGTCCCTATGAATTATTAAAGGTTCCCAAGAAAGCAAACTCCTACAAATTCCGTCAGGTATACCAATACTACTCCCGTGCGCCAGACCCGTGGTATATACATAGACGGAGGAAAGCAAACAATAAACAGAAGACTGGAAAAGACACGAATAACCAATGACAAGGGTAATAAAAAACGGTGTGAGCTAAAATAAGGCTGTTTAGAGTGTTACGAAGATTGTACAGTAACCAAAACGCCGGGCGCGATGAGCCGAAAAAATGGACATATTTCTTATAATATAGAGCTTGAATTTGGGCTAGAACCAGAACGGGGCCTTGGGGTCTCAACAGATCCTAACGTTTCTAACCCCGGGTCAAGGCGCACATCGGCTATATCCATCTCGGGCATGATGCTCCGAAACCGCTTTCCGTCACTGCTTCTCGACGGGCCCGCCTCGAGATCGATATCAGGATCCCGGCAGCCGATGTTTGAGCCAGGGAATAGGTCCGTAGAAATAAACCCTAAATCTGAGGTAGAATGGAATGTCCCCTTAGAAGGTGATTGAGCGTCGGCCCCCGTTATGGAGGCAGGTATATGGAATGAGTTTTGGTCCCAAGCTCTGTCTGGCCTGTCAAAAACCTTGGATAACAGGTCGAAGACGAAGGGTAAGTGTTTGTTGAAGAGGGGTCGAAGAGTTGGCAAGGAACTGCATATTATTGCGACAGTTGCCTCAACACTATTTTTGTTTCACCTTATGTCAGCCAAGACCTACCCCGAGAGTGGGGAGTGGGGGGGGATGAAAATACACACATTGACCAAAGATTGATCTGATAAGTCGTCCACGTCGGATCCTCAGGGTGAGGTCCGAACGTACCCAGCGTGAGGATCAATGATATCCTTACAGAAGCTGAAATAAACACCCTGCACACCAACTATACATGAGCAACTACCCCACTTTAACAAAAGGAATTTTTCAAATACCCACATTGCGCCTAATATAAACACCATATACAGGACAACCTTCTGCGCTCTCGGCAACTTCAATGGATATATCAACCTCAGCGGCAGCAGCCACAGGACGATGTCCATCAGAATACTCCCAGCGGGCACCCAATACTGTAGAGCCTTGAAATTTCCGCAACTACCTTTGTGACTTCCAACTTTGTCCATCCTATTCCATGCATATGGTGGTGGCGTGCAGTGAAATACCGAGGCCCAGAAGCTTACCATAGCAAATGCACACATGAATCCGAAAATCGACCATACTACTATTAACATCCGGCGATTCTGGACCAGTCGTAAGAGGAGGAGGAGGAGGGAGGCTTTCGTGAAGGTCATTACGACCACGTATAAGATTTGCATGCTATATCCTATCTGAGGGAGTCAACTTATTTAGCTTTTTGTGCACTCTATTTTTCCCCCTTCCCCTTCCCCAGGGGTGTGAAGGTGTGAAAGACCTTAATCAGCTGAAGGACATCACCCTCCGGAATTTCCGATATATGTCTTCCAGCTCCATATTCGGCACCTGGTTGTCACGGAAAGTCAGTCCAACTGTCTCCAACCAGTTGGTAATTTCGGCGAATATACTCTTGCATAGCAGCACAGTCAATGCAATAGCTGTAGCCTGCAATATACACACCAATTATCAGCAGCCGCTCCCTTCCAAATTTCCAGAGCAAAATCACTTCATGGCTAAAAGTTTACCATTGCACACAAAATACAGTAATCATCCCCACCCACAAACTTCAGAATAATCCCCCGACTATACATCCTCGCGATGACCACAACCCCGGTTACCGATAGTAAAATAGTTGCAGTCGTGGACCCCCAGGGGCCCTCACCAGGGACGACTAAATCTCCTCCAGCCTCCTGTAGCTTCGAAAACATTTGGCCGGTAGTTGGGATGGTATTATGGCATTGAAGGTGAATAAATGGTCCCCGCTAGTGTAATCGGGATGGATTGTAGACGCACTCGTTTTGGTTGGTTGGTTTGGCTGGTGGATAAAGAAGGATGTTGTCTTTTTTTTCCACCTTCAACTCCTTCCCCATCCCTTTCTGCTTCGGAGGTCTCAACTTGAAATAAAATTTACAAGAAGAGAGCGGGCTATGGGCCTTTTCAATTGGCGCTGGGTGAGTGCTTTCTTGGAGCCCAGCATGGTGCCCACTGACACACTTCTTGGGATACCGATGCCGGGTTCCGGGGAATATCGAGGCACTCGATGGGATCTTATTTCTTAGTGTGCGTGTGTAGGAGGGGAGAGGGGGATGGTGAATTTACAGTATAGCGAAAATCGATCTACTGTTAGACTGCCATGCATTACCGGTAATTGGGTACCCCACGAGAGAATGGGTGCACGGTATTAGCGCAGCCGAGCCAAAGCTAAGTTAGACGCTTACTATGAATTATCATCATCTTGGGTGTCCAATTCCGACTCGGCCGCAAGGGTGGTAGGCCGTGATTTCACCGATATCCCGTATTGTGGTGTGCTAGAATACTGGTGGTCGGCTATGGTTTCACCGATATCCCGTACTGTGGTGTGCTAGAATACTGGTGGTCACGGTTGCACCGATATCCCGTGTTGTGGTGTGCTACAAGTACTCAAGAATACCGGTGCTGGTGCAGCACTGCCGTAGTACTCGTACTCGTACTCGAGTGCGGGTGTGTGCGGCATATGGCCGCTGTAGCCAAGCCACGAGCCGGCATACCCACGATATTAGGATAATTTAGGTGTCGAGAAAGATGTTTGTTTGAGTTTTTCTTCACCCAAAGGTCTTTTGAAGGTGTCCAATGTCCCGGATTGTCCTTAGCACCCGGGATACCGGTAATGGAGTGATCGCCGGGAACGCTAATTACAAGTACCGTATATTGAAACGGGATTTTCCAGTCCCCATTCGTCTTCAGGAGCCCTGTGATTTTGTGGAGTATGGGGTATCCTGGGGTGATAGCGGGATATGGGTATCTTTAGGTGGTTCTGCTCCTATTATATTCGTACTCGTATTCGCTACCAGTAGTGCCGCAGACGCTATAAAATAGTAGCAAGAGAGTGTCAATGCCTTGGATTATAGCCAAGGACACTTAAATTGACACTCCCGCTGGTTGTACAAGTACTCGAGTAAAAGTACTGCAAGGTGTGACCCAAGCTCCTCACTACTCAAGTACAAGTAGCATCGCCCCAGGATCCCAAACTTACGGGTCATAGAGCGTGTGATAGGCTCAAGGTTCAGAAAAATTCGCCAGGAGAGCCCAACGCTTGCGAAATAATTTCTCTCAGTTAATTCAACGTCCTAGCTGGGCTCTTGTGCTTGAGGCCGCATGGAGCCGATGAAGCTAACTCTCCACTAAAAGGTTGCTAACCTTACTCAACTGATGACTTCCAACAAAGGTAAACCCATCTGTACTGTACCCTTTAACGATCCCTCCTATCAGAGCCCACACTTTTCCCCAAGGATCGCCCCAAACCAGATGTCACCTCCTTGGTGGCAGGTTATGTGCTTGTCCAGCAACTCTCCCCCCTGATGTCACGCATGCCGTGGAAACTTGAGTACCGGTAGTTAAACTGCGTGCTGTGTGCCGGTAGTTAAAAAAATCACTCCCTCGTGAAAAACACAGCAGAGGCACAGACCCTTCCCCTCCCTCCCTCCGAGATAGAAGAAAACACAATTACGAGACCCTACCAAGAGAGGAAGTCCCAACGACGTAGCGTGCGGCTCAATGATTCAAGTTTCTATTGTACCGCTATCATACACCAGACTGAGCCGTTCCAGGCCCTTCGGCCGGTAGGGCACTCTGTCCCCGCTAAGACCGAGACAACACACTACTGTAAGCCAACCAAAATGTTTCTCCGCGCTGCCACACCCAATACCCACCCTAAGTCAATATCATATCACAATCTATTATTCAACACAATAAGAGATACAGTACGCATTGGTGAAAGGCCCCGCCATCTTATAAGTACTCGTACTGTACCAGCACCTGAACACCACCCAGACTCGCAACTGACTACTCGAGTACTGAGCGAAAACGAATGCGGGGTGGAAAAAAAATGTCGCCACTCAACTGCCCGGCTAAACTCTACCAATCCAAGACTCTACTCTAGCTATATGAACCTCTTATAACGAATCCATATCCATAAGGAACACTCGCAACTGACTACTGAACGAAAACGAAGGCGGGGTGGAAAAAAAAATGTCGCCACTCAACTGCCCGTCTAAACTCTACCAATCCAAGACTCTACCCTAGCTATATGAACCTCTTATAACGAATCCATATCTATAAGGAACAGTGCCTCGCGGCCACGCGAGTGAATTTACTTCAGACGATAGTTTGCTATATAAATGCCCATAGCAAAAATCAGTGAACCAGACTTTGGGGTCCTGATTCTTAGTGTGCGTTATGACCAGGTGCGACTGTATGGAATACCGATCAAATTTGGCCCTTCTGCATGGGACTGGCTAGACGCGCGATGGCACCCAAAGGTAAGCCCATTGGTTTCATACCAGATCCTCGGGTCGCATAGAAAGCACATGGCCAATTTCTTATATCTAGTTTACTGTCGCCCGTGCTTCCGATTAATATAAGTTAATCGTCACGTGATATCAGATGCTGGGAAAAATCCGGCTTCAGCTTGATTCTTTAATTCACCTGAGGGTTATATCAACTAGCAGCACCAGTAGAGAGGGTTTAGTTCTTTCTTGTCACGGCCTTCAGGATATTTTGGATTTCATTATCTGGTATACGCACTTCTGTTAACAGCAGCTTGCCCAAGACTCGTCCGATACAGTACATAGGCTCAGAAACCTAGACTGACAAAAGCAATAAATATGTGGCCCTCTCTCTTTCATACGCTTGTAGCCTACGTGGCCTCCCCCGGCCAACTCCGCCCTTCAAGCCTCCAACTGAGCGGAGGCATCAGGCATCGTCATACAGAAGAGCAGGAGAGCCACAGGGTAGTGGTTAGAGTGTAATGATGTATAAGAGGTGCCAATGGTGCCTTGGAAACTGGATGGCCTTCGCCCACATTCCCCCGCTCCCCAGATATAACGCTACGAAGGCTCATTTTTTCCACTTTGAGAACTAATATCCTTTTGTACGCGATCGTGGACATCCCCGTATTGACATTGAGTTTTTTTTTACAATACCGTACTATCCACGCACGATTGGCTGGTGATAACGGTGAAGATGCATGAGTCCGCAAAAGCAGTTATTACGTCAATTCTTACTCCGATAGCTCCTCGATGAACTGACTCTCCTCATATCCCATCCCCCTGATTGCAATTTTAGCACTCTCCAGTAATCTTGCCTTGACCCTAGAGTCCCTAACATCCAGCCCCGTGAATGCGCCATGGGTAGTCGCGAATTTATAAGGCTTCAGGACCTTCCAAATATTGACTATATCCTTCGGTGGCATCGGTATCTAATCTTATTAGACAAGGATACCGAGACAGGATCGAAGGACTTACCATGTTCGGAATCGACCACATAAAGCTAAAAGACGCGGTCCCAGGCAGTCTATTCTCGTGATATAACGCACTCTACAGCCGTTAGCAGGCTGCTGCAAGCGTAAGTCCCCAAAGAGGGCGCACCGGCACAGTGACAAACGAATCAGCGATGAATAATCTGTCCTCCCAATGCAACACCAAACTGCCTGGAAAATGCCCTCCCACTTTAACTGCTGTTACCCCTTTGACAACCTCTTTCTCACTTCCCTCGATGAAGACCCTCCCTTGGGGATCCTCCCGACATAGCCATTCTTTATCTTCCGCCGCGAGGTATACCGGACAACCGAATATTTTCGCCCAGAGGTTATGCGTGGTGTAGTAGTGCGGATGCGAAATCACAATAGCCTGGATCCCGCCCTCTTGGTTGATTCTTCGGATGTCCTCATCGTCAAGGTAAGTTATTAGATCCCATAGAACGTTCCCGTGAGGTGTTTTGATCAAGAAGGCACGCTGGCCGATCGCAAACTACACGCTACCCAGTTAGCCCCGAGCCCCCAAGAGGTAGCGAGACGACGAAGACAGTACTTTCGGCACAGTCCACAGCGAAATTATATTATCGCTAGTTTTGTCCGGAGCCATCATATTCTTATAATTGCCTTTCATCTCTGCTAGAGTGGTGAATTCTTGTCCGGTTGGAGGAATAAATTGGCGGGGATCCTACAGGCAGCTCCATTAGCTCCGGTTGCGGGCCGAACAAGGGGAATGGAGCAGACATCACAAATTCGACAGTTTCTGAGCACATTTCGGTCGGAGGTATCGAATTGGGTTCCACAAGCTTTACAGATGAGGAGGGTATCGTCGAACATGATGTTTGGCGGTAATGGGAGATGAGGTGGAGATGGTGCTGAGGCGGCGAATGAGGGAATGAGGATCGAACCAAAACTTCAGATTGACCGAACCATGGTTGAGGGCGGGGAAGTGGGGGCGTAACGGATGTAACCTCAGCAACGTGACACAAAGTTCTAGATTACAGCACTTTGGGTGAACCTAATCTAAGGGTGAGATCACCGCCGGGATTCTCACGTTCTGGGTTCCTGGAATTCATATGTTAATGGTTAATTAGGAACTTCTAGGGATTAGAAAGCAACGGTGATTACGGGCATATCCACCCAGATGGTCAGAGCGGACATCTCTCCAATTGCCAAATCTACAAGCACAATTAAGAAGGCTACCTTAACACGTATCTTCCGCCTATGCCTTCCCCTTCCTTCGAAAAAGGTATGATACCACAATTAATTAAACCGAGTTTTCCAACCCCCTTATCACTAAATGCAATACAGCGGACAATAGTGAACTACGATAGCACCAATTCTCTGCACTACGCCTATGTTTCTCTCTCCTTATGCTTGTCTAATACCGGTATACTGGCTGTTGTTTATAGGGTCTCCGGAATGGAACGTAAATAAGTGACACAATTCAGGTATAATTGGCCGCTTCACGTGCCCACCGTATTTTGAAGACACTGCGATAAAATAGGCTCGTAGGGGATGTAATTCACGTTCCGGAGACTCCAAAAACTGTTCCTAGTATTTATATAGTTATTGAAATCATGCAGGAATATTGCCGAAGGCAGAGCCCGAGTTAGATTTACTTGGACAAAGAAAGTGCGCATTAAATCCTATTGTTTCATGATGACGATCATTAGCCAGTGCCTAACCAACGGTCGCAAAATAGGGCCCAGAATTGAGATCAGCAATCCCCTGAGGGGGCCACTGGTTGACTTGAAGTAAAAGAGGATAGGTCCTGTGTTGTAGAACCTCATACAACTTGGTCCGATTTACCATAACCTCCCACTCTGAGTGGCCAGAGGCGAACAGAGGTAGCAACTCCACCGATTTGGAGGGCATCTTAATTTGCCTTCCAATAACAGCACTTGCACATCAAGCTCATTCAGCTTCGCACCGTGAACACTGCAGCCCCCGTAACATGAAGCCACAAGTCACCCAATAACTGCCGTACAGGACCCGCTGCCGCCTCCGCCCACCTGAAGGCAGCTATACCGGATAACCAGTCCCAATCAGACAACCAGATGCCGAAACGGCCGGTGAGATACAAAGATATTCCTGCCGGAAGGCAACAATATCCCGTGAAAGGTAAAGCTTCTGAAACGGACCCGAAATAAGGCTTCAATCCTCCAACACTCCAACCCACTAGAATCGGCAGAAGAGTCGAAACACGCGCAGAAAGCTGGCCAACCGAGTGAGCCGTCATGAATGATGGATGACTCACCAGCCGCTGGGCTACCATTCTCCCCTATCGGTATCTGTAATTAGACCTATCGGCAGGGCACGGGCCCACCACCCTCGACAAAAAGTCCTTGCCAACACCCACGCCCAGAACTTTTAAGACAACAGGATTTTTTTTCTTTTCCACCATCAAACAACAGTGCGAACTATTTATTTTTGTTTTTGTTTTATTGTACTTTTTCGAAAGAAAAAAAATGGCTGAAGGTGACGTCTTGCACAAAACTACTTCTGGAGCAACCTACCCTTCTACTCTCTCGCACCTGAGCGTTTCCCCGGCAGACATCCTGCCTACGATAGCGCCAGTAACGCGTCTTGCTGTCGGGGCATTCGTGTTCCGTAAATCACAGTTTACCAATGCGCAGCCGACGCTCCTGCTCGTTCGCCGCGCGGTCGGCGAACTCACTTTCCCGGGCCTCTGGGAGGTTCCCGGGGGAGGGGTGGAGCCTTACGAAACCATTCTGGACGCGGTCGTTCGCGAAGTCGGGGAGGAGACCGGGTTAGTGGTTGGCAAGATCATACGGTGCTGTGACGTCGAGAACTTCCTGGGGAAGAGGAGTGGGAGGGCTACCCGAAAGTGGCAGTTTGAGGTTGAGATTGAAGGTGAGGGGGAGGAAGTTGTTGTCGTTAACCCGGCCGAGCATGACGAATTTCGCTGGGTTCGGGAGGAGGAGGTTCGGGAACTAGTGATAACGACGGAGGAGCATAGAAGGGTTATTATGGATAGTTTTAGACTTGGGAAGGCTGGTACCGGTATTGTGGCTGTGGGAGGAAAAGGGGTAGAAGCAGGTGGTGCTGGCGTTTGAAAATTTTCCCTTCCAGGGAGTGTTTGCGAGATTCATTTTTGTTCGCATATTAGTTCTTATAGATACTCTCATAGAACGTCACTCGAGACTCTGAGTGCGAAATGCGATTTGGGACGAAGGTTACTATCGCGACTTGTTTGATGAGTGATACAAAGTAGCCCTACTGTGCTCTTCCCCTGTAGGCGCTCCGATTGGTCTTAAAAACAGAGCCTCACACAGGCAGAAAGGAACAACGGGCCCCACCCAAGTGCCAACACCTCACAATCCTGCTACCTTGGATATGGGCTTTATGGGAGTGGTTGTACCAGGTACACCCTACCGTCCCAAAAATTTCGGTGGTTGGAAGCCTTTCTGCTTTGCCTCACCGCCTAATCTGCTTTAGTCAGCGTGGGTATCCGCTCAACACCTCGAGTACTCGGTACATCACCGATCCTAGGCATTGCCCGTCTTTTGCTATACTCGAGCATGCTGCCAATAGGACCAGCACCAGCCCTAGCCTGATACGACACCACGCTCGCACTGAAATCGGTGTACCCGCATCTCCGTACCTCGCTGCTTTCCTTTTGGCTACTACGCACAGCAGGCTCATAAGGCTCGTACAATACTTGATGACCACTGTGCTGGCCCGGGCGTGCCGTGGGGAGGCGTTGTTGGCAATCATGAGAAGGGGAAAAATTTCGCACGCTGAGGAGCTTTCCCTCTCCATCCGCCGTTATGTGCAGCTCGCCCTTTGCCGTCTTATTGGCCATGATCAGATATAATCGGTGCTACGTCATTGTGGTTTGCGCGTTTTGGACGCCTAGCTAGCTGGTTTAAAAGATGCCGGGTTCGCAACTGTTCTTGCTCCGTTTCCGTAATAAAGTGAAGTATACCCCTCCTCCCCTCTCATCTTGTTCGCCCTATCCTATCCCATCATATCCCATCCCATCCCATCCCATCATATCCTGTCCCGGTGATTTTATTTCCTCACTTACATCCCCGCTCGGACTAAACGTGAACGCAATATAACACGACATATCAGATCGGCAGAGAAACACTGGTGCACATCTACCCAGACCAGATTAGATTCTACGAGAGGCAGACACAACTCTGTAATGGGGATGTTCTCTGAGTCCCGGTTAGCACTTCACAATGAGAAAGCCAAGCAGCATCAACACCAAAATAACAATCTAGACACTTGCTTCGCCTGTGCCCTGATTGAACTCCCCCTCCAAGCCCTCTTCCGGGCCCAGGAGCCAGTCCCGCAGAATGCCGAATGCCCACCATCTCCACCAATAAATATCCCCTTATTATATGGCAAAATCAAAGTCCTCGTCAAAGGGCTTGGCACAAAACAACAAAAGCAACAAAAGGAACCCCAGAGAAGCCCATACTCCCCATACTCGATGAACTTTCTTCGCCCTGGTAACCGCCGATCCACTGGAGACAGCGATAGCAAAGACAGCTGTCGAAGCTTTCGAAGCAGGCGAACTCTGTATAGCCGGATGGTTAGCCCGACGGGGTCAGCGTGCAATTTACAGAATTACCCGGGCCTAGATTCCCCCGCGATGCCGGAGACACCTGGCGGGGGCTCAAGCGTTGGCTACCCCACCACACCGATAACACCCCCGCCCACGCCTCCATTATGCGATCATGTATCGCCAGGAGGGGTCTGCGAGAAATACACGGATACAGCTATGGCGTGCCAACGTTGGATATCAGGGGTCGAAGCAACAGACCCGGCCCACGAGCAGGAACCTGAACTCGAGTCAGCACCAGAAACGCCACATGAGGGCCAGAGCTCGCCGTTGCTGTTGCCCGAGGAACGGGGGAGACCTCCCACCGGACTTGGAAATGAGATGTCGAATGTCGTTTACGAAGAACAGAGTTCGCTGCTGGCCAACCCTTCCTCCTCGCCACCGCCAACACAGCCTCCAGCGCCCAAGAAGCGCAAAGAAAGGCCAGCGCCAGTACTGACGACACACAACCTCCGGAGAAGGATTTCCTGGAAGTTTGAGAAGAACTGCGATACTGCTAGCGCTGCTACTACTCCCAGTAACAAGCATACCGGAGCAACATTTGCACTAGCGCGCGTGCAAAATGTGAGCAAAGGCCGGTCCACATTCGAGGGCTCCCAGGAGATGTCCTGCACACCCGAGCATTGTGGAGGACGTGGGGGGTGTTGGAATACGGCAGCGACTGCGTTTGTTGGTAGTAATAGGGATTCCGGCACGACACTTGCGGCATCCCTGCACAGCCAGAGCGAGGACCGGCGGCGGGGCACAGCGGTGGCTATGTTCATTGGTAGTGGGAGGGATTCCGGTGCGACACTTGCAGCATCTGTGCACAGTGGGAGCGAAGGCCGGCCCGAATGCAAGCAGCACCTTGAGGGGGTGTATTGTTCATTAGAGCATTGCGGAAGGTATCAGGTTGGTGTTGGGAACCATTTTGAATTGCCGGAGAATAAGCGGCGCGTGTCTCGGATAGTGGGCGGATTGGTAGCGGCTTTCACAAAGAGTATTAGTTGGTTAAGAGGGAAGGGATGGCGTCAGTGATTTTGGTTCTGCTTTTGCTTTCTTCCTTTTACTTGTTTTTTTTTCTTTATTTTTTTTCCTTTGTACTACCTTTCACACCCTTTCGCGGTTGTTTTTTTGTTCGTTCCTTTTTTTTTCCTTTCCTTTTCCTTTTTCTGAAATGATTTCTATAGAGTCCTTTCATCAGTCTCTTATGTTTCTTTAGACTGTCTTGTTTTTTTGTTTTTTTCAGCGTGCATTTTGGAGGTTGTTTTGCTTTTAGGGTCATAGCTTGGGGAAAATAAATGAATTAATGAAACCTGCAGGCGGGAATCTAATACTTACGAATTGACCTGTCAAACGACCGCTGCACGATGATGGTCATCATCATCGATCACTCGCCGGGAGTGAGATTTTTTAGCTCCTGACAAAGCTGGAGGTGACACCAACCATAAGTGGGGTGCTTTTTGATTGATGCTTGTCGCTAAGATAGTATAAGCTACGGGTAGTTGGCTCGCCCAAGCCACCACGCCATTCCCGCAGCTCGGGGTACACAGTGACACCTGGATTGGCCAAACAGAACTCTCCGCACATATAGTAGCACAAATCTGGTAACGTTAGGTTCAGATAAGCAAATCAGCGTTAACACACGTGAGTCATCAATATATGGATACTACTTTTCATTAGTCTAGCATTAAGGAAGAAGCAAGGCTGTAAGGAAATGATCTTCTAATAAAGAAAGTTTTCTATGCACTTGAAATTAAAAAGATTCCGTTGGTACAATCTCTCATACATAGACCGGAGCTAGGATACGGTTACTCGAGCTTAGATGTACAAGTCCGTTCTAGGGAAAAACATAAAATAATATAATACCAACCGAAACCTGCGAGGCTTCGAGGAGCCTCGCTATATAATCGCAGCCCCAATGAGGCGGAATAACATACTAATATTCTTTGTCAATGTCCATGGCAAGAGAACCCGAAGAGCACTATTGTGAGCTATCACTAGCAATCAGTATTAATAGATGATGGATAAAGGAAAAAAGGATTGGGAGCTCGAGTGTGGGTGAGGTGTTTTGGCGAAATCTGTTGGATAGGGTTCGTTTGGGTATATGTAGCTATCAATAGTCTTGGACCATCTCAATCCCTAGTATGTTACGGTGGGATCAAGTGGATTTAGAACTTACCAAGAGAATTCCACCCGCAAGACCCCAGACCTCTAGACCTCCAGCTATTGCAACACCTCGTAAAAGCCCGCTCTGTAGTCTCCACCACCTTAGGACACCGAGCACAGATATGATTAATGAGAAACAAACTAGCAAAATCGAGATTGGCTTCCCAATACGTTCGAAGCCGAAAGTTGTAGAGGGGGTAGGTGGTGGTTGCTGGATCACGGTCAGTTGTGCAGTAATAGCAGCGAAAATGGCGAATACGAGGGAAGTGCGATGATAGGCTAGATAGGTTCTTTCCAAAGCTGTGATGAAATCGGGTCAGTATATGATTTGCGATTATCATAGGGCTGCGGTGAAGGTAGAAAATTACAGAGATGGGGGAAGTTTATTAAAAAATTAAAAAAATATTAGAAAGTAAGAATTCAATAAGGGTTAAGAAAAATTGGGCGTATGGCGCGGAGGGCTTCTTTTTCTCAAAGTGCTGGGAAGCTTTGAAGTTGGGAATCGAGATCGCCCAGAGGTCATATGTGCCGAAGGATGCAAGGTATGTAGATAAATGGGGATAGATATTAGTGGAGTGGGTCGCATAGATAAATTGGGGGCAAATTGAAACCAGTAAGGCGGGGTGCGCCGCGCGATAGAGAGGGTACGACTAGTCGTGGGATACGGTATATAGGCTCGTGGATAAAGGGGGGGAGATCGTGGGGGGCAATGATATTTGTAAGTTGGATATTTGGCTATGCCCTGCGATCCGCATTAAATAATTGAATGCATGTCTGCGAAGTAGTGTATGACGCCCAGCTACCGTCTCTCGGCTCTATGCTTATAGCTGAGCAGGAATGACGCACTAATCGTACCCGTACAACGCCAAAGCTAGCCGGGTTTACACCCCGATCCGACCCGCTCGGAAAATGTGTGCAGTAACCTATAGCAGGGATCGTGGGCGATAAAATAGCACGTGGGCAACGTGGGTGTTGATCTCGAAGGAACGCCTAGAAGCCATAGAAGGCAGGATTGGGCAGGGAGATTTCTTGAATATGACGAACATCGAAAATCATATGAAATCAGATAGAACTGGATAATTGAGGCTGTAATGGACGGGGTGTGCTTTGTTTTTCCTTTTTTTAAAAAAGAGAAGATGGGGATGACAATCGGTTAAGAGGGGAGGAGCATTTAATCCTACCTAGATGGTCTCGTGCAGTATTATACGGGACCACAACCGATATATGGTTATTCCAAAATGTAACAGGCCTCGAGCGTAGTCTCAATGCCTTCCGAACTGAAGCGACAATGCCACTAGGCGGCGGCGGCGAGGCCCCTCTGGAACAGTTGGATGAACCTGAGTGGTCGGGAGTGCTAGCTGGGCCGGAATAATCACACTTTGTACCTACAGAGGCTTGTCCTGATTTCGGGGATTCGCAGAAATCGCTATCGTCGGATGGATTGTGTGGCGGGACGCCATAGTCCCATTGTTGCAACTCTGTTGCATCGCCGCACAGGGCGGGAGCAGCGGGGGGGGTCGAGATTGTAGGAGGGGCCGCAGAAGCGATAGCAGATCTTTGAACCACCGGTATGGAAGGATTAGGAGAGGGGCGAGTGTCTCTGAAAGCATCCCTGGGTTGAAACTCTTGAGGCCTATTGTGGTGCTTTTGTTGCGGTTGGTTTTGAGGCTGTAGGAAAGATTCCGTCGGGGATGTTGAGTCCATGACTGACTGTGTTTGCTTGGGGTTCTGATGAGGTAGGCCGCCCTTGGTTCAGGTCTGGATTGTGCAATGGCTTTAGTTGCTGTCGTATGTGCGATAGGTAGGTTGTTCGCGAGAAGACGGGGAGAAATATTGCTTGCTGCGGCGGTGGTGGATGCTGGTGTGTCTTTGTTGAGTGGCCACGATGGACCATTGACAAGGCTATTCGCGGCTCGGGCCGTCTCTACAAAATAGGACGTTAACAGCCATTTTGACAGTGACAGCCGTTAATAAAAGCAATACCATGGTAACACTACCCTACCGGCGCTCGTTAGAATGTCAGCAATCGTCGATGAAACAAGGACGCTGTTGGTTTGAGAAAGTTCACTTGGGGGTTTGAAGTCTTCAGCAGACCGGATCCACAAGCGATTTTCTCCACCGCCCACCCTTGACAATTTCCTCTAGCAAAACTACAGAACTGCGAAATGTTCCTCAATCCCTCTGCCTGTTCTCTCGCACACCTCTCCATCGTCGCCCCCCCTCATTATTTCTCGCTTGAGTATTTGTGCTCTATACTACAAACTCAAGCTATAAATTTTATCTGCTCTCAGACCCAGAGGTGAGGGCCTTGACCGGGCACCTAAGAAAGCCTTCGAAATTAAGGGATGGGTGGTCTTGATCGCCCTCATTTTGTCTTGCATGAGAAAGTACTCGTAAGATGCCCGATGAAACGAATCTAGATTTTCTAGTTTGTTCTGTGAGCCGAGGCCCTTGGACATGCTCTTGTCAACCGCGAAGCACTGAAGGAGCCCCCGATTTACATTCGCAAAAACGGAGCACCAAACAGGAAATAAGCTAAGCTTGCGATATTTCAGCAATTGGCATGAAGCCTTGATATCTAGATGCCAGGTCTTTCCATTAGCTGTTTGTTTAAAGGAACAGTTTCTGTGCAACCGCTAGGTACGACATGAAAACCCAAAGCAAGCGCCTTCCAACTCTGGACAACGTCCCCCGATCCTACAGTCTCTCTGATCTGGAACCAGCCGCACAGTAATCCCAGGTACCGAAACATTGGGATCAAGGCCGGGATCTATAAACACTTCAGTGCGGTCATTAGTATCTACCACTATCTCCCTAGGCTATGGGGAGGAGAAACATATCGCCATCTGTGAGTCGCCATTGCGGAAGAATTGGAAAGGCTCGAAGAAAATTGAAGTAGCTAATATCCCATCTGATAAATTGGCTGAATGGGACCTAGCCACAAGTGGTAGAAGTGTCAGGTTAAGCCCGCGATTCCCAGACTTTAACCCAATAAAGCCCGACGCTTCCCGCCCAAGGGAATTTTGAACCGTGATTTGTTTGTGCAATGCCAGCATTGAGGTTTTTTGAGGCTGTCGATTCTCGATGTTCACCGATAAGAGTGCTTTTCTCAAATAAAAGGCGTTGAGTATTGCAGGATGGAATACCCGGGGAGGGAAGTTTCAATTATAGTATAATCATACCCTACCGGCCTACTTAAGCACTTTATCCATTTCAACGGTTTGATTAATGAACAAGGAGCGTTTGCTCGGGATGGACAATATGTAGGAGATATATTTAATCGCCTTTGTAGAAGCGTGCTCGGGCTCGAGGCCGGTTCGAGGGTCGGAACAAAGCACCAAAAAAGCCCGGCCTAACCCAGAGGCCCGATTCGGGGGGGAAACCCATGCCTACGGAAGTTGTGGAATTGAGTACATTGAAAGACCAGACAAGGACTTTATCCAGGAAGCGGCAGATGTTGCTGCAGGCGCAGACGTAGATATTAGTTTGAATGCCCAGTGAGGATTAGGAGGTTATAACAGACAAACCATATATCTCCTGAAGGATGGCGACCAAGATCGCCTAATCGCGGCCCCCGGCGGGCTCCTTGTCACCTTCTCTGGGAGGTTCGAGGATAGCCGGCCTACCGCAAATGGCCCGGTGACCGCCGCCGCCACCGCATAGTCTACGATGAAGTAATCTCTACTGTATACCATCACTGCCGTATAGCACAAGCTTACCAAGGTTGAGTCACAGTCTGTCTCCAGCCATGGCCTGCACCCCCTTTGAATACGGTCCCTCTTCCTCAGCGACTCGGTGCTCGCGGAGCCTAACAAGTTGGCTGCCCCGCCAATATCAGATCCAGGCATGGCAAGGAATCAGCCCAAGTCTCGACTAGTCCGGCACGGGGAGGGGCCCGCAGTGCTCAGGAAGATCGAGTTAGAGCCTAACCAGACAAAGCCCCTTGACCCGGCTATCGTCAAGTACGCTGCTGGATACTACAACACCTCCCTGTCACGGATCGCCGAAGATGGCGAATTCGAGGCACTGATTGGTGCTTCCCGGTAGATATTAGGTAAGGATTCTGCCCACATACGCTTTTACTATCTGTTTTCGTGGGGGGGGGGAACATGAATAGAAAATAAAAGCAATCAGATTCACGGAAATAGAGGCAGAGCAAGCTTTGAAGGAGTCGTTGACCTACTGTAGGTGTTTTAGACGAGCGAATTAGGGGGCAATATTTTCTACAGCCCGTTTATTTATTTTGCTTGCGTGTTTTCCCCTCTCGTTATGCGGTTTTTCTTGCGATCGGTTTGGTTAAGATATAAGCTTTTCTTGACCCTCTTGGGGGCGAAGTGCACTGAACACGAGTGAAGGGTACTGTATAGTGCATACTACTTTCCTTGGTGGATCAAGTGCAGCAAAAGTTGTTGAAATTACCTTACCTGGGGAGCAGGGTCTGATGTTATATAGTTCGAAAATGCCGTCGGGTTTCTCGCGAGAGCGAGGCCTTTGTTTTCCGATCCCTTTGTCTAGTCATTTGGCGATGGTTTTAAAGCGATTGTCCGTGGCACTGGACTACTCACAGTTTCACGAAATTCGGGGGCTAAGGTATTTGCCCCCCTTTCTCACAACTTAAGGGGAAAGAGTAGCTAGTCCGAGGGATACCGCCAGGAGCATAAAAAGATGCCACACTCGATCCCCGAGAAATGCCACCTGCCGTTGAACAGGATTCACGCAATATTTAGAGATAAATAATATAGAGCGTTCAAAGGTCGTAGTTGCTTTCGGGTCGAAAGGAAGCAAAACAATACATTCTTCTTCTGCTACCCCGCCGACCGCGGGCTTGTGGTCCGGGGCCGGATTCTACCACCTCGTAGTGGGTCTGATTTGTCCTAACTTTACAGCCTTGTTGAGGAAGATCAAGGGCTCCAGCCTCCCAGTTCCCATAGGGCAGGATCCTTGATTCTCCCACCCTCCATGATGTATCGCTCAATAATAACTCACGATAATGAGGAGAATTGAGCTCCTGGGCTCCCGCTAATTGCCATAGGAGTTGATTGATTCTTGGCATCTTAAGGTATTTCACTTAACGTCATCGCGGGACCAAATACTTATCCTACCGTCGGGTATATTTCGATTTTCCCACCCTAGATTAAATAATATTAGACATTGAATACATTACCAGAGCAGATCCTCAAGAGAAAAACTATAAACGCCGCTAACTTATGTCTATTGGGGAAACTCCTCGTATAGAGCAGCCACAACTGGAATATTAGTGGTGATAGAAGGTAACTTAGGGGTTTTTTGGAGGGGTTTAATAGCTACAGATGCGCAGCCAAAGGTTGTCAGGCGCTCTTACATCTCCATGGGTATAGCAGAAGAGCGATATGGTGCGATGGTCATAGTAAGCTTGTTTGGTGCAGTGCATCCAACTTTGAAGTTGGGCGCCTCGGGCTGATTGCTGCAAGTGAAAAGTACAAGTGTCATATTCGAGTGAGGGTTTGTGAATATGCCCTGGGGCCAGGAAGAGAGAAGTACAATAATTTGTTCGTGGGCTACCGAAGCGAGAGTCGAGGGTGAGTTATGGGAAGAATTACTCGTAGATTGCGCACAACTGTCTGGTGGCGGATGTTCATTGATAGTCACCCGCAGGCACTCTATTAGTTGTTGTTGGGTACCAAAGGGGCTTCTACTAATATATGTCGCACGTAATAACATCTAAAAGAATTTTCACGCATTCAAAGGACTTGTTTATTCCTCCTAGAAGGCCACTCTTACCACTCGTACCCGTATACTTTTGTCTCCTTTTTTCAATACATGCGGTAAGCTGCGGTTCTTGTCGAGGGAAGTTTGGCAAACTCCCTTGGTGGAACTACAAGAGCCCAAATCCGTATTCATTGCTATCCGAGCACTAACCCAACTGTTTTTTCGTGGAGGCACGATATTTTCTAATGCGGCCAACTGCCTTCCACCCTAGAGAATATCCACTCCATAGCTCATTGCCCCCTGCCCACCGAAACGGCACTCTACATCCGCTGACTGTAGCAGCATCACCGACCTAGCAAATCTTGCCCACTACAAGCCACAACCCCTAACCAAAAGCGCAAATGCCCTGTTTCTATTCTCTCCCCCCCATCACGTCATATTGTACTCACTCGTCTTTGCCAAGAATACCTCAGTCAGCCGATATTTTGCTGGAGTTCTCACCAAATATTCGGCTCACGGAGGTATTCTTGGCAAAGACAGGTGAGTATTAGCGCAGCCAAAAACACAGTACTAGAGTCTGACTAACATTGCTCTGCATGCTAATTTCCCTTAGCGGTGGGATGTTTGCCTCAGAATGCAGGTGCTGTACAGATATACAGGCAACAAGCACCCAAACACAGGCATGGAAGACTACAGACTTCTCATCGCACCTTTTTTTAACCTCTTGTACAATCCCTGTTTTCCACCCATTTTGCCCTCTCAGTGTTTGGGTACTTGCTACCCAACTATCACCGGTACATGAGTACTTGCCCAGCCCAAAAGTACCCGGACGCCTTGGCGTCGAGACATCCGTGTTTGCGCCTAAATACGCGAATCAGGGCGCTCAGTTGTCCGGATACTTTTGGAATGGGCAAGTTAGGCTGCCGGGAGATGAAAGGAAATCTCGGTGGCGGGATTTTGGCTTGGCAGCGGGATCGGCGCTGCAAGGGACGGGTGCCGGCTGGAATTGTCCGCATATGGTGAATTTCCCGATGAATGGGGCGTCCGGGGTAATCTACGTTAGAGTTACCGGTACTTGAATTGAATTGGGAGGGCGCGTTGAATTAGAGAGGCATTATGGCAGGCTGGATGCCTGATGGTTCTGGAAGGGGAGCAGGAAAGTGGTTTTTCGTGCCTCGAATATGGTAGGGGGGAAAGTTATGTCATATCATAGCATACTCAAGTACTCTCCGGCTTATCGGTAGGGATGAAGTTAGTGTAAATATTGCCCCCCTCCCTGTAACCTCACTCCGAACCCACTGACCCGGTGGAGCAACAGTCTCAGAATATCGACCACGCAGCAGCAGCAAGATTAAAGAACATATCTGACACCAATTTCTCTCCCCAGAGAGGGACAAAGCAGAAATTATCATCACAACAAGAATGCTACACATCGCGACCCCTAACCTCTCTTCCTTCACAATTCCCCAACTGATGGAGTGAGCCCATCGTGGTATGTCAGGTTAGGGCATATACTACCCGCGCGGCCGAGTTGCTGTTAGACACCCATATACTCGAGTAGAGTAGCAATCGGCGAGCGAATGACAAGCTTATGCCAGGCAACATCATTGATCATATACGATACAAAAAACCCGATAGTTCAGCATTGCTTGTGGATAGGTCGGCCACCACATAGTTTTCTGCAGTATCAAATTACACTTCCGGGCTTGGCATCATCAGATTGCCCATTTATTGGTACAGTACACCAACCTCAGCTCTATATGAATGTCTAACAGCAGCTCGGCCGCGCGAAAAACAAACAGCGCAGCCGAATTGAAGCTGGACACATTGTATTGGCGTTGCCGCCTTTAGTGCCCGGCTTCAATTCGGCCGCGCCAGTAGTGAGAGTGGACTGTCACCGTGTTGAGGATGGCTGACTTTTCTAGTGTTTGTGTGGTAGCAGGCCTACTGTGCTGGTGGCCACCACAAACTGTATTTAGTCCCAATTGTTTTCCTTTCTCCGTACATCGTACCTCTACATTGAACAACGAACATACGGCACTTTAGCTTTCCTATCATACCCTTTGTTCCGGGCTTCTCACGACGTTGGCCTCACGGTAGATTCATAGCGGCGCTTGTACGGCTGTAGCTCTCCCTGCGCTAGACTAGACCTCCGCCACCAATCACGGCCACCACCATCACAATGCAACTCCTAGTCCTCCTATTCCCAGCACTATCACTCACAGGGGTAGGAGCATATAATGCGCTCCCACCAGTGCCGTGGCAATACTCTACAGGAACCTTCAAATTCTCCACCCATCAGCCGCCAACGATATACCTGCAGACATCCGCCGCAGAAGTCCGTGACACGGACGGACTAACATTAATCCCGCCATCAGCGCGGGAGTTCGCAGAAACCTTCGCGGGGGATCTGAAGGACGCGTTCCATGTGGACGTTAAGGTGCAATGTGTTCCTTTTGAGCCTAAGCAGGTTGATCGCGGCCCCGGGATTTACCTGGGAATTGATAAGGCGGGGATGTATACATACGAGAGCGGGGTTGAGACTTCGGAGGGGTATACTATCGATGTCGCGGGGGATTCAGTGAAGATATTGGGCGGCGGGGCTAGGGGTATTTGGTGGGGTACTCGAACGCTTTTGCAGGAACTGATACTGGCGCGGGAGGAGGCGGGTGTTCGTCAAGAAGATAAGACGGAAGAGGTTATCGAGCTGAAAGCCGGACGGGCAGTGGATTCACCCGCGTACCCGACTAGAGGGTTCTTACTGGACGCTGGGAGGAAATGGTATTCCGCTGATGTACGCTTTTCCTGCCATTGTGTTTTTGTTTTTTGCTCTCCCATCCCAACCAATTAACCCAAAATAGTTCCTAAAGGATCTCTGTACCTACGCCTCCTTCTTCAAATTCTCCGAATTTCACTACCACGCCTCAGACAACTACCCGCTGAACCGCGGCCGCAACAGCACATGGCAAAACATCTACTCCCAGTTCTCGCTCCTCCCGGACAACCCCGCACTCCACCCACTAGTCCCCAGACACAATGAATCCCATAGCAGGGCGGAATTCGAGTCGATGCAAGCGCACTGCGCTTCCCGTGGAATCACCATAATCCCAGAAATCGAGGCGCCTGGGCACGCTTTGGCAATAACCAAGTGGAAGCCGGAGCTAGCGCTGGCGAAGAAGGATTTACTAAACCTGACGCACCCGGATACCATACCTACCGTGAAGGCTATCTGGAGCGAGTTCCTGCCTTGGTTTCAAACAAAGGAGGTGCACATTGGCGCAGATGAGTATGATCCTGACTTGGCGGAGGTGTACATCCACTTCGTCAATACCATGTCCGAGTTCATTTCCGCCACCGCTGGGAAGAGAGTTCGTATATGGGGTACTTATGAACCGAGTAACACCTCTGTGATTTCTAAGGCGGTAATTACGCAACACTGGCAATACGGGCAGTCAGACCCCGTGCAGTTGGAGAAGGAAGGTTACGACATTGTCAATTCGGAGGACTGGTGGGGGTATACAGGGTTGAAGAACGACCATACGCCAATACGGCCGGCACCTTATCCGCAGTACTTTAACAATACCCGTGTGCTGAACTTTGGTGGTACCAATGGCTGGCAGTGGGAGCCGAGCCTATATAATCCGTTTAACACGACGGCGGAGTGGCAGGTTCCGATTGAGAGTAAGAGAAACAAAGGCGCCATAATGGCCACGTGGAATGACAATGGCCCGGACGCTACGACGCAACTGGAGGCGTATTATTGCATTCGAGATGGAATTCCTGTCGTCGGAGCAAGGAGCTGGAGCGGACGTCGCGGTCCCGGAATTGACGTCGGAACACTAGAAATTTCCAAGTCAATCTTGACCAATAACGCCCCGAGCCAGAACCTTGACAGAAGGTTAGGCAGGGGGTCCAATCCCGGAGACCTGCTATTCAACTGGCCAACCGGCGCCACCGACGACCATTCAGCAACCAAGTCCAAGGGAATGAACTACACCATGCAAATCGCCTACACCTCCGGGTTCACCCTCTCCTCGGCCCGGGACGCCGTCTCACTCGCACTAACCCCCAACTCCTCCCTTGTCTTCACTGCCGACGGCTTCGAGTACCCTCTTCGTAGCGTTGCCGAAAGCGCTTTTGACCCCGGTCATCCGGGCCGTATCTGGGTCAACGACACCACGTCTACGCACACACCTGTATCCCTCCCCCCCTCCGGCACAATAACCATACAGACGGATAAGATTGGTGGGAGCAGGGTATGGCAGGACGGCACCTTCCTCGGCCGTTTCGAGGTATTCGTCTTTGGCGGTCGGAATACGCTCTTCTCGTGGAGCCAGATGGCGTTCGTTGCGCCGGTGGAGCAGGTTAGCGGCGGGGTGCGTGAGGTGAAAATCTGGGAGGGGTTGATGAGATGACCTTAAGCGGTGGGAGTTTAACTATGAGAGTAAGGTGCTGGTGATGGTTAATGTCTTTTTATTTTTGTTCGTCGCGGTGTTTTATAAATGTTGCATCATATCTGGATATTAAACCCCGGGTGGCTCAATAATATCGTTAGTATCATACAAGCTATGTATAATAACTATAGATAGTGCAAATGAACAAGACAAGATAACCGCCTAACGGGTGATACTTCATGATCGTCACCCTCGTTTAATCATGTGCCAATGGCCTCATCCACCGATCGCGACTGCTGTGCCATTATTCCCATCCTGCCCATCCGCCTCCCAGAAGCACATCCGCCATCTTACACGAGTTCTAAAGCCTGGCGCATAAGGAAAAAAAAAAAATGCCGCGTGCATCACGAAGGTGCAACATTTTTACCGGTACTCGTATCTAGCAATGAGCATCTAGAAATAAGGTCATTCTTGCACAACCACCCAACTAGCGTGGGGGGGGGGGGGGGGGGGGGGGGGGGGGGGGGGGCGGGGGGGGGGGGGGGGGGGGGGGGGGGGGGGGGAGGGG
>Ga0307509_10001236_pt1 | contig 43305 bp, 58 predicted proteins | sample 10_EM_MG_FD_202245 | JGI IMG/M metagenome (GOLD analysis project Ga0307509, IMG submission 202245) | Populus trichocarpa ectomycorrhiza microbial communities from riparian zone in the Pacific Northwest, United States - 10_EM | ecosystem: Host-associated > Plants > Roots > Unclassified | place...
GATATATTTTTATTTTTACAATATATTTTTATAGTATAAATCCTGAGAACAAAGTAGATGGTTAAGGGCTAGAAATAAAAACCTTTTACCATTATATTATCATAAAAGTTGATAACTATTATATGAGGCGCTGTTAGCTTTAACAGGTATTCATTAACCATACTCCTATATAACCATGACCAAATATATGTTTTCTTGGCATGAATATTTATTTCCTGGTTGTGCAAAAGAACACCTTCTATTTCTGAAATACGCTATAAATTTATTTTAACATATATGCCATTTGCAACTTTTATTGTGATATATTTATATTGTGGCGCGCCGAACAGGGCCTTATTCTTTGAATTGTTCCCTCTCAAGTGTACCGCTTCCTCAGAGACATTTGCTATGCAGCCTACCACTTTTTTATCCCTGTACTGTACCTTGAATAGTCTCAGGCCTATGCGAACTTAAAAAATTCCTTTAAGCAACCAGATTTGGACTCCAGAAACACTCTAATTTACCGTAGGTGACCCTTCAGATCGGCTGCGAGCATGGACTGCCATACCGCTACGGATTTTTTGTTGTGCGGTGGTGGCTGTTCCTAGTGGCGATGCACTGCCCAAGATCGGATAGTCTAATAATCGTCTCCCTTTGATTGGCTCAAGCGTCCCAAGTCCCCCATCTTGCCCGCCCAGCTTTCCGGGACAAAAAGATTTTCGTTCCTCCATCCCAATATTCAGCCTCCTACTATAATACCCATCCAATTAACACAAAAATGATCACTCCGGTGCCTCCTCTCCTTGCGGGCGCCGAACCGTTGCCTCTTCGCGAAGCCTTGTCCGGGATTATGGGATCCATTTCACTAGTGTCATGGATCTTCCTCTTGGTAAGTAAATACTCAATTGCTCCAGGTCTCGAATTCCCCCATCTCATAACCCCTCCGGAATTCGATGCCAGTGCTCCAGTACCGTAGATTCTCTGCTAATACCCTCCTGACTTCAGGTACCGCAGGTCATCGAAAATTACAGGAATGGAAGCGCCCATGGAGTTTCTGTTGCATTCGTTGTCATATGGCTTCTCGGGGATATTGCTAATTTAATTGGTACAACTCCTGCCGGTGCCATAGCTTTATACTCCTGTCTCCCGTGGTGTTTCCCCTGCCGCGAGCTGACATCACCTACTCCGGATTTCCAGGTGCCCTGTGGGGCCATTTGCTTTCCACAGTCATTTCCCTCGCGATCTATTTCTGTGTGGCAGATATGATTCTTCTTTCTCAGACAATATACTACAATCATGTCACCGAGATTCTTGCTACTAGATGTGAGCACACACAAAGCTCCACTTCTACAGATCCTCAAGACCCAACTCAACCACTGCTCGGCCGCCCCCGCCGCAAGAGCTCGGGTGCGATGTCACGTCACCGCAGGTCTAGCGCAAGGCGCCCTGACTCTCTATCTGCTATTCTCGAGAAAAAAACGAGTTTCAGGATGGCCATCTCGAGAAATATCTTGTCTATAGCGGGTATCTGTTTTGCGGGGACATTGGGTTGGTTCGTCGCCTGGAAGAGTGGTGCTTGGTCTGCCACTGAGGGGAGTGATGATGGCCAGGAAATGCCACGAGGTGCTGAGATGCTGGGATACTTAAGTGCTTTATTATACCTCGGGTAAACGTATGCTTATAAAGTGGGGTTTTCTTTCTAACATCACTTACAGGGCCCGGGTTCCCCAAATAATTAGGAACTACCACAACAAATCATGTAGCGGTTGGTAGCCGGCTTCCCATCACTCCTTAGATACAATGCTAATTGTTTGGTGAAGGACTCTCTTTGCTCTTTTTCCTACTCTCTCTCCTCGGAAATCTTTCTTATGGCGCAGGGGTATGGTTGCTCATTCGTATCACAAGAATTCAATCCCGCTCACTACTTCTTAGATATTGTTTCATTCCAGCGACCCTTCATACATCAAGGACAACCTTCCCTGGCTAATTGGGAGTTTAGGAACGATGTTCCAAGACGTCATTGTAGGAACCCTCCTTTTCAACATCAGGCATCCCTTTACTGACAACCACAGATTTTCATACAATTTCATGTCTATTCCAGAAACCCCAGGGAAGCTCCCGCAGTTGATTCTGCCGTAGTATACGATGGAAATTAATTATCGGAATATTTCAATGTGGAATCCTGATAAGAGACTTGACAATTGTACTCGATATCCCTCTTGTTATTCTTCGTTTGGTCACTGTGCCATACCAGCTTTTTTTTAGAATTCTCAGACAAAACCCCATTTCCACTGTTTCTTTATAATCTTTTCTGTGATAATGATCGTTTCAAAGCGATTGCTGTGTAATTAATGATTAATAAATGGAAAGGAAAGGAAAAATAATTATTGTGATGGAACCCACGTCCAATTTGCCTGGATCCTACCGTATGGTTCTGTTCACTTTGCCATGCGAGTGGGTCAATTACCGTACACAGCTCAATTGACGGCTAGAAGTCATCCCCTGGGTGTTCCCCCTAGATGCACCTCATATTTATTGGCACATCTCAAATCATACTTCGAGAAGGGCTTGGCGTAGTACGATGTCACGGGACGGGTTGTTAGGGATTGTGCCGGGAATTTCAACGTTGCTTGGCCCGCTAGATTGCGAGTATCATGCTCGGATGGTACCGTAGCTTAAACATACCGGTACTGAAGAATCAGTCATCCACCACCAAACCTCTGATCCCCCAATACGGACAGCCATGGAACAAAACACACAAACCGCGACTGCCCCTAACCCTGGTAAGCATTTTGCCTTGAGTCCTTTACATACCCCCGGCATTGGCGAGATTTACTGCCTACGGCCCTCCTCCATGGTTCTCTGCTGATCACGATGGGGACCCCATGTATAGCACCAAGCAAGAAGAAGGGTAATAAGAAGAGGAAAGACGGTGGGAATACTAATGAGAGACCTACAGCTACGCCCCATCAAGGCGATCCAACCGATAGAGCCGACATTGATACCGAGGTCGGGTCGGCTGACGAAGCGCAGAGCTCATCTGGTGCTACGGTTGTTCATTGCCTCTGCCCTAATCTCAGTGGCGTCTACTAATAGCTGTGATAGAACGGGACAAAAAACGGAGTATCGAATAATCATAAAAGCTATCCCTCAACGTCCGGTACCGATGGAAACGACAACGAGGCCACCGAGCATTCTACGGGGAATAGCGATGCCGCAAACGCAAGGTTGCGAGAAGCACTAGAAAAAGAAAGGAGGAGATCTAGTGAGTTAGAAGATTTACTGGAGAATATGAAGAAGGAGGCTGTGGAAGAGAGAGAATCTAAAAGCTCTGGGTCTACGAAGGAATCTGCTGCCCAAGATTCGCTCAAAAAACACATCAAGGATCTGGAGATGGAGCTCTCGACACAGCAAGTAGAAACTACAGCACTCCGTAAATCTCTTGCAGACCAGAAGGAAGCGAGTGCGAGGGATTTGGAAGATGCGGAAAAGCTGCTGGCGAAGGTGCAAGAGGAAAAGCAAACTCTCGATACCCAATACAAGACGCTTCTTGGAAGAGTCGCAACAATCAAGAGTACCCTTGGTGAGAGGCTAAAGTCGGATGCCGTAAGTAGCAACCAACCCGCAAGTTCAGAGCACTGACGCTGATCTCATGACACACAGGAAGAACTTGAGCGCTGCAGAGCTATGGTAGAGGGGCTAGAGGACCAAAACCGGAGCCTTAGTGAGGGCATCCAAGATCTGCATGGTCAATTAGGGAAATCGCAAGAGGCCAGTAAGGAAACCTCAAAAGAGTTAACTATTCTCCGAAACCGCATGAACCTTTCTCAACAAAATTGGGCAAAGGAACGAGAAGACCTGATTAGCGCAGAAAAAATTCTACGCGAAGAATATGAAACTACTAAGCACGCTATGCAGGATTGGGAGGTCATTGCTCTCGAGGAGCGAGCCGTTCGTGAGTCGTTAGGAGAGCGGCTTATTGAACTTGAAGACCAGATATCCACCCAGAAAGTAGCATATGCTAGGGCTGTCGCGGAGGGAGAGAGGGAATCTAACGCGGTCGCTGGCTTGCAAAGATCCCTACAAGATATACAAAATAGTACGTCGAGCTGCTACTTTTTCCTCTTAGGTGTCTCTTTACTTACATTGGGGAAAAAGCTCGTAAACAAGAACTCAGGGACGTTGTTGAGAGTACGCAAGCTCAAATATCTCAACTAACCCAGAAAGGAGAAATCCTGGAGAAACGTACAAAAGAAGCAGAGGTACCGTTTGGGCAAAATATTTAAATTACTGTGGATATGACTGACTAGGGCCATAGTCCCAACTACTTCAAGCGCAACAAGACCTCGAGCGCGTTCTGCCCTTCGAAAAAGAAGTTAAAGAAAAGGGTCTATTGATTGGAAAGCTTCGGCATGAAGGTATATCTTATATAAGTTTCACGCAAAACATCCTGACACATATTACGCCGCACTAGCCGTTACATTGAACGATCATTTGCGAAAAGCTCTTCGGATGCTCAAGCGTGATAACGCAGACGACAAGATTGACAAGTAACTAACCGCAAACCTCATATTCGTGATACTAGCAGCTAACATGAGCATAGGCAACTAGTTACCAATGTCTTCCTCCAATTCGTGAGCATTCAGCGGGGTGATGCAAAGAAATATGAGGTACTACAGTTGATCGCTTCTGTCCTTGACTGGAATGACGGTATGGCGCTACCCCGCCGCCCTAGTTACGTTTATTAAATAAAACCTCTTGACAGAACAACGCGAAAAGGCTGGATTGGTTCGACCAGGCACTGCGGCAAATGCCTCCTCCAACAATACTCTTAAAACACCACCGTTATCCCCATTCCATCGTTCCCCAAGCACACCTACCCTCGGCGATGCCTATGATGGAAGCAAGGACGTAAGTTTCCTTGTGTCTTCCTAGATTTACTTTTCTAGATTGGCTTACGGTACCTGCCTATAGTTATGGACATCCGTGTTTGGTTCTGAAAAGGCATGATTTATTTTTCCCTCTTCGTCTTGGCATTTTCTTATCATTCCCACTACACCCTTCTGCACTTTGTAAATATACCGGGGATACAAATAGGAGTTCATGGATCTGTTGCTAGCTGTCTTGTTTCGTTCTCCCTTCTTTCTCCTTGTTACCGTAGCATGATACATGTTTCTTTGGCTTCTGTTTGTTTTTTTTCCCTTCCCTTCGGAGCATCTTTTAAGCGGCCATGGGCTTTACGATCTATTAGACTGCTCTGCTAAGGTGCTTTCTCAGTTTCCTTACAAAAGTGGCTCGTAATAATATAAACCCACCGGTAGAATTTTCCACGCCCCTGGAGACAGATATCTTGAAGCTAAGGCAACTGCGGTGATAAAAGAGCTACCACTAGGCTCTTCGAAGTTGAACAGTTGTTACGGCATGTGACGAGTGAGCTTGAGTTGCTTGGGAATTTAATAGGATAGAAACTAGAGGCCTCAAGATCGGAACGGGCGAACTATTTTCAGTGCTAATCAAAAAAGCAATCACCAAGAAACTTGAGTGATGAGTTACTGCTGTTGTCACTGTGAGCAATCATAGAATTTCACTCGTACTTGTTACTTGTAGCTAGTTTGAAATCCTGAGCAAAGCTAGCTGCCAGTTGGCCGGTAGCGTTTTTTTCTAGTGGCATGACTCCCGGCTGCATGGTTGGTGTTAATCACAGGCAAGAAAAACTTACGCTCAGGATACTCCCCCAGCCCCACGTTCATCCTTTTCCCCCTCCGGCCTTCACGTTCAAGTCCCCACTCCTCCCAGTTTGTCACGGAGCAACAACAATAATCCCCACTCATAACAAACAAAGAATTCCGTCTAACTTTACCTTTATATATTCGGCTCTACGAACAGGAAATGTCTTCCACTCCTGAATCGGATGCAGATGCGGTATGATTTTCTGCGCTGCTCATGATAAACCAGGGCCCCGCCACTAACTTAGCCCAGATCCGCGACAAGCGACTTGCTCGACTTGCACGACTTGGGGGACCCTCTTCGTCCAAACCCGCCGCTACTCCCCCTGATGGAGGTGCAAACATCTCTCAGCCTGTTGGACAACAGAACGAAGCTCTCGGACCTCAACCCCAAGCTCTTCCGATTCCAGGGGCGCCTACAAGTCAGGTCCCGGATAGATCATCGAACTCGGCAACAGAAGGCGTAGCTACATCCCCGCTACCAGAGGAACCTTTGTTAGTAAAGTCGTCGCAGATTCAGCCAGCCGCAGGCAATCCTCCTTCAGGCGCCCTTGCGGCTACGGAAGCGTGGGAAGATAAGGCATTGAGACAGATATTTCGAGTTGCTCTGGAGGTCAGTATATGTGTTAATTTATTATATTGGGGGACTCCTTTGGTATCCCTAGATTGTGGGCGCTAATGTAGTCTACAGCCAGGGCCCCGCTCGGCTGGATTGTATATCTTGGATGATCTGCGTAAGGAATTAGAGGAACAGTTGGATAGTGAAGGTAAACGTAAGTTTGTGATGCTTTCTCCCCATAAAAAAGCCTTTACTCTGACTTTACCTAGGTCCACGCATTGACGTTACGATCCTTGATCAGTTAATACTCTCAGTATGCGCTAGACCAGAAGTTGTTCCCATGGATTACCTCGTGGGGTCATGGAGGAGAGCTTCAAACATGCAGCGTACGATGCCTGCGTCCCGGATGGACGGTCACAAGAAGAATGTCCTTCAAACCGCCCAGAGGCTCTGCCTTAATTATGGAGAATATTGCATTTCCATGTCGGACGTTTTCAAGTAAGTGTTCGGCAGGGTGTGCTGGTACTAATTTTCCCTACTAATGCATGATAGTAACGACAACGCTCTCGTCCTACTAGCAGACCGGTTACAAACAGATGCGGACGAAGATCGCGGACTCCCTCAAGAGTTCCTGGATGACCTCGTGAGTCGACTACAAGACAGCCCTGACTTGGATCAATACTTCCAGGAAGCGCTTCGAACTCTCAGTAGCCGACTGAGTGAAATGAGCATGACAGACAACTACAAACCCTTTATAACCGCTCTAGGGAGACTTATGCATCACAAACCTATTATCGGCATGCTGGTAAATCTACCGGAGTTTCTGCCTCCCCCAGAAGCTGTTCCTGCCAACCTTTTGGAAAAGAAAACAATTTTAGGTCCTTATTTCCAGATTTCGCCTCTCCAGGTATTCCTAGTCCTACCACCCCCGCTTCGTATTTTTGGGTTATAATCTAAACCAAACCATTACCCAGACGGCGGTTTGCAAAACCTATTTTACAGGTGCAAAGACAAAACCTCCAACAAGTATCAACGATGCAACTAGAGCATTACGACTTTCACTCCAGACATTACAGGTAAGCTTATTAAACAATATTGTATGGGCTCAAAGCTGACTGAGCTTCTTAGGATCAATTACATCAGATTGTTATGATGATAATCCGCAGTTCACCGGTAGCAAGAGGGAAGATCCTTGACTTTTTTGCCCGTGTGATCAATTTGAATTTGAAGCGTGGTGCCATTCAAGTGGATCCTGCTACTGTGGCCTCAGATGGCTTTATGCTCAATATCAATGCTGTTCTAACCAAACTTTGCGAACCATTTATGGATGCATCTTTCTCCAAAGTCAGTTTTTCTGAAGTTTCGCCCTATCAAGTTATACTTCATAATATGCAGTTCGCTGAAGCACACGCAGATTGATAAAATAGATATCGAATATTTCAGACGGCAGCCGCGTCTAGACATACACGAGGAAACGAAGATAAACGTAGATGAAAATCTGTCAAACGAATATTACTCTAAAAATGTTGAAGGGTCAAATAATTTTATATCCGAGGTGTTCTTTTTGAATGTTGCCGCTCATCACTATGGCCTTGGAGCGACAGAGACTACACATGACCAATTAGCAAAAGACATTGGGGAGATGGAAAAACATCTTGAGAGATTCGTGGTGGAAAGACAGAGGTGGCTTAACGTACGTTTTCATGAGCCACCACACTCCGCCCGCCTGCTAATCAGAGAAACAGTCGCCGCAGCTTGCAACATGGGATCGGAATATAGAACGCATGAGGGAGCGGATAGACCAAGGCGTAGCATACAAATGTGCTCTAGAGGTCTTCCTATTTGATGGTCTGTCGCAGACACGAACACTTTTGTTCATGCGGTATTTAACAACCTGGTTGCTAAGGGTTGTCACACCGACTCACGATTACCCAGGGAAGATGATCAAGTTCGTGCTCGTATTTTCCCATCCCTTAAGGTTACTGAAATCTAACTTTGAACAGGCTACCCCTTCCTGGAGAACCACCGGAACAGTTCAGTTGTTTGCCCGAGTATTTCATAGAAGACATTGGACTTTGCTTCGGATTTGTAGGAAGGTATCTCCCGGAATGCATTGTGACTGCACAAGTGGATGAGCTCGTTATCTTCTGCATCACTTTTCTAGACATGTCAACCTACATCCGGAAACCCAGCCTAAAGTCGAAACTCGTGGAGATACTCTATTATGGTATCAACCCATACCGAGGCAAGTCTACTGGCATACTGGGTGATGTCATCAATGGCCACCCCTTTGCCCTCCAGAATCTCATGCATGCTCTTATGAATTTCTACATTGGTATGTCTCTCAGGGGTCGCTTTCTCTACTACTGTCAGTAGAACTAATATATACATTAGAGATTGAGCGGCAGTACTATGAAAGGTTTAATGTTCGGTACCACATTTCGGAGATCATCAAATCGATATGGTCAAACCTTGCCTTTAGAGAAAAGTTGGATCGGGAGAGCAGGTGAGTATATATTCTTTAAAGAATGATGATCGGGAGCAATACTGATCGCCCTGCCTAGAGAAAATGTTGACTTTTTCGTTCAATTTATTGCGCTTCTCCTGGGCGATGTAACATATGTCTTGCACAATTCTCTAAGCGCTCTGGCCGACATCCACAAGCTCCAACTCGAGCTAGAGAATGAATCATCAGAGCTTACAGCACAAGATAGAGCCGATAAAGAGAAGGCGTTGGTTAAGGCCGAGCGGGACGCCATATCTTACATGTCCTTGGGCAATGAAACGGTAGCAATGTTGAAACTGTTCACTTCAGCGATCCCTGACGCCTTTGTCAAACCAGAGATTGTTAACACACTGGCCGGCATGTTGAACTTTAATCTTGAAGCCCTTGTGGGTCCGAAGTGTAACAACCTTCGTGTGCGCAACCCGGAGAAGTATAAATTCAACCCCAAAGCCCTACTTTCAGAGATTACGGATGTCTATCTCAACCTGCGCACATTCAAGCCGTTCGTCAAAGCGATCGCACTGGAGGGCCGCTCCTACCGCCCAGAGCTATTCACCAAGCTCCAGGGTGTACTGGAAAAGAACAACTTGAAGGGGACACCGGATATCGCATTGTTAGCTAAGCTTGCCGCTAACATAGAGGAGACTAAGAGAAAGGAGGAGGAGGGTGAGGTGGAGCTCGGTGAGATTCCGGATGATTTCCTGGGTACGTTCTGTATGCTTACATCTGCATACATACATATATACACATATCAGTCCCAACAGGTCAGTCACATATAGCTAATTGTTTTCGCAGATCCATTGATGGCGACACTAATGGAAGATCCTGTCATCCTCCCCTCTTCAAGAGTCACTATCGATCGTCAAACTATTAGAATCCATCTCCTGGGCAATCCTCTAGACCCCTTCAATAGATCCCCGCTAAAGGTCGAGGATGTCATTCCAAGTACGTTTGCCTTTTGCCCCTTCCCTACATCAACCCTATATATATTACATAATTGACCACGGGGGAATAGACACCGAACTCAAGAACCAAATACAAGCATGGATCAAGGAGCGGCGTGCAAAAGGCGCTGTCAAGAACGACAGCGACGGTGAAGCGATGGACCTGGATTCTTAGGCTCCTAACGAAGCAGGTTACAAAAATGGCTTGATTGTACTTTTTCTAGAAGCACCACAACAGAAATGGGGTACATGATCACTATAAAATCTGGAACTAAATGACGGAGTGCACACCCATTTGGACCGTTCCATTTTGCCGTATTTTCATTCTCCATTTTCATTGCCATGATATTTCCCACTATTGAATCGTTGCTTTTGGGATGGGATGTATTACAAGCCGAGAAAGATTGAGAGATATAGTGCAAGAGAGACGGCAAAAAACTACACGTTGGGAATTACTGCTATCACGGGGAATTCATGGTCGAGCTTCTGCTGCCTTAAATGTGGTGCTCACGAAGAATAAAGCAACCTATGTCTGACAATTATCCCTTCCAGCGGTAGAGGGTAGAGAAGTAAAGAAACATACTGTTGAGACAAAATACCAAACCAGGAATCTCGCACGTGACCAACACAAAGCACCATTTCAAAAAAAAAAGAGGAAATAAAATACGGATGGGTAAAGAATAGGGAAAAGGAAAAGAGGGAAAAAAAAGGGCAGTCTCCGGATATTTCCCTCGCATCAGTTTGTGCTATATTGACTGAACGACACCTTGCCAATTTGACTCGTTGCTTTAATCTCCCGTTCATAAAACGTTTCCCCAGCATATTTTCCAGTATCCTGGCACGTTGTTTTTTGTTTTTTTTTGTTTTTTTTGAGAAAACGAAGGGGGGAAAAAGCACACGCCACACCGTTGATTTAAAACACCATCACGAAACCCGGAAATACCGTTCCCGCCAATCTAAAAAAAAGAGAAACACCCAAACCTACAAGACAAGGCACTTTGACTTCTTGGGCTTCTTCTGTAGTAGAGCACAGCGGGTAGCGTGCTCAAAAACCTCACGAACACCCTCGTTGGTCTTGGCCGAGCACTCCAGATAACGGTCGGCATGAATGACTTTCTTGACGGCATCACCCTATATAAAACATTAGCATGCCCAAATAAAGTTTATATATGATTGGGTATATACCTCGGCCTCAGTCACGGGCTTTTGGGAAGTCTTGGCAAGCTCTTGAACCGTCTTCGGGTCATGTCGAAGATCCTTCTTGCAACCAACAAGGATAACGGGGAGACCTTGACAGAAATGAAGAACCTCAGAAATCCACTGTAGCGCCCAACAGAATCCCCGAGTTAGTAAACCAAACACTTGCTGGTATCCACTTGTATGAAGGGGCCATGTACCTTCTCCTGAACGTTATCTAGGGAATCGGGAGAGTCGATTGCGAAGCAAATCAAGATGACGTGTGAGTCGGGATAAGAGAGAGGACGCAGGCGGTCGTAATCTTCTTGCCCTGCAGTATCCCACAAGGCCAACTCTACATGCTTTCCATCTACTTCGACATCGGCGACGTAGTTCTCGAAAACGGTGGGGACATAGACCTATGGACAACATTTGTTAACGATAAAATTTGGATACGAATAACCAATCGTTAAGACGGGTTACGTGATCCGAAGCATACCTCAGGGAAGGTTCCTTTGGAGAAGACGCTGTAATATTAGACACGTTGTTAGCGAAACAGTAGTTTGGAAACGGGGTCAGATTGGATGGAGGGAAGAAATAAGCAACACACATCAACAAACAGGTTTTCCCACAGGCACCGTCACCAACAATGACCAACTTGCGTCTGATTTCAGCCATTTCTAAAAGTGTTGCGGATGTTGGTTAGAAAAGAGTAATACAAAGAAAACGTAGTAAAAGTAGCGGTCGGCAAGCAGCAGCACAAGGAACGGGAACGATAGGAATGTCAGGATAATCAAGTGCAAGTCCGCCATTAACCTCCCGAACTTGGGCTTGTCTAGAAAAACACGAAGGGATCAAAGTTTTTTTGAGGTGCTAGGGAATGATACTCACTAAATGATGTTGCCTAAAGAGATTTGATTAAGGGGATGGTTGCAGACTTGTTTGTCCAGGGAGTGGGCGGAAACGAATAAAGAGGGAGGTGGATAACAACAACAGCAGTATTAGAAGGGGAGCGACGGGTAAGTAGAGGGAGAGGGTTTTGGTTTGGAGATGGAGAAGCCTCTTTTGGGGGGGTGGATGAGGGAAGGGAGAGAGAGCGGAGAAGGTTGTTGTGGAGAAGTAAAGCAGTGAGAGATGAGAGAGTGGTTGAGTGTGAGAGAGTGAGTTGAGGGCTCGGGAAGACGGAGGTGGTGGACGGATGAGGTTTGTTGGTGAAAGAAGAGAAGGGGATGGAACGGAGGGCTGGTTGGCTGGCGAGAGCTGGCTGGGGCCTTGGCCCGCAGCTGAACGGGGGGGGGGGCTGGTCTGCCTGGTGGTGCTTCAGGTGCTGGCTGCTGCTGCCTACATACTCGAGTACCGGTATGATACCGCAACAGACACACCATTCCAACTCATTCATTCTCCATACAATTTTGCCTCGATGCTTCGTAGAGCATCATCCAAATTGATACAAATTTAATGATGCATCTCGTACATAATATCCTATATTTCCCCCGTCCTCCTAATTCTCGGTATTTCACCATGGTCTTTTACCATTTCCTCTTCCACTGTGCAAATATCTAACTCATTCTTGTAATCTTGCCCGAAAAATAAAATAACCTGGTAGATACCAAGTCATCTTATGAAGGCCAATAGAATATAAAAAATCCGACCAAGAAATGTATTCCTTCGATACCTAAGAACTTCCTCCTCAAAGAAAGAACAGACCACGATACCTCTCACAGAGTTAGCCCAAGGGATTACATCCTTCCCAGCAGAGTCATTTCAAACAATTGTCAGGTAAGAATCATTGCATCCCTTAATCAGCTCAGATATATATCTCCCAGCTTCCAGATCCAGTAGGAGGCTTCGTCCTTAGGGCAATTTTCTTTTTTTTTCTACACAATAATCAAAATGATTTTTCCCTCCTCCTTATTCCCACCCATATTTGTCAAGACCCTTTTCCCATTGAAGGGTCGTACAAACCCGGTGTTCTTTTCCCAATTCCCTCCCGCGCTGCGTACGCGTCTCTGTCTGTGGCTAGTGATTGGGGTTTGGTTGGTTTGGTTTAGGGTCGCTCCGGCTGGAACCTTACCTGCGACCATTCTCACGGACTCACGAGCCACCAGCCCTCTCTGTCCCATTTTCACGCCAGCGGCTTCCAACGGCAAGCCAAACCCCTGGCCAGGGTGTGTCTCTCTTCATCCACCCATTCGTTCATGGAATTGGAGACGGGGGGAATCTCAATGACACCTAACCTCGTGCCCCAGGATAGAACAATGAATGCCCTTTGGCACTTGTGAATCAAGGGGAACTTATATACCGGTACTCTTTAATACGAGTACAGAATAGAAAACTAGTGAACAACAAACGGCTAGGGTATGCGGCCTCGTGATTGAGAGAATAGAGTTCACTTCCCCGTACACAGATAGCGGCAGTGCACATCGGCTCATTCCTGAAACTCGAGGAGTGCTTCCACGATTGAGCCCTCAGCGGGGGGGGGGCTGGATGAAAACTAAGGGTGTATTTGGCAGGCAAAAGTGTATCCTTCAAAGTAGGGTAACAAAAAAAATACCTCTCTGCTCTTGCTCGATCCCCTATTCGTCAGCAGGCGGTTTTCGTCCTACCGGTACACCCGTTGAAGACTGTATCATCGCTACTCCACCACGAGAGAGAAGCAACCCTGTCCAAAACCGACAACCCACAAGGAACCCCCTCCCCCCCCTCCAAGAGGTCTGCATAATCTGGAGCGGCTTGCGATCTGCCGTACTCGAGTACTGTATACATACATATCCTTTTTCAAAAACCATAATATAGGAAAAGTCACCTTGGCCGCCGCGCCATTCAACGATATTCCGTTATCTGTATATCTTATTGTAACATCCCCCCCCTCACCCATACCGGTATCCCATATTCCATGGTTGTCCGTAAAAAGTGCCCTACACGTTATCGATCAATCATCCCCGTGTCTAGCCAGCGAGCGAGCGAGAAACTTCCCGGCATGTACCGTACCATACCACACGAGTACGAGCACAGTGCCCGGTATAGTATGCACAACTCCCGGCCCTTACCCAACTGCAGTTGACTTCAATGAGCGTCCAAGACTTATCCTGCCGTACTCACACTGAAAGACGGCGAGCGAGAATGAATGAAAAGAAAGAAAGAAAGCATCCAGACAACCAGCCAAACCAAACTGCAAGCAAGCTCGTCCTTCATGACCATAGCACTCGTACTAGTACAGTGACAATCCTGTGCCGCAGGAACAAAAATCACTCGCATGTGGTAAATTTAGGTGTCGCACGGTGAGCTAAAAGTCCTCGAAGTGTGTGCCTTGGGAGAGTAAGCTAGCATGAATTTATTCATCATCACCATCATCCGCAACCTGGCCCACCAACCACATATTCGCATGCACAGCTTGGACCTCGAGTACACTACGGTACCATATTGGTCATGATACTGAGCTCACTCACTCAAGGTATGTATTACACCGCATTCAGCGAGCACAGTACCGTACGGTATTGGCACCATGCCCCGCCAATTGCACCCCCCTCACTCCCTCGTTCCCCTCCTTACCCCGTCGACATCATACCAGTAAGGTACAGTACAATACAGTACAATACAGTACAACGTCGTAAATCAAAGAATCTTCAGATCCCCATCAATTTCACTCCCGAGGAAGGGGCAACAGAAAATAAAAGCGGGCAAACAAGCAAACAAAAGGAGCAAAAGAAAAGGAAAGAAGAAGAAAAGGCCAGCTTACTGTACTTATATACCGCAGCCCTCGAAATATCATGCTATACTTTGTGTATAATCCATTTTAATTGATTCGAGTCCCCGCCCCGTCGGAGCCGCTGCCCGGAGTGGTCATTGGTGGTCAGGCGGAGGGAGGGAGTGCCGCACGGTACCGTTCAGTGCGTACGTACTATACAGTACGGTACTTGTATGTATGATACTGCAGTTGAGGAGGGAGGCGTGATAGGGCACCTGTCGTACAGTACTTTATTGGGCAGTTTGAATGTATTATACTTCTTTTGTTTATCATCCGTTATTTACTTCATTTCATTCTCACTCATTTTGCGTTCCCCCCCCCCCCTCCGTTATTTTTGCAGCAGAGAGGTGCTTTGTCTATTCGCGTCCTACCGTATATGATTTGGTATTCGGGGCTTTCTCCCTGTGTGGTACAGTGGCCCACCTCACCAGACGAAATTCCGTTCGCGTTTCGGGGAGTTTTTCTTCTCTACCCAGCTCTCTTAAGGCTCTCTCTCTCCCTCTCCCATCCCGACTATAGTCGGCTTGTTTCCCTGGATTACGAATATCGGGCGGGCCCGCGCCCGAGTGCTCCGTCAGCACACGAGTACAGTACTTGTACCGGGCCCCGGGTTGATCTCCAATGATGTTGCGATATGTAAGAAAGAGCGGAGCTTTACCGGACCTTATCATACATACTAAGCTCAATTAACAGCCATCTTTTTTAAATTGTAGCGCCTGATATCCGTATAAAAAAAGTTAACAAACACTATCTACATGATCCAAACTCGAGCCCAGACAAAAAGAAAGACAGACGTGGAGATGAACTTCAATCCTCTGGAGTGCGGATGGATTAGGCGCTAGTATTATTAACTCCCAGTGGTTTGGCCACTTGTTCTAAGCTCATGGCAGATCTCGAAGCATTCAGCCAACAACGAATTGACCCTTCCTTGACCTTCCGGGATATCGTTCCCGACCATGAACCTGCCATCTACCCTCATATTCTCGATTGAAGCCAACTAGTGTCATCCGATTAGTTAGGCTGGGCCACCAATAAGAGTGCTTCCCCTGCTCAGGGATGGGGCTGGTTAAAGGGCTTGACACACCTTCATGCTGTATGGGTATAATTCCCTGTCATCCTGAATACCAAACTTCTGGACCTCCTTGAGACAACGCCGTACGGTTTGCAATTGATTAAAGACTGGTATCAGCGCTTCGCTGACAGGCTAGATATTCGAGGGACTGTTAGGAATGGCCCATAATCATGACAGGGCAACTTGCCTCGCTCGAGCTGATGAGGCTGTATATATGCGCGTAACATCGTCTAACCATATACAGCAAAGCCTAGACATAAATTACTAACGTTAGAATCGCAATTCCCAACTAATGGAAGGAGTAACTGGTGGCGTACGGTCTGCCCTTCCTCGGGAATGTTCCCTTCAGAATCCAGGAATTTCCCGTCCCTCCTGGATTCGTCTATTCCTGCGACTAACTTGTAGAAGTCGTAGAGATCGGTCTCCCGCAGTGACCACGCTTGGGTCAACTCAAGTTTCTCCAATTGGGACTTCGTCTGTAGCAACTTCTCGGCCAAGGGCTTGAGACCGGGCGCAATAGTTCCCTGTCTGATAGTTCATATATCGTTAGCAAAGCTCTCCGCTCCTAACAACTCATATCGAACCTCTTCAATGCTTCATCAATGATTAAGTAACAAGTTTGTAAGAGCCCATCGAGGATATCCTGCCCTTCAGAAGGAATAGAACCATCCTCTGCAACAAACTTTCCATCAACCCGGGCAGCGTCGATCTCCTTGATTGTCACTAGATATCCCATAACCTCTGATGCAGGAAACTGACCAGTCCGATCACGAATAATTAGCCGTGGCCGGGGCGGTCTCTAGCAACACCTACCTTAGGCTTAGCCTCACAAGCTCTAATGCACCTCCTCAGGCTCACTAGTCTTTGATGCACATGAGCTATTTCCGGCGGTATAGAACTTAGCCCAGATTTGAGCACCATCAGCGACTGTTGGCAAGCGACAATCTTGGCGTGGAGCATGGCAATTATTAACGGATTGTAAAGTGGGCGGCCCTGCTCGACATTTTCATGCATATTATTAAGTGTCTGCTCTATCGTTTCTAGATCCTTCTGCGAATAGTGGGCGGACTCGGCGAGGTGTTCTAAAAGGCGCTTATTGACGGGGGGAAAGAAAGTTAGTCTCGCAAGTTTAGATATATCGGTATAGGTAGATAACTGGAGGGATACACAGCTAGAGATGCCTTACTTTGATAATGATGCTTGGAGCATAACTTCAAATCCAATCAGTGTCCATAAGCTACCGGCCGACGAGGTGCACATACACAGCTGGAGGCTCATTATTCCTTCCGACGGTGAGGAAGAACAGTGAAACCAACATGAAGCAATCTTCTGCCAATTCGCGTTCTAGCCATCCACCTGTTAGTCAATGTTGAAAGCTCAAACGTCGTCTCCCCAATCCGGGTTGCGGGGGCGGGAGGTGAGGGGAAGCTATATACCTATAGTCTGTCCCTCCTTTGGTCCCTCCTTCCTCTTAAAGCCCTCCTCAAATTCCCCAACGTCATAAATTTTCCCAATATCCTCGCAAAGCTCATCGTAATGCTTAACGACATCATGCGATTTCACATAGGTCGTGCGGTCCTGCTTTAGCTCTATCAGGTTCTCCCTCAGGGAGGATAGTTTTTCCGGAGTGGCAATGGAAGTGGGGGGGGGTGCTGCTGTGCTCATGGTTGATTGCGGAGCGTGGAGTGGGAGTGGGAGAGTGGGAGTGGGAGTGGTGTTTGGTGGGGGGTTGTTGTTGGCGGGGCGTTTAGTGTTGGTTCGTTAGGTTAGCGACTGCAATTGACCACGGTATGGGGGGAGACTGAGGGCTCGGGAGAGAGAGGAAGAAGAGTGTGGGGTACGGGTTGCACTAAGCGTCATCCTTTACGATGAGGTTCCGAAAGCGATGTCTTGGATGTAAAGTACCCCTTTGAGGAGGTTTTTGGTTTATTATACCTGCCAACCAGAGAGCAAAAATATTGAGTTATACTTTCACGTGATTGGCCCACTGATCAATTTTCTGTGTCTGGCCGGGCAAGCAGAGGTCTCATTGGCAGCTGGCATAGCAGTAGACTAGCTTTCGGGTACATATGTACCATAGTAAATTAAGCCCTGAGCACTAAAAACCCTTGACCCGACACCACTTCTTACTCTAAATCCGGTGAACAAGGTCACCTCCAAAATGACAACTCCCCAACGCTACCCTACCTTCTTGAAAATAATTGGAATATTGACATCAGCTAGAAAGGCCACTTTCTAGCCACTCAACACGTTAAGAGCATAGATAAAAAAGAAGCCGAATTGGACTTGCTCTTTAAATCTACAATCCTTCCAGGTGGTGTGAAGGAGGACAGGATTTGGTATGTGAGGCTCCATGGAAAGGTATAATATCATAGCGACTTGCGCATGTGGCAACCCTGTGCTGTGGAGGGGCTGCGAGTGATTCCCACATACCCTCTTCAGTGCTCGAGCCCGCGAATGTCTACAGCGGTACCGTGCCCACTATTCCCGGACTACAAGGACGGAGGCCTTCAGGAGATCAGAAACATGGTATCATATTATAGATATTGCAGTTGAAGCATTAAACTGCACCTACACTTTCCCAGGTCACCATCGCTTCTCACTCGTTTACGTTGTATTGTGGGATGCCCAGCGGACCACCCGAGTCCGATATGAAGACAGGATGCTCATTATTATTTGTCATATCATACCCGGGAATGTATAATCTACTTGAATATCATTACACTAGAACAAGCCTTTTCTCCTTCAGAAGACGCAAAGGTTCTAATTTCCCCAACACCGGACACGTGATATCCCCTATTCAACTCAGAAATATTTTTCACCAGACCTTAGGCACACAAACTCTAGAAGCACCCTGTCGACCCCGCCAGCCCCGCTGCTACAATACAAGAAAATTACCCAACCTGCCGCTCTACCAAATTGCGAAGATTAAAAAGAGACAACCGGAGAATCCCAATGCACGTCCACCTTAGTAAAATGCGAGAGTAAAGACAAAAAATAGAAAGAAAGGGAAAAAAAGGGTGCCAAAGGAAATCGAACAGAGGAGCTCGGCTATGTGGGAGTCAAAGTAAATACGGCATAGTATCCTAACAAGCAAAGAAAAGGAGAAAAGTGGTATCATAATAATGGCATAGAAGTACAAGCCACAATCCTTGTTTACCCATGTCATGCACAATCCGTCATTCTCTATAGGTCACTCCCAACCTCGCAGCTCGACATTGCTTGTGCTCGTACGGCTCCGGCGTGGAACATATTTGTTTGATGTTCTTGAGCCGCTGGATGTTCTCTTTTGCCTCCGATCACTCCCATCTAACCTACTGGAGCCAAGGCTACCACTCATTTCTGATAGCATGTCATTCCCCGCATTTCGATCACTTATTTCCTTCTCATACGACCACATATTCACAAGATCTGATTTGTGACGAGGAAGTGTAGGTGCGGACGAAGAGGGTATGGATGATGAAAACGTTGAAGATGATAAACTGGACTGACGGCGTCGGCTACTGCTGCTTTGACGCTGACTCTTCTTCTTTTCCCTCTCTAGGCAAAGCTTTATTAACTCCCCAGCCAAATTCCGTACCAGAACGGCACCATCTCTGTCTGCAAGACGTTGGATAGTCTGGAACATTCCATATTGCCGGATAAGCAATTCCTTTTGCTCATTAGCGTCACAAATTGTTCGTAGAATTCTCAAAAGATTGAGCCGGACAACAGGCTTATTATGAGTCAATTCCTCGAGGATCCGGGCAAAGAACTCTGGTCTGCCCACGGCATATGCAAGCTGTGGGCTCAGGCGTAATAGCTTCTGAAGCGGCTCCAGAATATTCTCAAAGGACTTCTTTTTCGATCCTCTAAAGCAGTTGATTATAGCTGCAGTGAATGGTACACTTAGCAGTTTGTCTTCGACTCTGGCAGTCTCTTCTTGTAACCTGTAACCATTGTTAACACGAATCCTGCGAGCTGGCCCGAGGGAGACCTACCAAACTAAGATTGCATCCAGAGCAGTGACCTGCCAGTATTGATCGGAGAGCAGCCCGATATAAAACTCAAGACCTTTATTCTGCCAAAGAGTCTTCCTACAAACCTTGCCAGAGTGGGCCATATCACAAAGTATTGGTAGCGCAAACTCTTTCAGAGGGCGCTCAGTACTAACAACTCTTTGCAATAACGGAATGATTCCCTGGAGTGCTGCTTCTTCCTGCCGAGATTTGCTCAATCTGCATAGGTTGTACATGGTATTTAAAACTTGGTTTGAGATTTCCTACAGAACTTCTAGTTAGTCCCCATACCGTCAGCACAAGTTTCACCACTTACTCTGAAGTGAGGAGCATTCAAGCTATCCTTAAGAAGATCTGTGAGGACCTCAATCGCATTAGAGTTCTGCAATGTGTCAAGCGTAGCTGACAGCATTGACAGATTTTTAATGAACTTTAGCATGACGATTTGGTGGTGGGGGATCATCCGCTTCAAGTCTTTCAAAACCCCTGGTTACCGGAAAAAAGAGATGAGTAATCCGAAGAAATGAAGCAGTGAGGAATGGAGTAACACACTCTTTAGCACAATTCGGTCTGCTACCACCTCCTTGACGTGGTTCTCCGCCTGTGAAAAGAGGTAAAATATTTTCACAATCCTTTCAGCACAAAGATGCGATAGTTCACCATCCTCATCTAGGACGTGGTTTAATGCAAGTGATAGCGGATGAAGGACAGAGCTCCTCGAAAAGATGCGGCAGAAATCATTCTTAGGCGTTGGGCCTTGCATCTCAAAGACGCTCCAGATTCCATTGACACCGATGAGGACTAGGTCTTTCTGGGCATCATAATCCTCCTCTAAAAATTCGACAAGAACGTTCAAACCTCCACAGCTCACAAACATCTGTAAGGTTAAGGTTGAGGTCTGGTACATTTGCCGCACAAAGGCCGCAGCTTCAAGCCGAATGTTGCTTGGATACTTTTTGGAGGCAAATTTGCTGATAATTGGGATGCCACCGACAAAGCATAGATTCTCCTGAATTTCGACATCGTCGAATATGATCTGCCAATTGTGAGTGCAGGTGATATGGGAAGGGCTAGCCAGGGAGACAAACAGCATTCATTATTTTTAATAGTTTCAAAATAACCTCACGCTTTGTGCAGTTTTCTAATACTTCTAGTACTGGCAACATTCCGTGAGCGCTGATAATGGTGACCTTCGTTTCTGGAGATTCCGAAAGGATGTCCATCTTGGGGACCATTAGCCTACTAGGGGATGCGAAGGGGGTAATGGATGGGAATCTATACCAACTGTGACGAAATATCATCCAAGTCGTCCTCACACTGAGTGATTTTCAATGAACTGACCAAACTCTCAACTTGGACGCAAAGGCGAGCATATTTATCCCTGGCTATATTCGCCTCGAGATCTAAATGACGGTTAACTCAGGATCTACCCAATTATTGGGCAAGGTGACAAACCCATTTCGTCAAACCCTTCCTCCAACTGAGCAAAAGGGTCCTCCTCGTCAATGTCCTCGTCACCAAGCTATCACTCAGTCAGAGAGGCGAATGATCCAAAGCGGGATCCTGTAAACTTACCCAAGAGTTATTAGATAACTTGGTATTTAGCATCAAACTCTGCTCATCACCGCTCTCCGATCCAGCCTCGTCAGTGCCGCATTCGCTCCCGAAGATATCCGAGTAATCGTCTTCTCCCTCTGGTTCCGCGAACTTTTGGATCTCTAATGATGACCGCGTTCTACGCATTTTGTGGACATCCTTGATATCACTGATAGAATCTTGGCGGCTAAGGCTCCCGTTCTGCGATGGTTGGGCAGAGCGTGGTAGACTCTTCAAATCGGATGGGTGAAAGAGCCGTGGACTCAAGGAGGCATCATTCTAAACGAGACTCGTTAGTATCAATATATATGTAGAATTCGAGTGCAATAATGTAAAACTACCTTCATAAGGTCAACCTTCTTGGCAAAGCTAGCTTCGTTTAGTGGCGCTAGATCAGAATAGTCTTCGAAGGAATCCTCCCTGAAAATCGAAGCGGGGCGGGAGGTATGTCGAGATGGGAGCACAAGCTTCTTCCTCAATAACTTGGTGGGAGATGGTGACAACACCGAAGGAGGTGGCGGCATGGATTGCTTCTCTTTGACAGGAAGCATGGGAGGGCTGGGTATATCATGATCAAATTCAAGAACAGGATCGCTCTGGCGTCGAGGGAAGTAAGGTCGAATAGTTTGCATAGCGTCATCATCGAAATCCGACATCACTAAACAATGTCAGCTGGGGCGCCGGTGTTGGGGTTACCATAAAACAGCTACTCACATGGAGGACTCTTGATTGTGAGATCGCCCTCGAAATTGTCGTCCCAGCTCTCATTGGCCCCATCGTTGGATGCGAAAGACTTAAGACGTTCAGATGATTGCGCAACTCCTAAATGTTGGTTCTCTAGAGCCCTGTTACGAGGAAGCTGGAGGACACTGGGTGATATAACTGAAGCAAAGTCGTCGTCCCAATTGTCGTCATCGTCATCTGCAACTTCTATCAGCGGCTCAATCCATAGAAACCCATCAGTGCGTACTCACCATTATTCTCGGGCGACATAAAGGCCTCAGTTTTGCGTGATGCTGAAAAGGTCCTGTGGCCTCCCTTTCCGGGAGCTACCGCTGCAGCTGAGAAGTCGTTGTTGAACCTTCTGGGTGTAGGACTGACAATGGGATTTCGGAGCGGCTTTTTTGAAGTACCAGCATTAGGTGACTTTAATGCTTCATTCCACTGTTGGACACTCTTAATGGCTTCGTCGTATTTCGTTGTTGGTGTCCGAACAATTGAATCCGCACGTTTGGCAGTAACAATCCAAGGGTGTTTAAGCAGCTTCCGAGCGGATACCCGAAGGTTGGGATCCTTCTGAAAGCACTGCATAAGAAAATCACGGACGGCCTAAAAATGAATGATATCAGTCTCTGCCGCCGTCCCGAAAATGGCGATTCCTATGACTAACCGGAGAGGCACCTTCAGGAAGCGGGGGATGATCATCATTGACGATTCTAAAGAGTGCTTGCATCGAAGCAAGTTTGTGGTATGGGGGTTTCCCGTCTAACAGTTCAACAACCGTGCACCCCACACTCCTATTATCCCGTAAGCTTCCATATAGCCCCTCCTAAGCTTCCGACGGGGTGTCACCATATGTCAGATGCCGTGGTAGCTCCCGCCAGTTCAATAACCTCCGGGGCCATCCAATAAGGTGTCCCGACCACAGATGAATCACTAAGGCCAGTGGCCCTTGTGGCAACCCCGAAATCCGCCAATTTAACCAATCCCTCCTTAGTTGTTAAGATATTTGCGCCTTTGATATCCCTATGTATAACACCCTGGTCGTGAAGATATAGCAACCCATGTAGAACCTGAGTCATGTAAAGTCCAACCAGGTTTTCAGGGAATTTTCCAAAATTCTTGCAAATGCTGTGGAGGGAGCCATTCTCGCAGTATCTAACACTCTAGTTAGTCAAGGTGATCGATAGAACAGACCCCGAACAGAAGGCAAGCGCCCTTACTCTAATATAATGTACAAGGAATCGGCGGTTTTAACGAATCCGTGGTATTGGACGATATTCGGATGCTTCTGGACGTCAGGAAAGGCTTTGATATAAATTGGGAGCCCCCTCGAGCAAACTCACATTTAGGTTTTTAAGGAGATCGATTTCGAGCTGTGCGTGAGAGAGTGTGTAACAAAAGGTTAGTTGGGCAGCTTCTGGATAGCACAACCACCACCACCAAGAGAGAGAAATAGCCCACCATGATCACACGAAGTTCGCTTTTGGGGAGATCTGTCAGCCTGACCTGCTTGACAGCTACAGTCTCCCCAGTCCCCCAATTGAGTGCCCTATAAACCGACCCGAAAGCGCCCTTTCCAAGACAGTCACCTAAAGTCTAAAGCTCCCTTCAGTATCAGCAAAAGAGTGCTCTCATTTTCCCCCTCGTTGATGCATCCACCACCACCACAACCACAACCACAACCACAATCACCGCAATTCATTTCATCCGTCAACAACAACCCCCAGGGAAAAGTTGGAACCATACATAGGGTAGAGGAGCAGAGGTACTCGACGAGGACTCATTCTCCTTTGAGGACGAGGAGGTACTAGGTCGACTGGGGGTGCGGGGACGATCTATCGTTCTGCCATTCTGTCGCACGGGGAGGGGAGTGAGGGTCGGCATTTTGGGAAGTTTTGTAGCGGGATAGCCGGTGGGTTTCGGTTCGATCGTGCACTTAGATGAGCAGCAGCTGGGTGTGGAGTTGAGCGAGCGGAAACAGTGCCTTCATTGCCAGTACATACATACAGCGGAAAAAGGGAAGAGAGAGAGAATTGAGGATAGAGGGTGAGTGTGAGGGTGAGGGAGATAGTTGGTTAAGAATGTAGGGTAGGCACGGGGTGAGGTAAGGTAGCAGGTACGGGTATCATGAGAAAGTAGGAACGGCGGCAGAGGAAAGAAAGTTGAAGATGCTCGCGTGAAGGGTTGCGGCTCTGCCAGCCAGCTCGAAGGACACACGTCTGAAACGCCTGTGGAGTTTCTCTTCAGGAGCTCTTTTCTCCTCTCTCCTTGTTCATTTCTCTCCTGGCTCTCTCTTTCTTTTTCTTTGGCTGTCTGTGGTCCTCCAGTTCCTTCCTACACTCGAAACAAACATGCACCTCTTTTTCTTCTTCATAGCCTGGACTGCGCGCATACACTCTCTTGTATCCCTTGCCTCCGACTTCCCCTCTCTCCCCGGCGGGCGGGGGTGATAGAAGAGAATCCCAACCTGTCGGATAGATTGCAAGACATAACTAAGAGCCTAGCGTGGACTGACAAGCTGAAGATGTTTTACATTTCGTCTCCCGACTCGGCTCTAACCAATCCACCCCCAATACTCTCTGTATTATCTAGAGCAAGATTACAATAATCCAACAAACCAATGGTTTGGTCGGGCTAATTTCGTGCGCCTTGCCAGCAAAGTTTCTGCCCAAACTTGGCCTCAATCCTATAGCATAGGATGGGAACCCTACAAAGACTACAATCTCCCGAAAACCCGATTGCCTTCGCTATATGCCACAGACATCTTATCTGTGCCGTAGTCTATCGCACCAGAACCGCTTTTTTATCCGGGGAGCTGAGAAATCTGAACACTTGCAGGGCGAGAAGGGGAGAAAAAGGGATAAAGGGAAGTTCAACCCGGTTGCAGCACGTGAAACAGTGTTGACCGATGCACACTGAGCACGACATGACAGGACCAGAGAAATAAAGATACCCAGCAAGTATAAATAGTATTTATCGTATTTATCGTAACTCAACCCCCAGTTCACTTAATAAAAGACGTAAATGGAATCTCCCCAATCCAACAATCAGCCTGTGCGCCACAAGGGAACCCGGAATACCGTAAGAAGCATCAAACAGCAAAACGAAAGGGGAAGAAGAAAAAAGCTTTTGTTTATCCAGAAATCCTCCTTGTCTAAAACCGTTCTTTTTGCCTCGCAGCGACAGTTCTAAGGTTGCCATATACCTTGCCCTATACAGATATTCCATGAGTATACAAGCATCCCACCAATTGTTCAAAGTGAAAGGAACAAGAAGGTGAAATGACATACCGGTGGACTTCCTAAAATCAAACTAACAACCGCCTCCCTTGCAATGCGAATATTTTGGAACCCCCCAAGAATATGAATCTTGGAATCGGCCAGCACAATCCTCGTCTTTGTAGTATTCTCAATGGCAAACTTCGTCTTCCCATCTTTGCCGGCAATTCTACCAATCGCTCTGCCCAAGTGCTCCCCAACCAGCGTCTTGACATCCTTGATCTCGAAAGTCTCGATGTACAAGTCGTCCAACCTCAGCAGCGCAATTGCGTCATCGGTATCGAAGCCGAGGGCGAAGGCACGGATGAAGTCAGCGCCCTTCTGCAGGGCTCCAGTGTCGGTTGTTTCCTTCGAGGCGCGGAGCTCAACGGCCTTAGATTTAAGGTTCATGCGGACTTGGAGTTTTAGGTGCTCGACGAGGGGTGGGTAGATTTTCGGCCAGGAGGATTTTAGAGGCGTCATGCGGTGTGGCGGGATAGGAACCTTACGGTTTTCGCCTTTTTGAAATACCTTCTGTTGGGGGAGGACATTCGTCAGTTGTTTGGAAATAGTTGTTGGTGATATGGAAGTACGTACTGATGAACTTGCAGGCTTGAATTTAGGTCGCCCTTCCTCGTCAATCCGCATACCGTCTCCTTCAACATCTTTAGGAGTCTGCGGTACTACAACAGTATCTCCTGGCTGCGCCGACGAAGCGGAAGCATCGATGAGAACGTCGTCTGTGGGCACGAAGGAAAAAGAGAGAGAAAAAGCAGTCAGGACCAAGAAAACGAGATATTGGCGGAAGATGGAAATCAATTACCTGCGATATTTTCTAGAACCGGTTCGGCGACCGTCTCTTGTTTTTGGAGAGCTGTTGGAGCAGGCATATCGCACGGTGTATGTGATGTTGGGATAGAAAAGACTGGATTCTTGTTTTGTTTTTTCCCCCTTCGTGGGGTGTTTGTGCGCGGGGCAAGATGTGCAGCATCGGAAGAGGGTAACCTTGGATACAGTAACTGAATTGTTAACTGACTCATGATACAAGGGTTAGGAACAATTAACCGAAACAAGCAGGGATATATTTGGCTGGTTAACCTTAAATAACTGTTTCATAATTTCTTGCCGGACCTCGCACTGGTGCTTGGATCTCATCCTTCGCCATTTTTGTAGTACTTGTACTCGAGTACGTATTGGCAGTTCCTTTCTACCAAAGAGGGATAGAGTGTACTAGTATAGTGTAGAACCAGTGCACACCAGGAGGATTAGGGTTGAGTAGATGTGACCAAGAACGTTCACTCTCATCAAATTCAATCAAAATTCCTCACAAGAGCCTTTCCATACTAAGTTTAATGCCTTGCTACATATTGGAAACGGCAATTCATTCGCAATGCTCACTGGCCACAGATATATGAGTATATCAAGCCTTGCACCACTTAGATACGATACAAGTACCTCTTCAGTAGAAAAGAACTACCAATACGTACTATGACAAATGGGGAAGGCAAACCTTGGATGAGAGGCACGAATACTTGTATCGAACGCTTGACCGCCGGCCTTCGGGTGAATACCCTGACTCGGTTATTTTATATCACCCCGAACTCTTGACCCAGATATCAATTCGACAGACAAAGAGGGAGTGGGGCAGCAACCTGTTCGATGCTCTTCGGTTCATCACCGGTTGGTTCAACACTGACCACCTCATTTTGGAGTATGATAAATCACAACGAATCATTATCTCTTGGTTTTTTCAGTGCGCCCAAGAAAAACCGGTGGATCAGGTCTCATTTTGAAACCTTCAGTAATTTATTTCCAGTTAGGGAAGGATGCTTCCCAGATCTCGTGGTTTTCTTGGTCGGATTTGGTATTTTCTTAACTAGTTTCCTCGGGCACATCACCCGACAGACTATGGGATAGAGAAAACCACCGACATTCAAGATTGTCCAGGTATGATATGAACTAGGAAGAGGACTCCGCTACGATTTTGCTATCGTTCGTATTCCTTCTCGGCCCTCCTTAGCAGCCGTATCAAATCTCCCGCAAGATACCTGTTCCCCGTAATCAGTACCCAACTCACAACCCCTCCGAGGGGATACTCACAAACTCCCCGCAACAACCGTATACCCCTCCTCACCAGCAAGTTCCAACGCCATCTTCACTCCCCCAAGAACATCCTTCCCCCCATCAACAGCCTCGACCTCCTCTCCAAATACCTCGCCAACAGCGCCAATGATGTCCCCCGTACTCGCTGCTGTCACCCACGGCATTCCATCCACAGGTCCGAATTCAACCGCTACGACTTTATCCCCAGGCCGTAGCAGACTCCTCAGCATCTCTTTAACGTCCTTCCCCCTGGACGCAGAAATAGCCCAGGATACAAATCCTCCCCCAGCCCGCAGCTCTTTGGTGACGTAGTCTGACAAAGCAAGTGCCGCCTGGGTATTATGTGCCCCGTCAAGTAGAATTCGTTTCCCCTGCCCAGGAAACAGATGTGATAGGTCCACCGTATCCATCCTTCCGGGCCAGCTTGCGTTCCTAACGCCGTCAAGAACCGTTGACGCAGTGATGGACGGGTACTCTTTAGAAAGGTAAGAAAGGGCATGAACAGCGCAGGATAGATTCGCCGGTTGGTAGTTCCCCGCAAGGAACTCCTCGAACCTCTGTCTTCCAAATGCCTCCGTCGTGACCTCGCAGACGCTCCCGCCCCCTTCTCCATTATGAACCACCTCCGGACGGACAACATGAAAGCTCTCCACCCCTACCTCCTCCGCTATCTTCCCAAGCACCGAAAGCACCTTCTCCTCATTCGTCCCATCGACAATACATCTACTCCCAACCTTAATCATCCCACCCTTCTCCCTTGCAATCTCCTCCAGCGACGATCCCAAGAGGGCCTGATGATCCAATCCAATCCTTGTAATGACGGCTGCAATAGGCGGTTCGATAACATTCGTTGCATCCAGTCGGCCGCCGAGGCCCACTTCGATGACGGCGAGGTCGACCTTCTCCCGCGAGAATATTTCGAAGGCCGTCGCCGTCAAGATCTCGAACTCGGACGCGCCAATGTTCTCCTGCGTGTTCTTTTTCTTGATCGCGGCTTCGGTTACCAAGAAGAGTTCCTCGCTGACCACGGCGTCGTTGAGGGTTATGCAGTCCCAGCGGTCGACCAGGTGCGGTGAGGTGAAGCGCGCACTCGGGATGCCTGATGACTTGAGGCAGGAGGATATGTAGGCGCATACGGAGCCCTACTTGTAACAGAAGTTGATTTTTTCCGCCAATGTTAGTCTGTTTGTAGGTTTGTACATGGGCGATCACTCGGTTGACGTACTTTGCCGTTTGTTCCCGCGACCTTAGTGACACCAGTTAGTATTTAGCTGAGCAAGTGAATGAACGGATGGATGGATGGAAGGTAAATCTCTCACGTGAATTGCTCTCCAGGGGAACTTTCCCTGATCCCGCACCAGTCTTGTAATCCTCTTGAGGCCCAGATCAATCATGTTGAAGGTTGTCCGTTGTTTGGCGGCCGCTGTAAAGAACTGCCTTGTGAAAAGAAAAAAGAAAGAGGTTGTGCCCTATTCGAGTACCGTACTCGAGTACTAAGTAACAAGTAGCAAGTATGATTACACGGTCTGAGCGCCGGTCAACGGAGAACCCCGCTAGTAGAGCACCAAATGCCTACCTATACCTACAAGTACTCGAGTACCGTACACGACGAGTATGTATGGCGACAAAACAGAACTTAACCCCACCACGACCCCGCCGCCAACCGATAAGCACTTCACCGTACAAGTCTAGCCAAACCAAACTAAACAACCCCCCACAATGGAGCAAGCTATCAAGGAGCTCGTCGAGCATACCAATCGTAAGCACCACAATATCTCAGTCAATTCTACCATCATACCAAGTCACAATACCGAACTAACCTACAACACTATAGAAAAGCTCTCCACCCTCCCGCCCGGAGATCGCCTCCTAATCAGCGTCTCCGGGATCCCCGGCAGTGGGAAGACCACGCTCGCAAAAAAGGTCTCAGAGGGCTTAAACGCCATATCAAAAAGTGGAGGAGTAGCAGCTATGATTCCAATGGTTTCTTCCCCCTTTCCCCCCACTGCACCACCCTCGCAATTTCTTTTATATTCACAGACTCATGATGGCTAGGACGGCTACCACTTAACCCGCGCCGCCCTCTCCGCAATGGCTGATCCCGTCGAAGCGCATGCCCGCCGCGGCGCACCCTTCACTTTCGACCCTGTATCTTTAAAATCACTGATCGAACGGGTAAAGGCACCGCTAAGGGAGGAGGAAAATATAATATATGCTCCGTCCTTCGATCACGCTATTAAGGACCCAGTGGAAGACGACATCAAGATATTGAGTTCGCAGCGGGTACTTATTTTTGAAGGTCACTCCCCCCCCCCCCCGTCCCCCATCCCATTCTCTTAGGTGTGGTCTAACGTATGTGGAGAGGGTTAGGGAATTACTTAAGCATGGGCACGGACGTGTGGGGTGATATCGCAAGGCTTTTTGACGAGCTGTGGTTTGTGGAAGTGGACCGGGGAGTCGCGAGGGAGAGATTGATTGCTAGACACTTGAAGGCCGGATTGGCGGATACGCGGGAGGCTGCGGCGAAGAGGGCTGATGAGAACGATTTGCCGAATGGGGATTACCTTATTGCGAACGGGCTTAAGCCCCATCGGGTTATTCTGAGTGTTGAGGATCAGGACTATGCTAGGGGTGGATAGATAGATAGATGGAGGTTATCGTCTTCATGGTAGCGGTATATACCAAGGGGGGGGGGGCACGGAACATGATACAACTGTTTTGTTCTCTATTTTTCAGAACCTGTAGACAGAAAAAGCTATGTTACCAAGTATGCTCACTCACTCACTCACTCACTCACTGCCTCATCCGTAAGCAAGTGCTGAACAGGTCTCTCGGATTACCAGCCGACACTGCGTACTTTTCGTTGAAAGTCATGATGTCTACTGGGTCCTTCATGATGCCGCTTTCGTTGTAGTAGTCCATGAGGGCTTTTGCTTCTTCCTTGCTTAGACTGTCCACGTGGATGATCCGAGCACCCTCGATCGAGGGCCCAATTCTTGGGTCGAGCTTCTCGTACGGGTCGACTTCCCGGCCTTCAAGCGCTGCATCGAGGGCTAGCGTTCGAGAGCATTTTGATGATGTTGCGGCGACGGTGATTCCTTTATAGAAGCTACGCTTGCCGGACAAGTACGCGAGGAATGTATTAGGAAGGGCGAGATCGTGAGAGTGGATCACATTGAAAGCTGGATCTCGGTATTTGCTTGGAATGGAGATCTGGTTGAGGTTGTCTAGTGCGAACAGTACCGGGGGGCTAGTAGATTTTAATTAACTTGTTAGCAGATATGCCCTCGGGTTCAATGCGTGTTGGGGGTGAGGTTGGGTCGAAAATATTCCTCGGAAGGAAGGCAACGGAAGTATCTATACGGGTTTTGCGCTCTTGGATAGTAAAATTTCTTCACATCCGATTATTCTTCGCCATCGGGAGTGATAAGGCAAGGATTGGGGTATTGATAATTACCTTCCTGGCAAACCCAATTCTCCCAGCAGAACATTGAACGCATCCCAAGCAAGCGATGGATCCAGAACTGCAGTTTCCAAGACCTTTTTCATTGCATCACCTTTCTGGACTTCCTCTGTTCGCCCCAGGCGATAGCTTTGTGAAAGTTTCATCTGAGGAGCAATACGGAGTTAGTGGCGACTGGCCTCGAGTGGCAGGGAAACGGGAATCCAACTCCTTTCAGGGCCTTCTGATTGGCCTTTAATATCCTATTCAGAAGATCCGTAGTGTACGCCTTCTGCAGCCACAGATGCGTGTTACCCTCGAGCTCATATTCTGTATGCCCAATAACCAAATCCTGAGCTGCCCCACCATCAGCACAACCCCATCTCCACCCCCCCATACAAAAGGAACGATCCGGGAACCCACCATTCGGAATAGTGATAACAATCCAGTCCTTCTGCAGCGCCCAAGTCATGGCCTGTAGCAAGAGTACGCTCCGCCCACACCCATAATACCCATGCAATATCGCCCTCTCATTCGTCCCCCCATCCTCTCCTGCACCCTCCCGCTTCATAGCCCTCTCAAACAGTCTTCCGACCTCCACCGTCTCCCTCCGGAAAAGGGTGCACGGGCGATGGAAGAATGGCCAATGCTGCTTCGTCTGGAAGGCTTCCAACGCTCTCAGCTGATCAACAATCGTGTCCTCCTCCCCACTCGGAAGCGCAAATATCGCCCCGGCCGCGTCCTCGTTCCCAATCAAGTCCGCCGCCATGGCCGGCAGTACCACCTGTGCGGCATTAGTGTTGGATAGGACGATGCGCTTTCGCAGTTCCTTGCGCTGGCCGGGTTCGTAGGCGGGCTTCTGCGTCACAATGGGCGCCTTCTTTATGCGGATTTTGTTGGACTGGGTGCGCTGTATCCCCGATTTCGTTTTGGACGACGGGGAGGGGCCCTTAGGTTTTAATGGCTTCGCGGAGAGTGGTGGGGTTGTAGCAAAGTTGTGGAGGTGTGGTCGGGGCTTAAGTGGGTGGATGATGCATGTTCGTAGACACCGCCAGAGGATTGGAGGGACCATTCTAATTAGTGGTCGATTGGGGAACGGTGAAGCGGAAATGGTGATGGGGAGTCTTGGGTGTGGAATTCGATGTTTGGCGCCGTGGGTTGGATTGATGCCAAGAGCCTGGTGTGGGATGTCACTCGTATGGCCAAGCCTCTGGATCTTCAACACAGTGCTCGAGTATGATATTACGAGTATACTTGTGCCGCACAGTACAGTACGAGTACTCGAGTACAGCACCGGGGCAGCAGCGATGCCCTCAGAAGGAGGCTTCCGATAAGGCAATGCCCTCACGCGAGTAAAAAGCCAACACAACAATACGATACGATACGATAGCCAATGGGCTGTAGAATCACCATTAAAAATTTTGAGAAATTCCTTATTCATATCTTCTCTACTATAATACACCCTTCCATACACAAAGATAATAAAACTTTCCAATAAGAGCGAAGCATAATTTCTAGGCGTCACTTCAGCGGACTCCGGTTAGGTTTAGCTGGGATAAGTTTGTTGAATTAACAGCCTATCACCCGAAAACGCACTAGTACAAGTACTAGTACTGACCGTACAGCAGCTTAGGTTCGAGCTGCTGGTCATCACTGTTCCCCGGGGAGGACTGACCACCAAACAGGGACACCAAATGCCACCGGCGAGAATCATGTTGGAGCACCAAGATAGGCCACAATCACATCACTCTCTTGGAACATGATCTATGTTATCATTTTCTGCCGCGATAATAAAGAGAAACAATAGCAGGAATACACGTCTAAAAGCCCGTAACCAGTTGTGCCCGCAATTGCTTTTCTGATTTCTGATAGCATAGACAAATGCCCCAATAGAAAGTTTGTCTATATAACTATCCACTACCACCAACAGAGTTTCCGTTCGACACGAAAGCAAAAACACGGCGAGCACAAGCCTTACTCTTTACCAGAAAAAAGCGAGGACAGCGGGGCCAAGTGAATAACCGAAAACAGACAAGCAACAATAATGGTAAAGAAAGAAAGAAAGAAAGAAAGAAAGAAAGAAACAACACCTTGAAATATACCATACCGTGCCCAGATACTTATTTCTGAGAGAAAACTCAAAGAACGGAATGATAGCGCACAGACATAATGAAAGAAAGAGGAAAATAGAACCCCCAAACCTAAATGAGCCCTGATAAAAAGAGTAAAAGGGAACGAGGGAAGGGAAACTGAAAGGGAGAACCATGTTTTTGAGATTTTTTTGAGATTTTTTTCTTTTTTTCTGAATGATACTTAAAGACGTCCAACTAAGTGGTCGATGCCCCCATTACGGGAGGAGAATAGACGACGTATCCTGAAGGCCTCCTCGCGATCCTGTGGAGGATCCCACATCACCTCACCGGCGAGAGGGTTGCCATCAGCATCCGAATCAGATTCCCACAAGTCGCATGCTGCTTGAAATCCTAAGCCATTAGCGACCAACTCCCAGTGACCGGGGTCGGGGCTGTTATCGTTCAAGCCAATTAGTCCGACGGCATCATAAAACGACATTTGCGGGAGAATAGACCTTAAACTACGCTCTCTATCCCCCAACCCATCTGTCTCTAACCAGCGCCTGGAGGAAGGGCCCGGAAGATAGGAGAGCTCATCACGCCTTCCACTCTCGGCCTCCTCGATAAAGGATTCGTAACGAGAAAGGTATTGGGATGGGCGTTGAGAACCTTCCTCGGCACCAGCGCGGCGCAAAGCCGTACTGTTGCTACTGCTGCTGCTGCTGCTGCCCTCGGAGGAGGAGGAGGCAGCCGTGGGAAGGGAAAAATGAGTGCGAATTCGACGTAGCTCTTCCTCCTGCTGCCTCTCCGGGAACGCTGGGGGGAAGCGCGGGGTATAGGTATCGGAAGCAGAGGAAGGTAACCGATTGTTTTCATTTCTGAATACTGGTAAAGGCGAGCGAACTCTTCTTATACCCCCTCTGCCTGAGGTTGTATTAGACGATGCTCTAGTCTCCGCATCGGCTAGTGTCACGCGCAATCCAGCGCGCTCTGGGTCGGGCACGGGACCTGGGAGTGCACTCAACTCGCTCCATGGATAAGGGCGCTCACGTCTGCCCTCACCTACTGTGATGCTGGAGAGGGCGTTTGTCTCTCGCGCAAAGTCATCCCGCAAAAGATTCATTAGTGTTTGGGAAGATCTGATTCGACGACTGTGTGCCGAACGACGAGGCACGGCCGCACGACGAGGATCAAGCACGGCATCGGTATCCCTTTTCTCAGCAGGCTCTTTCCACACCGGCATGCCCATGATTGTTATTTTTTCGTGTTTTGGCGGGGGGGGGGTTTCTTCTTGTTTCTTTTCGGGTTTTGTGATGCTGGTTGCGGTAAGGCACGATAGGTGGGTAGGGGTTGCGGCAAGGGAAGGAGGTGGTCAAGACAAGAGGGAAAAAGCGATGTAGGGTAAATGATCGTTTTGCTGGGCGCAAGAGTTAGAGTGGCGGAAGCGCGAGCGGAAGAGATTTCGGAGAGTAAAGAAAAAAGAGGAAAGAGGGCGAAGGCGAGTAAGTAGGGAAGAAGGAGGAAGAGAAGCACCAAGGGATGGATGGGATGGGGGAGGGTCTTGGGTTGACTTCCGTTGAGAAGAGAATGCAGCCGCACTTGGAACGCTTTCCGCGATTTTAGGTGATTGTGATGCTGAGTAGATGGGCAGACGGGTTGCCGGTGCCAAAAAGCGAAGCAACCGAAGCCGTATCAAGGCTTCAAAAGGAGGCCTGAGATTAAATACCGGTAGAAGCGCACTCGGACCATTCAAAGTGTTTTTTTTGTGGACATTATATATATATGGTGTGCTTTGTGCGGACCAGCACAGTAGTATCATGGACTAACCGCACAGACAATACATTCATACACACAGCACTAGTACTTTTTACGGTACCGTAATAAAGCTCCGTTGTTGGCGAGATGGCCTCTATCTACGAACAAAGGAACAACGGCCTCAACCTGCCTTCCCTGAATCTTCTTGCCCGAGCCTGCGACTATGATATTAATATTGCGCCCGACCACCGGCAACTCAGTCTGCAATCACATCCCGGCAGAGAAAACCTTGGTGATGATGATGATGGTTGAGAGTTTCTATGTTCTCCCGATACTGTAAGATCCGACCAGTTCAAAACCACAGAGCCTTGGCGGACTACTGGCACAGCAGTCGACATACGATAGCACAAGTGTTCTGTGAATGCCCACTCAAGATAGGAAGGGAAAGCCCTACCACGAAGAGCCAACGCCCTGCGATACAGTAGACCAAGATACTCTGTGAGGAAAGGATAGCGCAGGCAACACCTTTGAGATCAGGAACCTTGGACACTGTACGAAAGCCTAATCCCCAGCACATAGTACCGTAGGAGCCATTCAAAGGGAGCCAAGATCTGGGGTGGTGTTACCAACACGGTCCACTGGCCGAGCTACAAGCTTGAAGTTACTGTAGAGTACAAGAACGGCGGTGCGGTATGTGCCGCACCAGTACCGTGCTCTACCGTGCACTAGGAGCAGAGGCTCAATAAATCTCCAGTGTCCCCAGCGGCGGATACCACGGTAAGGCGGACCAAGGGCTAAACGTAACTTCCGCCTATAGCACCTGCCACCCCATACCGGTACTGTATGATACCGGCTGATACGGGACGGTGTTGTCAGGCAGAAACCTAAATCCAACACGCTCGCCACACAGGCCTGGGCATATTTTACCACTCACTCCCAGCTCCCACTCTCCTCCATCGCCCCCCCCCAAGCCTCTAGGCGACATGCTCACTCCACACCACAGGGTCAAGGTGATTAACTGGTTTTCGTAAGCACCCGATCAGGCCTTTAGCCGTAAGCATGGAGAGGGAGAAAGAGAGGGGGGGCGGGATTCGTTTGTCGTCTGTCGTCTGTCGTCTGTCGTTTGTCTGTTTGCACGGGTTTATGCTTAACTTGGACCACCGTGCCGTACGAGTACAAGCAGAATGTGAGTGACGTTTTGGCCGGTGCTGGCATTGGGGCCCATGGTACGAGTAGACCAAGTGCGGTAGGGTGCGACGCGTGATCTTGACAGAGGCAGGTACTCGAGTACGATAGGCACTGTGCCGGTATGATGGGTGACGTTGATCGTGGTTACGGTACGCCAGTCTAGTGATGACGGCAATTTTGTCCCCTCCTAATACGATATCTGTTGCTTGGGGTATCATTACTGTATTGCCACGGGGGGTCCTTGAACCTTGGGTGGGATCTGGATATGTTGGGGATGGAGATTTACCGCCAGCACTGATTGGTTCAAATCCCCACCGCCATTCGAACCCACCCCATCTGGTCATCTGAACGAACTCTTGCTACCGTGGAGGGTCTATCGGGACGTCATTGGTTGTTTGGACCCCTATTGTAGTGGACCCATTGACCTGTAGTGTGCTCGAGTATTGTTCTGAAGAACTATCTCCATCCATCGTGAATTAGCCAAACGAGTTATTATAACCACCATACCACACTTTCCTGGTGCCAGATGAACACGGTGCTTGCACGAGTGGCCCCGTCACATCTTGCCCTATGAATTAAGATTGGAGATGCCAGTCAGTACTACACGATAAGAGTAAACGCAGTCCCATGGCGGAGCCAGAACCCCGAACAGGCTCGGTTCACCATGGATCAAACAACGACCAAGCCCGAGCTCTCAACCGAAGAAAACTCTGGAACACTTCTACTATAGTCCATGATACAATACTGTACTGGTACAGCGCCGGTATGATACGGCAACCCCTCCACCAACAGCACTCGAGTCCCCCATTCTCCATCAGAGCCTCAGCACTCTATCTCACCCAATTGTAGCCCCCAAATCTCCGAAAATCCCCGCACCATCCCACTACCTGCCGTGCCACCCCAAACGGTTTCAAAGAATGGATGACCTCCCAAACCTCACCCTCTCCGACGACGACGAACCCTCCTCCGCTAAATCCGCCCGCCAGGCAAAACTACACCAAACCGAATCCTCATTCCGGGAACAAAAGAGCTCCTGGAAACCCGTTTGCCAGACCAAACAAGTACTCTCCTCTCTTCCAACAATGACTACGGATAGGTGGGCGGTCGGTGGACTAACGGGGGAGTACAAGGCAGCGCGAAGACTAGATTACCGAATTGATGGACCAGCACCCGAGAGTAAAGAGTCAGCGTTGGAGATTAAAGCTGCGGCGGAGGAGAGGTATTATGCTAGGGAGTATGAAACTGCACTGGGACTCGCGGAGAGAGGGTTGAAGGCTGCAGAGGGGCTGTTGCATGTTAGTGAGAGGAGGGAGTTGGAGGGGGTTAGGGGGAGGTGTATTCGGCGGCTGGCTCAGTAGTGGCACTGTGGTAGTTCTTGGGATGTGATGGCCTGTTTGTACTGCATACCGGTAGTAGGTGTGTGGTGTAATTGGTCTAGGTCTGCACTGCGAGTGCTGTATGATAGTCTAGTATTACGGCACTTGTAGACGGGAGAATGGATGTACAAGTAAAAGGGAGTGTGAGTAAGTGAGGAAAGCATAGGAGAGGGAAAAGCTAGTCTGCAGGAGCAGTCGCTTCACAAAGTGTATGTCCGATGCAATCCAAAAAGAAAGAAATCTACAAATCTACAAATTTACAAATCTAATCCACCCCCTCCCCCCTCATGCTATGTCTCTTGTGGCTTCTCGATGGACCTTATCCCACCAAGCAGCTCTTGGGAACTCAGGTACGCTGTAAGCTTATCGATCGTGGCCCGGTCCGGCTGTAAACGCAGCTGTGACATCCGCGCGATAATCTGGCCCGTCATGTAGAGATTATGCTTGGTCAGGTATCCATTCAGCAAGGTGGTCCAGGTGACCGCGTTTGGCTGCGCCCCCTTCGATGTCATCAGGTCAATGACCTGCTCTGCCTCTGCCATATCCCCCCGCTTCACCAAGATCTGGAGCAGTATCGACCACGAGACTACACCAGGCTTGACCGGAGACCGCTCTTGCAGCATCTCCTCCATTACAGTAGCAGCATAGTGTAGCCCCACTTGATGGGTTCCGAACGCCATCATGAAGGAATTCGGAATGAAGCTGCCAGCTTTAACGAGCACCGCTCTATGAGGATTGGCAACCTCTCTCAAAACTCTCTGGTACTCGCGGTACATCCTCCATGCTACCCGCAGGCCCCTATCCTCCCGACAGAAGGCATACATCATGATGGATATTGTGTAGTGATTTGGCTCCAATTTTTCTAGCGTCGGGTACCCCGCCGCGGAGGTAAGGCCCAGCGCCGATAATGCGCCTGGCCTAAACAACCTAGTAAACTGCGTGTAGACCTCCGCGTAGGAAACGCTGGCAAGAACCTTGGCGTGCAGGATGTCAGAGGCCAATATCACGTTCAGCCTCTTATCCAACATCAGTGCGTCTCGGATGACCATAATCTGCTCCTCCCGTTTCCCGACCTGCTTGTAATGCTTGTGTAATATCCCATATGTGACCATGGTAGGACTAAGACCAGCCTGGAGCATCTCCTGGAACGCTTCCTTCATTGTATCTTCATTGCCTTCGCGGACAGCCTTGCTCATTAAGATATTGTACGTCTCGGTGGTAGGGGCGATATTGCATGCTAGCATCTTCCGGATGACCGCGTTGGACTCTTCTTGTCCAATATATGTTGCCTGGTAGAACATTTTTAGGAAGACATGCCAGGATTTTGCGACCATCAGATCCAATCCCTGGCCGAGCTCAAAGGTCTTCAGAATCGAAAAGGCCTCATCCCAGGTTCGCAGATCCGATAAGCGACTGACAAAGTGCAGAGTCGTGTATCTGCCTACTTGGTGCTTCGCTTTCCGCAGCTCTCCATAAAGCCCCGCGAGAACATCCAGGGAGGCATTGAGGATGAGCTTGTGCAGGACTGGCTGCGCAATATAAGACCGGTCTTTAAAATTATTCCCGCAAAGTATGCGGCGTAGCATAGCGATAAGCTTGTCTGCCCTCCTCTGGCGCTCATCCTGCGATACCTTTATGTCCTCCACTGCCCTCCCTGTCGGTATTTTGGCCGCAACAATGGCATTGAAGTAATCACAGATCTCAAGTGAATTTCCGGGCGGACGGGTCCCCGTGCAATACCACTGCATAAATCTATTCAACATGTTCCAGTACGAGTGTTCCCCCAGGAAGGTCCCAACGCTGCTGACAAACTCGAGTTCATCACCATCAGGCAGCTTTCTCCACACTCTTTCTATCGCCTCTACATCCCTCCCCTCGGCGGCGACAAGTCTCAGAAACTTGCGTGATTGCTCCTGGCTGTGGTTGTGGAAAAGACGGGATATCGAAGACATAAGACGCCATCGAAGCCTTAGGTCCGCCTGCCCGCTGCTCCAAGACTTTGATTCCTTCAGTTTCTCCGTCTCTGAGCTGTTCCGCCTAAACAGCCCAATGCCAAATCCTCGCAGGCCTGACCCAGTATCGATCCGTGGCCGATGCTGTTTCCGTGTATTCACCCTCAAAAGGCAGTACGCTCGGCCAGAGGGGGGAACAAAGGTGGCGGATTCTAGGGGCCGCGAGTTAGCAAATGTAATTCTTAATAATCCGAACTAAGCGTTAATAATCAGTGAGGATCTTGCTTACCTCGAAATGAGAAATGTCGTCTGGAGACACCGATTGTATTCCAGTCAATTGGCACGGCCGGTGCAAGAAATGAAGGGATTCGTATGGGCTTTCTGTTGTGCGAAGAAATGCGGCAAGGGAAGCACTGTGACATTTGAGGGTGATCTCGTTAAGGAACCATCGGGGGTGCGAACGATAGATTTTTGGACCGAGATGCTGGGCCCTTGTTTTCCCCTTCCTTCAGAGGCTTTGAATGTGGAGTGCCAAGAAGCTGGAGGTATCGTAGTTGTGCCGATAACCGGACCCTTACCGCACGGCGCGCTCCAGTCGACCAGCCCGGGAAACTACGATAGCAGAGTGTTTCCCTCCAGCGAACCCTGGGAATATAGAATTTGTTGGCGATGGTTTAGAGCCAACAGCCATGTCACAATAGTAATCTGGACCATGAGCCGGTTACTTAGTAAGCAGGCACTATCGTCCACCCCCCACCCCCCATCCCTCCATCCCGAAGGTCGATTCCAGCTGAGTAGCTGAACAGTGACGGGAGGCAGTAGACTAAAATATACCAGCGTGCAGATACAGCTCGATTGCCCCTGACTACCTTATTCGACTATCCAGCAGCATGGACTTTAAGGCTGTGATATCTGTATCGTGCTTCGATCAGGTCCGCCGGTGGGTATGCTGGTATCATGCCGGCCTGGTTGCAATGTCTTGCGGTGCTGTGCCGTACATATTGTAGTCTACCTATCGCAGCTGCTACAGCATGATCTCCCATGGGTGGTAAGCCGCTCACAACGTTGCAGTAAAATACCGGCATCATACCCGGCTTAAGGTTACCCGGCTTCCAATAGCCTCACACGCCCCCCCAAGAGACAACCGAGACTCAACACCATACCGTACCCATTTGCCTGCAAACTCATACTACACCCAGCACCTCCGAAGGAAAGGAGAGAAAAAAAGCCCCCCTTTACCACCTCCTATCCAACCCCGAGAAAAAGGTTAAATAATTCGGTGCTTTCCTATTTTTCTTATCACCGTCATGTCATCAATAGCTTCCCTCGACGCCCAGTCCGCCGCTCGCAAAGAACGCCTCGCACAGCTAAAGTCTCTCAAGCGTAAACAACCCTTGACAGATCCCTCGCCATCACAAGAAGTCACAGTGACAGCGGGCGATTCGGAAAACCCGGAAAAGGGTACGAACGTTCATCTCTCGGGCCGGAATTATGACATCGAGTCACGGGCGCCAAAAATGGGCTTTGTGTCGGCACCCAATGAGGGGCAGGAGACCTTGGAGGATGCAGCGAAGAAGATCGTCGAGACTACGAAGGCTTTGCAAATAGAGGACGAAAAGAACGACAAGCCAATCGATTTGTTCAATCTTCAGCCTAAGAAACCAAATTGGGATTTGAAGAGGGACGCGGATAAAAAGCTCGAGAAGTTGAATCAGAAGACAGATATTGCTATTGCGAAAATTATTCGAGCTCGGATAGAAGAAGCACGACAGAGGAGAATTGGCCAGGGTAAAGGGAAAGGGGGGGGTGAGACGGAGGATGTTGAAGGAAATGTAGCTTCCATAGTACAGGAAAGAGAGAAGGAGAGAGAAAGGGAGAGAGACACCGATGCTGAGGATGCCGACGGGGATGAGGCGGATTCTCCATGATGCAACGAAGAAATGGGTTGCATAGGGGGAATAGTTTCTTTTTACTAGCTCATGGCATATGTGCAAATAGTACAAGCCCCTTGGTTGAAAAGGACACCACAGATTAATAATGTACAATATAACTCAATGGGATACTGGCGATAAATAGGACCTCTAGACTACTGTAAAATTGTTGCTGTCTCTTTGTTTTCCCTCTCTCCCTCCTCAAGAACCCCCCCACTCCCTTTTCCGCAAAAAAAGAAGAGAAAAAAGTATTATAATGCCAGTAATGATACGAAATGTGTTTATGGGACGAGATTCTCCGCTTTCAAACCCCTACTCGCTCAAGGATATAAGTAGCTATTTAGGAACCCTCTGCATCTGCTCAGTAAGAAGTTTTCGTCTAGTGAAGGGGCTGAGACTCCGTTTTCTATAAGGACTGGTTCTGGTAGGACGGTTTTCGTCCACCTGGCGGCTCCTCGGTGGTGATTCTTTCCGGTCATTGTAAACCTGGGGTGTAATTGAGCGCCGGTGTGTTGGTCTTGGAGTTCGGCTTCTTGTCCTCCGTGGGGAATCGGTAGGACTCAACCTGCGACCCCTTCTCCTGGGGCTGGGAGAATCACGATACTTTCTGCGAACAGATCGGTCATGGTCATCACGAGCATGGCTGTTACTCTGTCTCCTAGAAGAATTGTGACGAGCTATGGAATTCTCTTGCGAGTACACCGGAGGTGTTAGCGAGCGCCCGGATGATATGCTGGAATATGTTGAAGAGGAGCCTGTGGAGATGGAGCGGGGACGCGATTGAACCGGTGAAGGCGAAGTGCTTTATTTATCAGGTTAGGGGTTGAGAATCTACGATCAACAGAGTCAGAGGTGTGGCGTACCTATTGCGTCTCCTCTTACGCCCGCGAACTTCTGGGGGACGCGCACTGTCCCTTTCGTTCTTATTCTTCATTAGAATCTCGTCGGCGGTGCCCTTCTTTTTATTAACCACAACATCGGAGGGAGGTGTAGCTTCAGTGAGCTCCTGGCGGAGACGAGGGTTTAGAAACTGCTGGGTACGTGAGGGCCGCGAGGTGTACGGTCTTTCCGATATAGTCGCTTTGCACTCATAGCTGTAGTGACCTGAGGACGCATGCGGGTAAGCAACAGGTTAAATACCGAAAGAGGTGAAAGAAGGATGTGCGAACCCAGTTTAAGGCATTTCTGACAGCGTGTAGTAGGGGTCGCTTTAGAAGAGGCAGCCGATGATGAGAATGGACCTCTGTAACGGTTCATTGATGACGGAAGCGGTTGTTGTGGGAGATGTCAGTGGTGTTGATGAGGAAAGGGGAAAGAAAGCACAAAAGAATCTAGGCTATGGACAAAATGAATTTAGACGTTTGGTCGTGGATATTGAAGGGTGAATCATGGAGTAGAAAGGTTAAAAGACAAAAGGTGGTTTGGGTTGCGTTACTTGCGTATGGTATGGTATGTGTGTGGCGTGTGCGCGGGCAAGTGTAGGGCAGGTTGCCGTGCCGTAGACCTACTAGACAATACCCAGCACGGAGGTGAGGTGTGTGGCAAGTTCAACTACAGTACGGGTATGATACCAGTACTGAAGGTACGTAGAGAACAGTGCCGGGGAGAATGGGGTTCATGTCTGGATGTGGGCGTAGGTACCGTACCGTACAAGCGCAGTGGGTATACCAGCATCGGATCATAGAACAGCCAGAACGCTGTGATACGAGTGCAAGACTGTTGGTCCAAAGGTCATAGACAACCGTAAAATACTGATTCAAATAAATTTACGAATACAATATTATTATACAAGTAGTAAGAATTGTTTGTATTCGCCCCAACCAAAAAGGAATTTGAAAATTGAAATTCACGCATTCTCTCACCATCAGCGAGGCAGTTTTTTGGAATTTTCATTACTGTGGACCGGCGTTTCTAGGAATGTTACCAATTCTACCTCATGCAGCATCAAGACCTTTGCTCGGAAAAAAAAAAAGGAAAAAAAGGAAGGAAGGAAGGAAGGAAGGAAGCGGAAAGGGGAAAAGAAAGGAACCTGAGAAACTTTGCTGACATAAACATAAGCACCAAGTTTTCCTGAGTGAGAAGCCTCTGCCAAGGAATTTCCTATCCCATTCGCCAATTCTGACCAGGCCAGGCAGCACCCTTTGGATCGGCTCGCGATTCTTCGCTACTGTAACTTGTAACTTTGCCGCTGCCCTCCAAAGG
>Ga0307509_10001237_pt1 | contig 43303 bp, 45 predicted proteins | sample 10_EM_MG_FD_202245 | JGI IMG/M metagenome (GOLD analysis project Ga0307509, IMG submission 202245) | Populus trichocarpa ectomycorrhiza microbial communities from riparian zone in the Pacific Northwest, United States - 10_EM | ecosystem: Host-associated > Plants > Roots > Unclassified | place...
AAGTCGTTCCAATAATCTGTCATTGACGATTTTCCTTGTTTGAGCTTTCTTATCTTGGCCCTCGCTTCGTCCCTTGCGTTGACTGGTCCGAATTGTCGTCTTAGTTCGTTTTGATATTCGTCCCACCTTGTCCAGCTTTTGGCTTGTACTTTTTCTGCGTATGGGGTATACCATTTCATGGCATCGCCTCGTAACAAACACGTGGTGTACTTGATCTTGTCTTCATCTTGGTTGTCTTCCCATCCTAGTATTTCGAAGTAGACTGCTAGTTGGGCAAGCCATCCCCTTAGGTTGTCTCGGTCCCCGTCGAATGTGCTTGGCTCTCGGATTTTGGGTTTCCAAGTTCCCCTTGATAATCCTACTTCTTCTTTGGTCCTTGTCGTCTCGGGTTCTTTCTGTTTTGAGGTCATGATGGTGTTCCTTGGGGTTCTTGTCGGGGTGTTGTCTTCTGAGCTTTGAGGCTCGGATCCAGTATCCGAAGATACTGGGCTTGCCGCCGAAGAATGTCGTGTAGCTTCTTCTAGGGCTTCTTCTAGGGATGTAACGTCAATTTCTCCTTGGGTAAGGTCGTGTTCGGGGTGTTCGTCTGGGGGTGACCCCGCCGTGGTTTCTTATTCGTTAGGTGTCGCTTTTTAATGACGCGACCAAATGTAACAATCCTACACGGGCGTGGTTATTTATGCAACAGGTAACGAATTACTTACGTGGTTGCATTAGACTATCTTTATAGTCTTTGGTCTTTCTTGAGTATTCGGGAGAGTGTTCTTCTTTCCGAGATTAACTTATAATCTCGTCTTCTTACTTAGACTAGCCTATACTCTTCGTGTCTCACACCAATATCTTATTGGGGAGAGATGTAGGGGGAACTTCTTCGTATCTTAATAAAGTCTTGGTTGCTCTGACGCTTCGAGCTCGAGTACTTGCATACAAGCGAAAGGTAAAGGTAAAGGTAAAGGTAAAGGTAAAGTTATATTGTAAGAAAGTACTTAGATGGTCGCGTGAAGATCCTATATCTACGGCCCGTCGCGAGCCTTTATATAGGCCTCTTCTCGCAACAACCCTGACCCTGGTGACTCATACCTATGAGTCACACGATCATGACTCATTATGAGTCATACCCGAAATCCATCAGATGACTCCTATGAGTCACTGCGCAACATGCCATAAACCAATCATAAAACATAAAACATGTCAGGTGCGCAAAGCGCGCTACCTGCGTAAAACTCGTGACTCATAATGTCAGTCACGCGCAAGAGTCATTACATCATTATGACTCACAATCGTGAGTCATAGAAACATCAACCAATCATAACATAACGATGACACGCAAGTGCGGGTCATGTGAGAACTATGAGTCAACTGACTGAATAGCGTGAAACATAATTATAACTCACAATTGTGAGTCATAGAAACATACCTTATTACACACAAGTGTGCGTCATGTGAAATCTGCCTTGCTTAGTCACGATTTGTGACAGGACCGGTTATTCACCCGAACACGATAAAGTCTGGTACCCAGCCTCAAAATTTGAAAATGCAGTCCACGCAAAACAACGATTCCACGAGCGATACCCCGAGAAGCCCTATCAAGATCGAAATCAAGGAGCAGAAAAACGGAGAACAATGGGTGCAAGTCTCCACCCCACATACGCCCAGATCGCCCAAGTCACCCATGGAAAGCACTCAGAGAGAGATCACACCAACCAGCCCGGGATACTTCCCGGCCGCATCAACAACACCAACCGCCACAAAAGCCAAATGTCCGGGTGCGGAATACAGCTGGACAGCTTGCCACGAAGACGAGTGTTGGACCCACCGGACCGACAAGGACGGGGCATACTACCCACAAGGCCCCCGATCCGCTGCTGTGGACTCCGGCTGGGAAACCAAGCCGAACCCCCCAACAGAACCCAAGAAGCGACACGCTCGTCCTGGGTGGAGACAGGGTACAACGGTACCCCACACCACGAAATGGCAAACATGTTACTTCGACAACTGCCAGACACACGAGAACGAAAAAAGAAAGGCAGGACACTGGCCCAGAAGACGGAAAGGGTCAGCGAGGACGCAGACGGTTGGAGAGGGGGGCGAAAAAACATTGGAGGACTTCAGAAGCCTCCAGAAGAAATGCGAGGAGCGGATGGGACAGCTCCAAAAAGAAACGATGGAAAACGCGCAACTCCGATTATCGCTTGGACGAACGGAACGAAGCCTCCAAGGCGCCCTCGCAGGAGCCGAAGTAATTCGTCGAGAATTACAAGAGGAACGCGCCTAATCCGGAAGGGTGAGGGTCAGGCTATTCAGCCTGAGATCGGAGATTCGGAGGAGGGCAAGAGGAATGATGGAGTTGGGAAATTAGCGTTGTGGGACCAACGCTGAGGGAGACGGGAGCTAATGTCACAAATCGTGACTAAGCAAGGCAGATTTCACATGACTAATAGTTATTAGTCATAAGGTATGTTTATGTTTCTATGACTCACGATCGTGAGTCATAATTATGTTTTCACGCTATGCAGTCAGTTGACTCATAGTTCTCACATGACTCGCACTTGTGTGTTATCGTTATGTTATGATTGGTTAATGTTTTTATAACTCACGATTGTGAGTCATAATAATGTAATGACTTTTGCGTTTGACTCACATTATAAGTCACGAGTTTTACGCAGGTGGCGCGATTTGCACACCTGACATGTTTTATGTTTTATGATTGATTTATGGCATGTTGCGCAGTGACTCATAGGAGTCATCTGATGGATTTCGGGTATGACTCATTATGAGTCATGATCGTGTGACTCATGGGTATGAGTCACCAGGGTCAGGGTTGTTGCGGGAAGAGGCCTATATAAAGGATCACGACGGGCCGTAGATATAGGATCTTCACGCGACCATCTAAGTACTTTTCTACAATATAACTTTACCTTTACCTTTACCTTTACCTATCTCTTAAGCGTAAGAGAAATCACGATACGGCGAAGTTCCCCCTACATCTCTCCCCAATAAGATATTGGAGTGAGATACGAAGACTACTAAATAATTTATCAACGAAGAAGAGATTATAAGTTAATCTCGGAAAGAAGAACACTCTCCTGAATACTTAAGAAAGACCGAAGACTATAAAGATAGTCTAACACAACCCCGTAAGTAATTCGTTACCTGTTGCATAAATAACCGCACCCGTGTAGGATTGTTACACCAGCAGTGATAAATTTTGACGTCCATGATAAGAAAATGGCCGCAATAGTGGCAGCCTTTAAAGAGTGGGCATATATGTTGATATCGGTTGATGATCAGATATTGGTGTATACTGATCTCAAGAATTTAGAGTACTTTAATACTACAAAGGCTGTAAACCGTAGACAACATCGCTGGGCAGAATTTCTACAAGTGTTCAATTTTAAGGTTATTTAAAGAGAGGGACGGTAAAATGAAAAGGCTGATCCTTTGTCGAGGCGTAGGGACGACCGCCCTGAAGGAGGGAGTAATTCCGAACCTTTTACATTCTTTCGCCCTGGACAGTATATTGGAGAGGAGCCTCTCATCTGGCGACCACATGTGTTGCAGACTTGCCAAGGTTTTCGGTTGCAGCCAACCTTTCATGAGGCTCTTATAAAGGCAGCCCATAGTGATCAAACCTTTTTAGCAACGCTAAAGGCACTCCTCAACGGCGATAGTAAGGTCGATACAAATTTTAATATCGAAAAGGACTTGCTCCTGTATAAGATCAGGTGGTACATTCCAAAGGATGAATGTCTAAGGCGAACGATCATGGTGGTAGAACATGATTCAAAGATTGATAGACACTTCGGAACATACAAGACCATTGTTAGGGTTAGGGCTAACTTCTATTGGCCCAAGATTGATGAAAAGATTACTGAGTACGTTCGCTCTTGCGATCTATGTCAACCTAATAAAGTCATCCGGCATAAGAAGTATGGACTCCTAGAACCCTCAGAAGTTCCTATGAGGCCATGGACAACAATATCCATGGACTTCATTATGGGTTTACCAAAGTCCGACTGGTATACAAAGATATGGGTCATCGTAGACAGGTTCTCCAAGATGCCACATTTCATACCGCTAAGGACTGAAGAACATATTAAGGAACTGCCCTTGACGTTCATGAAAGAAATCTGGTGCCTCTATGAGCTTCCTGAATCAATTGTCTCTAACCGAGAAACCCGATTCACGTCTAAGTTTTGGACAAGCCTGATGCAGCTATTGCAAGTAAAGCTAAACCACTCTACCCCATTCCACCCAGAAAGCGATGGGCAAACTGAAAGGGTTAATCAGATACTAGAACAATATTTCAGAAGTTATTGTAGGTATCAACAAGCTGATTGGGTATCGCAGTTACCTTTCGCGGAACATGCGTATAATACTTGAATGTTGGAATCCACAAAGGCAAGTCTCTTTGAAATAAATGATGGATTCTCCCTACAGACAAAGTGGTCGGGGATAGTGTCGGATAACAAAGGAATACACCTGGACAGTGAGCTTGTTGTAAAAGATTGGGAAGGAACATGGCAAGATTTCCGAGAAACAATACAGCAGGCACAGGAAAGCCAACGGAAATGGCGAGATCAAAAGAGACAGCCAGCTCCGGAATATGTCACGTTAGAAGATGTCATACATGGCAGAGCTAAGAAACAAGATAGGGTTATGCTAAACCGCAAGAACCTCGGCACTAAAAGGCCGATGGAAAAACTAGACCATCAGATGTTTGGACCATTTGTTGTCAAATGCAAGGTGGTGAATAGGGCCTATGAGATCGAGCTACCGGAAAGATGGGACATCAATCCTGTATTCTATGTTAGTCTGTTGGAACCCTATCGTGTGGATCCTGTAGCCAGGCCTCAAAAGATAATACCAATAGTTGAAATAGTAGACAATGAGCCTAGCTAGGTTGTTGTGGAAGTGGTTGATAGCCGATGGTATGGGAATCTTGAGTGAAAGTTTCCACACAGCTTTGTGCAATATATGGTTGCTTGGGAAGGGTACCTTCCAGAAGAGAATTCTTGGGAACCGTTCGAGATGTTAGAAGATACGGCAATGCAAGCATTGCAACAGCTCTATGAGAGGTATCGATCTAAACCTAAAGACCATAGGGTTATAGACAATCCAAACCAGGGGAATAAAAGACGACGTTTACGGTCTGAGGACAGACTAAGAGAAGATGGGAGTAGTGTAACGACCCTACGATGGGTAGCTACAATCACTATCACCTTAGCCCAAATGGAATACCAAGTGGTAACCAGGGGTGCTATGGTCTGGAATATTAGTATACAAGAATGCTGGTTCGCCTAAAGGCAAGGCCGAGGGAACAGTAGAGTGGCCTTAGGCACTCTATTAGGCAGGGTAACCTTTTGGGAGAATATTTGCATAAGGTCCAGACAATTATGGGAATGTTACACGGATCTCCGAGACGACTTCTGTGGTCGACTGGAGGACTTCCTGAGCGGTTAAAGGCATAAGAGGGGAAAGTTACCCTACCTTAGGAATTTGGTTACTATACCCATGGGTCCCAGTAACCCTACGGAGGGACCCAAGTTAGCCTACCGTCACCGGTTAAGTCATCCTAGAACTTAGAGGTCGATTGCTCACATTCTCTGGGCTCTTAGATGTTCTTGGCCCCATACGCATCTGTGGGGGGAGACCGCACCCCTGTGTAAGGGTGGTCCGAACATACTATTAAACTTGGGCGGGTTTAGCTAACACCCCCCTCTGGCCCCAGCTTTGGGACGGGGTGTCATAGGCAGACGGCTGTGTAGTTGCTCGTGTGCTAGTAAAAAGAGGTCATTGGAGGAGCTGCCGTAACACTGTATAAGTCGTCGCCCTCCTTCTGACTGAATGTCGGTCGCAGTATATATAAGTGGAGTATGGGTAATCGCCAAACAGGGGGTGGCCCATATATGGTCTCTTGGGCATCTAGGAGTCTATTCCAGCCTACGGGTTGTAGGGTAGTCTTCCTAGCGGTACTCAGGTAGTCTCAGAAAGCCAGGGTGCTTACAGGACAAATTGTTCCGTAACCAGCCGGGACAGTCTCCCCTTTATTTGTAGCATTACTATGTGTTGTTATTGCACTCTAGAGTTATGAGTCTTGTCACAGTAGAGTATATCCCGAGAGGCTGGCTATGCGTAGCACCCACTCAGCCAACCATCGGCTACATCTCACCGGGGGAGCTTGCATGGCAATTTATCACATTGGATAGTCCCGTAGATTAAATGATGGATAGCATAGCTTGTATAGACGAAACTACAACTGGGCCAGTGAGTCCACCACCTAGGTCTTGACTCCGGTTGTTGTCATAACAACTAGCCACTACTATGACTTCGATAGGAAGAGTCTTTCCTCCTGCGGTTGTATTGGAGATGCTGGAGAGAAACTTCTATCCTATTGACGAAGTTAAGTGTACCCGAGTTGGTCCGACACATCCTAGAGGATAAATCATGATCGAGGGTAGACTTCGGACAAACCCTAAGCAGGACAAGGGTGCTTGCACAAGGTCAGAAGTAGTGGTGAATGTCAAAGGCTTAAATCTAATATCTACTTATGTTTAAGCATTTGGCATTCTACTGCAACAACCAACTTTTCCTCGTGAGAACTAAATTGTGTGAAGCTTCGAGCTTAACAATATTAAGTTTTACCCTTGATTCTTCTGAATTATTTTACCTCATCTTTATCTTCTACATTCAGTGTTTGGTGCGGTCCCAACCTTAGAGTTCACCTCGCTACAGGGTCCTCCTGTTACAGGGGTGCTTAGCTCCCTCCTCAGGAGGATACTCTGGTCGTCTGCTGAACGCGTCTGGTTTACCGCTCCTTGACCCCGGTCCATAGACAATCTTAAAGTTGAATGACGCGAGCAATTTCAACCAGCGGATGGGCCTTTGATTCTACTGTTTGGTCGTCAAAAAGGGTTGCAAATTCTGGTGGTGGGTATAAACCGTAATTGGCTTTTCTGCACCATATAAGTAGAGTTTCCATTCCATGTACACTTCCAGTATAGTTAGGAGTTCTTTATCATGAATCTTATGGTTGCGTTCAGCCGGATTCAAGTTTCAGGAATGGAATGCCACTGGGTAATGCCTTTTATCCTGCAATTGGGATAAAATTGCTCCAAGTGCGAGGTCGCCTGTGTCAGTCTCAACCACCGTCTCTGGTTCCAGGCAAAGATGCATCAGGATTCCCGCCGTTGTGAACCGCTGTATAGGCTTTTCAAACGCTATGTTCTGCACTCCTCCCCAGCTGAATTTCCATTTGTCTCTTTCGAGCGTTTCCGTTATTGGCTTGCCTATGTTTGAGAAGTTCTCAATCAATCTTCAATAGAAATTTCCAAAGCCAAGGGAAATTTGAAATTCTTTTACCGACCTAGGTGCCTTCCATTTCCTTATAGAGTCCACCTTCGTGCTCATTGTCACCCCATCCCTTGCCACAATATACCTCAGAAATTCAACACCTTTCACATGAAACTCAGACTTTTTAATGGACACTGCTAATTGGTGTTCCATTAATCGTGACAGTAGTTTGTTGACCATGGCGACATGTTCTGCATGCGTCTTGGAGTACATAGGGATGTCCTCTAGATACACTACTACTCCTTGGTTGAGGAATTTGTGTTTTATTTTATTCATTATTCTTTGGAAAGTTGAAGGAGCATTGACTAATCCAAAGGGCATAACTTTCTACTCGTATTGTCCGTACCGAGTTCTGAACACCGTCTTCCATTCATCATTCTTTTTAATCCTAATCAGGTGATAACCATCCTTAAGGTCTACTTTCGTAAACATGGTGGAACCAGCAACACGATGTTGTAACTTGCTCATTAATAGGAGCGCCTATTTATCGAGAATCGTCAATTTGTTGAGTTGTCGGTAGTCAACGCATAATCATAAGCAATGCTCTGGTTTTGGTACAAACCCAATTGGTGCTCCAGCCGGTGACTGGCTATACATAATTTTACCTTGTGCCAGCATTTCATAAATGTAGCTCTTCTGGGTGTTTAATTGGTATTGTGACATAGGATAGACGGGCCCCCAAGGAGGTTCTGATCCTTCCTTAAGGTCGATTGCATCATCCAAAGTCCGTCTTGAAGCCATTTCTTCCAATGCATCTGGCCGGAACAAATGCTTGAACTGAGTATATTCGCGTGAAAGAGTTTCCAACTCCACATAGTCTTTTTTCTCCCCTGTTCCTATTCTTCCCACATATTGGGCCTTTGGATCATATGTGACCGTCTCATCATACTCAAATAGATCCCTTACGGGCTCATCCTCAACATGATCGTGATATGTCGTCTGTCCAAAACTCCACTTTTTTCGGTTTATCTAACTGCGATATGTGCTGTTCCTTTACCACTATCCGAAAGGTATGATAAGGTCAAAGCGTCCTGTGGGTGCAATATCTGCGAAGTGGGGAGACCTTGGTCTGTTTGTGATTTCCACCGTGATGGGGCGGGTATATCCTTTACCCCCTAATATGCTTGACTGTCCGTCGAATCCGACTATCTTAATGGGCATTTTCCGGACTTGGTATGGAATGTCAAGTTGTTGCACTAACGACTCGCTTAATTGGAAACAACTGGCTCCTGAGTCTAGTAAATCATGGATGCGCGTGCGTTTGCCCTCAACATCTAATTGGGTAAGTCCTTCCGGATATGAGTAATGTTTTGGAGAACTTGCGATTTGCCTCAACGGGCTATCAGGTACTTCGTTCTTTCTTTTTAAATGCATTGTCTCGTTGACTGTGGTTGTTTATTACCACTCCCGCACAGTTTCATCCAGAGACCACTCATGAGATAAACTTTCTGAATTAGTATTTCGGGGAGCCTACTACCAGCGGTCTTTACCTCCGTTAAGGAGTTCCAAATACCAGGCATTTCTGTCTCGTAGAATGGCTCCACCTTGCGACAAAGTCTGCGCTGTCCGTATCATCGACTTATTTCATGGATCATTGGTGACTGATCGGGAATGGTACCTACTTCTATACCATTGGGTTTTAACCGAGAAACCTGATGGGTCTTGGATAGCGTAGAGGCTTTAAACAAGCGTACCCTGGTCACTAAAGCCACAGCTCGAGTAATTATCCTCGCCCATATTCATCCTCAACATATTCGGAACCCTTGTGCTATAGTGGCACCTGTGTCGGTCTCAGGAATAGGTTAAATGAGATAGTGAGTCTGAACACATGATGTATCCTAGCTTTTCACTTCCGGTGTCATTTATCTATCCCCACTGTGCAGCCTCCCCTTTTGCTGGGTTCTGGTATTTTTGGGCCATCTTGTCCCTTAGATCAAGGTAGAATAGCCTTGTCTCTATTGGGTAGCTTCAAGGCATGCAATGGCCGAAATTATCTCGATTCTTTGCACCCTTCCCCGCCCTCAATGGTTTACTATCTTTCCTCGGTTTGTTTCCTGTTCTTTCCCTCATCCAGAACCGTACTCCTAACTCGATCGAATTTAGTTTGCCAACTTCTATGAACAATTACGCCGGCACTATGTCATCTCAGTGCCTGGCTGGATTCTCTTCCTGATTCTTATAACTTGGTTCCCCTTCTGTCGATTTATCTAATGGTCCTTTCTCTGAGGTTCACCGACAAATTCTTTTTCTTTTTTTCTTTTTCTTTTAAATCAAGTGTGTTTGTTTTATTAAGGTACAAAGACAGCATGCATCTTTAACGATATGGCCGACAAAAACCCTACCCTCCTCACCCCAGGAAACATCCAAACCACCAAGTCCCTCTGGTATGAGACCAACCGCCATCTTGCCTATCGCCCAACAAAATCCCACGAATATCCACGTACTCCCGAAGGAAATAGAAAGGAAAGAAACAAGCAGGAAGGAAAGGAGAACCCTTAGTGACATCTACAAAATATAAGAATAAAGGAAATAAATGAACCCCTGACAAAGGAAATTTACGTCTGATAAGTGACGCGTAACCGCCTGAGCTAGGAAGTGAGAGTATGGATCTGCACACTGGAGCGGTGCCGGGGAACGAAGCGGCGCCCAATGGCAGGATAGGACGGTGTATGGAGGCGACACTGGTGAGGGGTCGCCGGAGGGTGTGCCAAAGCGGCATTAGCGACGGCCAGGAGGACGGGCGTAACCAAGGCGCGTTTTTGTATAGCGACCGAAGATCGACTGTGAGGTGGGAGCAGTAAGGTGCCAGCAGAAGGGGTGGGAAGAGCAGAAATGGGAGTAGCGGTAACCGAGCAACGGGATGAAAACCAAGAAGGTAGAGGAAGGGGGATGGGAGGAGGAAGGAGTTCCAAATACTGGAGACGACCGACTAGAGTAACTCCGGCCGATGATTTTCCGAATGCGAAAGGAAGACGATGTCCTGAAGTTACTAACCGAAGTGTTCCCCTACAGGACCACATAACCGAGACGGAAAGGTACTTCGCAAAGGGGTTGGAAAGCTCAGCGCCGACCGTGAGTGAAGGGGACAGAATGGCAACCGTGCAAAACCTAAGCGAGGTGCAAAGGAAGTGTGGGGTAAGGGGGAGAACTGAACTTCATGAGCGGGAGTCAACGATGAACAGGAACAAGAACCCTGTGGAGGAGGGGGTAGACCCCAGAGGGACAGGATGGGTTGTAGCATCGCTCCCCTAGGCAAAAGCCATCAAGGGGGAGGAGAGGGGGTGGTGGTGGATCCCACGATGATTTCCCTAGTGTTGAGATTTCAATCGCCGGATGTGTAGGGGAGATGGTTTGTGAAGGTTCACCGACCAAGGGGTTCATTCGATATAGATTATTCTTTCTGGACCTCAGCCATGAGGTGCATGCAGCGTTCTTCTTTTTGATTTTTGATTCCCGGAATTACGCCCCGACTACCCATTCACCGTCGCCGGTGGTGCCTGTGGACACTATAGTGTCTGGCCGCCGTACATGTCCCATGCACCTGGAGGGTCTATCATGTTCACTGATCGTGAACCTTCTGTTGGGCTTCGTTCAGCCACAACAGCTACCCTTTTTCTAGGACCTCGGGGTTGGTCGCGCTTTGGTTTATTCGTTTCGTATTTTTTGGTACTGAATGTCGCGACACGTTGCTGATTTCTGCAATGCTTCCAGAAGTCCTTTGTCAATCCACAATGTGTGCATGCCTGGTTATTCCTTTGTCAGTCTTTAACATCATTACGTATGGTGTCATGAGCTTTGTCCCAATCCTTGTGTAATACCTCTTTTTTGTCGGTAGCTGTCTTGTCCTTTGACCATTGCCTCCTATGAGGTACCTTAGGATTTCCCTTATAGGCAGCCCATTTTTCTGCCATATACCTTTTGGGGGCTCTTGTATTACGCTGTGGCAGAGCTTGGTCTTCAGTCTTTCGACCTATTGATGTTTCTGAGGATTCGCTCTGCCTGAGTCGTAGGTGTTTCTCTTCCTCACGATTCTTGTGTTGAATCATGGCATTCTTAAACCGTGCCAGCCATAATTGGTCATTGGGATTGGTCTCAAACGATAGTCTTAATAATCCGGCCTCCAGTATCTGAGCTTTACGCATCTCTCTCCATGCTACCCCTTGAAGTCCAACCTTAATGTTGTAGTTCTCCATTCGCAAAAGGAATTGTGGAATGTCCTCGTTCTACTTTTTAAGTTTTATTAACTTGAAGGTTCTTTCTGGCTCGTGGGTAGGCCCGAATCATTCAGTTACTCTTTGTTCAACCATGAACCATCTCTAGTAACCGATCACTTTACTATATCCTAATGCCCCCGATGTATTTTGCCGGGAGGTATCCTTGAAAGGACCTATATCGTCCCCTTGTATGCGTCTGAAGACCTATTTGAGTCAATGCACCTCCACGGTCCATAGGTGGGTGTTTCGTGAAAAAGAGTCTTAAACTGCCATTCACCAGATTCGAATATCCTGGTAGGATTTATTTTGGGATACCTACGGAGGGTCGCCGGGGCATTTTGTACTTAGCAGTCATTCCCGAGCGATTGCTTTTGCCATGACGGCTACAACGTCTTCCTCTTCATCCCCCGTCTTGGGGTCTCGTCTCTCCTGACCTTTCCCCTTGTCTTTACCACTTGGACCTCCTTGCGGATCCTGTCCTTTGTCGTCTTGGGCGTCCTCACCATCTTCTGGGTCGGGGTCTCCTGCCCCGTGCCTCATCGTTGCTGGTTTCCGACCTCCTCTATTTCCTCCTTTTTCAGTAGTCGGATTTGACCGTTTCGTCGGGCTCCGTCGGTATTCCGTACGGATTGTTCTCTCTTGTCTGTAACTACTGTCGGGGCTACTGACCTTTGAGCCGACATGCCTCCTACTTGAGCTTTTAGCTCTAACATAGTGTCATGAAGCTTTGCTATTTCTGCTGCCTGTCGGCCTTGTCGATTTCTTAAGGCCTCCCTCTGTTCCTTTTTGTATCAGTTAAATTCTGATTCATAATTTGCCTAGTCGTTTGCTCAGGACTCCTCTACTTTGAGGATACGGTCCCGGAGCTGCTCGTCCTGAAATTGGCTATGTTCCGCTTACTCTACTTGTCATCCTTGTTGAGCTTGGAACAACGCTTAGACCTTTGCCAAGATTCCTGCCTGAATTTCCTTGGACTCTTGGTCCAACATGCCGATGGTTCATTCGAACATGTCCAATTCTTCGACCAGTATGCATCCACCTTGTTCCAACCGGTGCTGGTGCTTTTCCCGCTGTTGTGCCTCTTGCCGGCCATGAGTGCATAATCGTCCTACATCCAGGTACATAGATCTCTGTTCTTTTGCCATCCGTTGACTAAATCTTCCCAACACGCCTCCAAGTTGCCTGGCCAATTGGTTTAACACTTCCCTTGAGACAAAGGTGAGAGTGCGTGTTTTTGATTGTCCTCGGGTTAGCCGTCCAAGAGCCCAGCTTCCAATTGTACTGGTCTCCAGTTGGCCTGGTTTTCGTCTGTTGCTGTGGACGATTGTATCATCTGGTCCGGTCATTATTGGATCGTGAGTTTCTTCTGTCATCATTGGTGATCGTGATGTGTCCGTCTACCGGTACACGAGAACTTCTTCATGCTTAATCGCACGGGTTTAGAGTGTATCTGATGATGCTTATCGAATTGACTTGGGGTTAGGCCAGATAAGCGGAATTTCGCAGTCCTTGTCAGAGGTAGGGTAGGGTGTATAGTAGTCTTCATACACCTAAGGAATTTCTTCTATCTTCCATAGATAGGTATTGATTAGCTGCTGCGAGCTAGGAATAACGTAGAATCTTTTTGAGGGCCTTCTTGGCTCAAAGGTAATCTCTCGTAGAGAGGATTGAGTTTCCGAAATGTCAAAACGGATTTGTATGACTTCCCAAATTGGGATCGGGAGGGGTTTTGGTCTTGGTTCGAACAGGTAATTGAAGTCGTCTTCAATCATATAGTGAGCGTTGGTTACAAAGAGAACTATCAATATACAGTTAGGTGGGAGCCTATCTCAAAGACCTGCGAGATAACTCAGGCGGATAATCTTAATCATAGATGCAGATTGTCTAGGAAGGCCTGATGTCTAAGAGGTAGGAAGACTGATAAAAGACTTTCTAGCGTAAACGTTTCATATTGATAAGATCTCTTCTCTATTGCTTGATGATGTTCAAATAGCTTAGAAGGCACCTCGATACTTATATGCCGCCTCTGGGTGGTCGCAGGCTACATCATGTTAGCATACTAAGTAAGTATCCACAGAAAAACTCAAGCATCTTCTGAAAGTGTGAACCCCATTTGACCCTGACAATTCTCTTATCTCATTTCACTTGCGAATCGTAACACCATCAACTTTCCTGACGGTACTCCCACTCATCAGTCTATTGGTGACGATCCATCCTCCTTGTCCTGGAGTCTTGTCTACCATTGCATACCCAGAATGGTCTCCATGATCGAACCAACAAAGGGCCCAGCTTTGTCATCGAATCTCTCCGCATTGCAGATGTATCCTGCACTCAACAGCTGCAAGGCATTAGATAGACTTGTTCTGATAATCCCACCAATGGCCATTATCTCTCCGTAGTCATATAGTTATCATATGGTTCCCTCAGTATCCGAGAATACTGGTGACGTGTGTGAGTGCGAGTATGCTTGACTTCTCAAACTACCTCATCCAACAACACCATTCACTTCTGCAACTATTATCGTGGGAGCGTGGAGTTATAGAATGTGTTGCTTAACAATTATTTCTAAAAACGTCCCATTACTTAGTGACCACCTTCGCGACCATTGATTTGATATAGTGCTCAGTAACCTTATACGACATCAACCGATTTGGCTCGAACTACTTGGATAAGCTCGCCAAAGGTCTTCCCTCATGGATCCTCTGAACGGGAACTGGTTGGACAAGCGGCCGCAATGTATACAGGTTATGAGGAGGGCTCCAATGACTATTTCTTTGGTGAGGGGACGCAACTACGGCGGGGTTTGCCGATGTAGCGCTCTCTCAACGCTGGTGCGGAAGGAGGGTATTGGCTTGTCCTTTTTCAACTCAGAATCCTAAGGTTGGGTAACTATATGTCTTCATTGACTTAATAGAAGGCTAAGCCTTCCGGTATGCCTAACAGCGTTACCCTTGGTATACAAGCCATTTGTATACCAAGTTTATGAGCCAATAACATCTCTGGGTACCACTTGTTACACCATTTGGGCTAAGGTGATAATCATTGTAGCTACTTATTGTACCGTCATTATACACATGCAGCAAGATCCCCATGGAGAACCCGGAAACTGGCCTGTTCGACAGCTCAAAATCTTATATTGTTCTCCATTATCCAATGAAGAAGTATATTGTGAAATACTTCTTGATTCCAAATGATCTGTGGGCTAGTATTCCCAAACGCGGCCTCAATTTGGATTTGACCCTCCTAGAGTTGGACTTGAATTGGGCCTTGCTTCCCGACTGCATGGCTGTCACAAAGGTGTTCGATCATATTCTTAGCACAGGTATCGGCAAAGGTGGTGGCAGTACGCTTGTTGGATCCAAATCTGTGAGTTGGGAAAGTCCAATCATGCGAATAGGATACCTATATCGAGCACAGCGCCATCTTGTACAACCTTCTGGGGTTCAATACTCTCCTCCATTTCCAGGGAAGTATACCCAGCTCATCCGTATTTTCCTACGCCTCTCATAGATTCTTCTGTCGCCACCAGAACTACTCCCATTTGCCGTATTACTACCCAGTGTCGGAGTCAGTAGTCTACTAGGAGCAGTGCTCAAAGCTCAAGGACTTTGACTTTTGCAATCATTGGAATTCTCCCCGGGCATGCGTAGGGGTGCCTCATTTCCCATTCCTGGAATTTCAAAATCCCATATCGTATCCATTGATGTTGTGTTACTGAGATTCACCACCTGATTGCGATCTTCCGACATTATCAACGTATTCAAATAGTGTGTGATAGGAATAGCAGAGCCAAAATGTATAGATGATTAAGAACGGATAAAAAAACCTGTATCCTTCGGCTGTGCCTTATTCTGAACCTCATATATCATGTCCTATTTATCACTATTCACATACAGTATCGATCAACTTATCATTTCACTCTGGTATTGGCTGGAGTTGATCTCATAACTCTCCGAACGAATCATGGGGCCATCATGAGACATCACTCGCGGCGTCCCCGGCCGTCCCCCACAGTCCCCCGCCGTCTTCACCCATGCCCGGCCGTCCTCAATAGTCCCCGGCCGTCCTCACCTATCCCCCGCCGTCCTGACTCCCCGGCCATCCCCGGCCGTCCATCCCCCCTGCCCTGCACTAACATGTCTCACCCTGAGGGCCCGCCGTCCTACCCAAAGACGGCCGTCCTGCCCTTAGGTCGGACGGGACGGACTACAGCTAGCCGTCCCGTCCCGTCCGGGGCTCTTGGCAGTCCCCCCGCGGGGCCCCCGGACGGTTGGGAACACTGGCTGTTGTCGGGGAAGAGTGCGAAGATTTGATTGGAATACTGAACGAGTAAAGGACCGGAACTCCTTTGCAAAAGGAACTTCTCCGGAAGGTTTCCGGTGAATAAGGCAATTGTTGCGCACTCTCTGAATTGTCTATATAAACTCCTAGTACCGCCACAAGTAGATAGACAAGCAAGCAAGATACCTTCTCCGAAAAATATACAGCAGTTCCCTCCTTGACTTCTTCGTCCTTCTTCATCTTTCCAGCCTATTCTTCTACTATCGAGATCTCATAACAACATTGAGCAGCATCCGTAGGGCCCCCCCTTCAGCATTCCGCGCTGGGAGCGAGCGCCAATTCTTGCCGGGCAGTGACGGGTTCTAAGTCAAACATGAACCAACGCAAGAACTGTTGGATTGGGGAGAAGGGATGCTGTTAGGCTGTTAGACGGATATGCAGGTTCGCGGATATGCGCTCAGGAGAGATACAGTTATAGGGAATGTGGTATTGTGGTTTCTAGTAGTTAGGCACTTTTCTGGGGGCTATTGTTCTCATATTCTATGCCGGTGGGCATAGAATATTCCTTTCATCGCTTTGATGAGACCATCGGGCATGAGGTGTCGGATATTTGATTTCATTGTTCCTTTCATACCATATGTTGCCGGCATGTGGGAGTGGGCCTGTGTGGAGGGTAGAGGCTTTAGGAACAGGGTGGATAAAGGGATATCAGGAAGGTTCTAGATTTCTTGTGTTAGTTGTGTGTGTTTCCTTCGTGAGTTTGTTAGGTAGACGGAGATATATAACTCCTCGCCTGTCCTTAGCTAGAGAGATAACAGCAATCCACACAACCGTTGCTCCATCACTCACCGCTCTACTTAGAGTCCTTTGAAATTACACCGTTGCCCCTTCTCTTCGTGCCCCTATCCCAACTTCATCAAGAAGCCCTCCAACGATCACCACCAATTCCATCAACAAAAGAAAAAACCGAAATATCGTGATGATTGGACATCAGGCAGCGAGCATGCCCAGCACCGGTGATATCGCCATGCAGGGAAGTGTGAATAACACATGTGATGCTATTCTGATGGCAAGAGCACTGATTGGTAGCCCCGAGGTTATGAAGTTTGACGCAAGAAATTCCCTACAGCTGGCTTTGACTAGTGAACTCCGCATCGACCGTGAAGAGCAACAAATTTGCATAGGCAACCCCCGTGGTCTCGATATCCTTAAAGAGTTAACTTCCCTTCAAAAACGGCTTACCACTGAGCGACAATCCCGAGATGTGCAGATTACATCTCTCCTGCAACAGCTTGCCACTGAGCGACAATCCCGCGATGAGCAGATTATATCTCTCCTGCAACAGCTTGCCACTGAGCGACAATCCCGCCATGAGCAGATTATATCTCTCCGGCAACAGCTTGCCACTGAGAAGCTCGCCCGGGAAGAACAGCTTGCCACTGAGAAACAATCCCGCGATCAACAGATCACATCCCTGCAATCAAAAATAACTTCTGATGTTGAGACCAATTGTTCTCGAGATGCGACCATTAGTTCGCATGACGCTTGGATAAGAACACTAATATCTGGGAATGAATCTTATCGAAGCATACGAAACCGGTACATTAGTACTTTCAAAAGAGATGTTCTGCGTGAGGTGAGCGATAAAGATAAAGCAATTATCGACTCGGGCAATCAAAATGCACATGGAGGGGACGTGGAAGTGGATGCCAGCCTCTATAACATCCCTGAAGAAAGAAGCGACCACGAAGTTTTCCAACAACTCTATGGTCTCTTTCCCAAGACAGTGCTGTACTATATCAGTGGGTCATCTTATCGTTTTCACTCCTTTAAAATGTAGTGGGCTAACTTGTTCAGAGCACGAAAAGACTCTGCTTCTCTTGAATACTCACGGAGATGTGCTCGGTTCACGTTACAAGACAGGAAGTAAGCTCTTTGAAAGTCTGTTCAACAAGTTCATCCAGGCGCTTAAGCAATCGGAGTTCAACGAAAGTGATTTAGAGGTAAAGTCGACAGACCTTGCCCGGGCCTACTCAGCGTTCATGGATTGCCTCAAAAATGAGGTGAAGGAATCCAAGCCTTCATGGCGACAATGATGAATTCTCCATCATCACATCTGATATTCCTTGTCACGAAGGTACTTGAGCACTGCTGATGCGCTACACCACCAGCCCACCCCCCTCTACCCTTCCTCTACTCCTTGATGCTCAAATGCCTCTTGGACTAGTGAAGAAATTTTAAAATGGAATGCTGACCTTTGTCCACTTTACAGAAAACCCGTCCTGTTAGATCTCCTTAGATGCGATTGCTGTGGGACTGAACAACTGATTCTCTTTGCTCGCGAAACACCTCTTGCACTTGTCTTTTTCCAAATTAGTCTTTGAATAAACATAGTTCCAAATTCTGTAATACGGGCTTCTTTCTGTGACCTCATGCAGTAGGTGTTGTTAAAAGCAATTCAGAGAAACTGCCCAAGTAAGGGTGGGTTTTGCTTTCATCTGTCAAATAGTCTCGTCTAGGATGATTTTCTGCAAAATCCCTTCATCCGTATACACTCTCCTCACTTCACCCCCCCCTATCCCCCGGGCCATCTCGCTTTCCCCTCACCCCTCCTTGCACATACTCTGTAGGATAACAAGTTGGTAATTCCTATACAGTACGCCAATCACCCTCTCCAACCTCCCCACGCACCAAACTAGATCATAACACACCTCATATTCAGAGGCATTGAGAACCCATCCTTGCGACTGCCACCTTCAATAAACATCGCAGGAGGGGTTCATATAAAGAACCCCACTGTATCATTCCCATCTTCATGCTCCTTCTCACACAAAACGGCACTTTTAAGCATATTAATAGATTCTACACACTAACTAGAGTAATTATCAGCAATGAATCTATCCCTGCCTGAAGCGTATCCATTGTTCCAGCAAGTGAAACCCTCCAGTTATCAAGGCAATCCAGTAATGTCCAGAATTCCAGAAGGTTGATTTTCCTCTTGGTCCTGCTCTCTATCCTACATGGAGCCCTTTTGTTACCCGTGATATGCACTCGGCATCTTCCTTATACTTTATGGTATAGCAATCTATAATGCCCACGGTTTACCGCCTCTGGTGCAAATAAGCAAAGTACTCCATATTCCTGATGTCTTCCCTGAGCGCTTTAGCCCCACGGCAAGTCTCGAAATGGGTCTTCCTTAGCTGAGAGAAATCTGGATCAAAATCTTGTTTTGTAAAGAGGCCCCTTTCAACCCCCTGAGAGGTAAAAGGATTTAGGTACTAACGGTATTGAAATGCTGGTGAATTTGTGGTTTGTGTTCAAAGAATTGGATGAGTATGATACTGCACAGTACTCTACAGTACTATAATCGGAACGCTGGGTGCAGTGCAGGAGAGAGCATTCTTCACCCATGTCAAATAAAACCCCTTTTGCCCCGGGCTAAGATCAAAAGCAGATCTGAAGGCGGGATCAATTCGGAAGCTGGTCTCTAGCAAGTACCCCCTAAGCACCGCGAGAAATTATTGAGCCGCCCAGCGAAAGCCTGTGCAACCCCAGAACCTTATGAAATCATCCCCGCTTTCCCCAGCTCATACACATCCTCGCCAGTTCTGGAGCTAGATTCTCATTGAGCCCGATCCCTCTCCCACTCCAACAAAAGGAATTCACATAATTGACTATCTCTCAGATGCCGTCAGAATATCAGCAGGTTGGCGGTAATATTCACTTGTTCAACAATAATAACTCGTTCAACAATATTGCAAACTTCAACACAGAACTAGGGGACGAAGGACGACAAATTCTCCAGTGGCTATCACCGCTTGAACCACAGCAACGGCCCCAAGGTGTGCGAACCGATCGACTCTGTGGGGTGGGGCACTGGGTACTAGAAATTAGCGAGTTTGAAAAATAGTGTGACGCGGAAGAGGGTTTTGTTGAGCAAGTTTTGTTCTGTTGCGGGAATCTGGGGTGGGAAAAACCTATGACAGGTAGAAAGTACTCTTATCTGGAGAAATCTAATACAGATGTCGCTGACCATGAGTAAATTATAGTTCCCTAGTCATTGATAGTCTGTGCGATAGGGCTAGAGACAGAGAGGTTGCCGTTGTTAGACTACACTGCGACTTCCTCGCCCAACAAGAACAGTCCACCGCAAATATTTTGGGCGCCATACTCAGGCAACTATCCAGCCCAGACGGAATCCCGGAGCATATACACGAAGCTTTCCAGAAGGCCAAAAGATATTTTGGTGGCCTCGTTCCCCGAGCTGCAGATATGGTAGAAATTCTAAAAATGGTGGGTTGTTGAAACCCGTTGCCAATTGGGCAAAGCGAATGGGATTCAACCTGGGATAAACCACAGCCCCTCGGAGGATAGTGGAAAAAGGTATCGCCGGTTGCCGGGCCAGCGCGGGGTCATAGGCCCAGGAAGGCGGGTCCGTGGGCACCCCTTCACTTATAGCACCCTTCAGCGCGCCTCAATCCTAAGACCACCACCATATTCCCTACACCTCGCATTCCTATACTTCCTGCTGCTCGAGTGCTGTATTCCCCGCCACCCCCCATCTTCCGGAAACACCTTGCGCCCTCATTGTCACGCTGGGACACATCGGCGGTAACACTCTCCCATGCCAAGGGCAGCGGCAACTTCCCCACACCTCCGACAGCGAAACTTCAGATCGCCAGACACCACTAGGGCGAAGGGTTTTCTTTGCCGTTGTTCTTTTGGCTTCTTTTTCTTTTTCTTTCCTGTCTAATCTAGTTACTTTCAATTTACTCGCTCAGCTTTGGAAAATTGGAAAAAGACTAGAACATGACTACCACAGCTCTTTGTCTGACTTGATGCATGAGACTAATCCACGGAGAAGTACAGACGGGGTCTCTTAGAGTCACTGCGAGAAAATATCGCAGTCTCCACGAACATAGGAGTGTTCCTTACCGGAAGAGCCCATATCCACGATGAAATTGCAAAATTCTTTGGAGAGGCCCTCCGGATACCTCTCAGCCCTACCCATACTGATATTAAGAGTTTTCGGGAGATGAGATTGGATGGCAGCACTGACCCCAAGGCAATGGACGACGAATTACGAGCTGATATTACGGGAATAATTCCGGAGAATGTCTCAGAAATGTAAGCAATAATATCAAATACATTAAAAATACAAGCTCGACATATGCTTCGCTAACAGTAGTGTCCAGTTACCCTCTCGTTACTCTAAACATTGATACAACTCTTGGTGAAATTAATCTCACCCAGAGAAGAAAGAAACTTGATGAACAAAGGGGATGGTCTGGGAGATGCTTATGTCGCAACCCTCCTGTGAAGGCGCAGGCGAGAAGTAGAGCAAAACTGGGAATGCAAGCCCTAATGTGGCTATCGCATGCTGAGCCGCATTACAGGTCGACGAGTTATGTCACGCCTTCGTGGTTGAAGGGTCTACTGACATTGATAGGAATCTTCCAGAGATAGAAACATTCCTTCCATGCTCGTTGGGACTTATGACTGTCGAGAAGTCCTCCTCTAGTATCAGGCTAGTCCAATACACCCTACAAGAGCACCTCTCACAAAACCCCAACTTTGTTCCTTGAGCACCACTCTTTGATCGCTGAGGTTTGTTTAACCTACCCCAATTTTCGGCAGATGATGGCCCTTTCCCCTGCTCTTGACTCAATCCCACCAACTGCTTCTTTTATCGAATATGCTTCTTGTTACTGGGGCATACTTGCTAGATGGGGAAACACACGAGGTATGAGAGCCCTTGCGCTCAAACTGCTTGATGGATACTGAGAGGTCGTCTCTGGGTCGTAGAAGAAGTCGGAATCGATAGTAGTAAAGTCACCCCCGGGAGTGAAAATAACTGAACAAACAGCAAAGAAAAGAAAAAAACCAATAATACTTCCGGGGGGGGCCAATCACTGCTCACTCAGGCCGGAGTTAATGAAGTCTGCAGATGATCCTCGATGATCACGATAAAGGAAAGAAAAGTCACGAAAACGTAAAAGAAATCATCCTCGTCCTGAGGTTGTTCGCGGTTGTTGTTCTCTATCTACCTATAGACACCTATAAACCGCTAAATTCCAGCAAACTACGTAATCTGAAGCTAGCCCATTCCGCAACCCATGCCCACCACCTATCCGCATCCTTAATAAATGAACTAGCTATCTACGGAAGGCGCTATCCTATGTAATCCATTTCTATACACCACAATACGACAATCACACATCTTCCAAAATAGTGCTATTGCATGGGTTGGAATTTGGGTATCACCCTTTCGATTCATAAGGGGTCCCTAGGGGGTTTACAGGGGGCTCACGGCGCTACATTCCTCGGATATGTCGAAATGGTTGCTTTATTGGAGACAAATAATATGGTTACACGGCAACCAATGGGGCTGCTAGGAGGGGGAACGAAGAAGTGGTCAGGGTGCTGCTACAACTGAGCGAGGTCGATCACGGTAAAGCGGATGGGAGGAACCAAACACCGTTCTGGCGGGCTGCCGCGAATGGGCACGAGGGGGGGTAAGGATGCTGCTGGAACGGAAGGTTAATCCCCGTGGGGCGGGTCACTCGAGCAGAACACTGCTCCCCATGGCTGCTTTGAATGGGCGTGAAGGTGTCGTGAAGATGCTGTTGAAACAAGTTGAGGTCAATGTTCATAAAACGGATATGTGGAAGGGGGGTCTACCAGTGTTCCCAACTGTCCAGTCCGTCCGTCTTCGGGTGAAGACTGGACGGACTACGGCTCATAGTCCGTCTTTTTTGGGGTGCCAGGACGGACTACGCCCGGGAAGGTGAGGACCGGACGGACTATAGGGGACTATAGTCCTAGCGCTCGGACCTCTGGTACTAGCCCAGTTGATATCATACATCTCCTAACGGATTTTTCACATCATGAGACATCACTCGTGGCGTCCCCGGCCATCCCCCGCCGTCCCCCACCGTTACCGGCCGTCCCCCACCGTCCCCGGCCATCACCGGCCATCCCTAGCCATCCCCTGCCGCCCAAACCCCTGCCCTGAACTAACATGTCTCACCCTGTAGGGCCCGCCGTCCTGCCCAAAGACGACCGTCCTGCTCTTAAGCCGCCCCGGACGGACTACAGATAGCCGTCCCGTCCCGTCCGGGGCTCTTGGTAGTCCCCCCACCGGGCCCTGCCAGGCCCCCGGACGGTTGGGAACACTGGGGGCTACTTTCCTTGGCTCCCTCGTGTGGGCGTGCGGGTGTCCAGAAAATCCTATCGGAATGGAAAGGGACCAATCCTGACTCACCCAACGTTGAATACCGCCAATCACCGCTGCAGCTGAATTTACTTTTGTTGAGCGAACTGAGGGGGTTTTGTTCCCAACCATGCACCAGTACTCAGTCAAATAGGTTTTCCTTCCCAAGTCCTCTGAGCCATCTGAAACTCCTTCCACAAGAGTCGGCAGCTTTTCATATCCAATGAGAAAACTATTGCGAATCACCGGTACTCACTCCGCGGTCACCGGACCTTGTACCATGTTAGAAGATACTAGAAGGATGTGGGAAAGTTCTCCGTAGAACCATCAGCGATCCGGTGAAGGATGGGAGAAGTGGGGCCGAAAGCCCACCAGCGGGGAGAGCGGTGAAGGAAAGCGGTAAAGGAGAGAGTGTGCGGAAGTGGTGGAGGTGGCATGAGATATTGCGGAAATGGTGTGATCACAGTCAGGAGACTCCCGGAAGAGTCTCCATCATCTTTTGTATTTAACGGCGCCGTCCACCCATAGTGGCAGGAGCTGTAGGTCACCGAAATATTAGTCTTGCTTTGATATCTTTTGTTCTGTCGCATACTCTTTGTCAAACGCTGTCCATTTCTCCCCAGATTTTGTTAAAAAAACCCGGCTTCTCCCTCTATCAACTAGACCCACCCTCCCCGCATCCAAACCTGCCTAATCGAAATCCCACTCCTGGCACAGGCAATATATTTTGCACGCCGATTAACCGGTCATTGCATAATATGTCAAACTTCCAATTATTTTCCTAGAACGTCATATTAGCCCTTTACCCCCAAATTGCCCTCTCCCCTTTCCCCTTTCTCATTACCACATTGTTCAGTATCTCCCTGACTAATTTTATCCACATCTGCGGTCGATTTGCGCGTTTCTATCCAGATCATCTCTTGCGACTTACATACCGTTTTGACCTGCCTTTTGCTCCTCACACTTACTGGTGAAGATATTCCACCTGGGCCACCCTTTGCCGCGATTTACTTTGTATCTTCCTATATTATTAAACGATTGCGATAGAAACCCGTTGTATTATTAGAGGGATAGGGGGAAGTTTCATAGATACAGGCTCTATTAAATATTAAGACGCATACTGCAATTACACATGCAAGCGGGTCCACAAATTAATGGAGAAGGGTCTACTCGAGCATGGTGCCGTGTGATTTACAGAGTTTGGGCAATTTTTTCTCTCTTTTCTACTACTTATCCTTGGCCCTCGCCAACTCGCCCTGTCACGATAAACACCTCTCTTGTTAATATTAAAGGAATCATAGTTCTTCGCTCCTTAAACATCACAAACGAGGCATCGTGCCCTTGCCTATAATTCTACCCCCCTAGCTAGTGGGGAAAACCTATTCAATACCAGCGAGTCTCAGACCCTCCCTACAGAATACCATCCAAGTTTTTTTATCCCAGCAAAAAGGCAACGTTTCACCCACCGCTTAAAAACTAAATAAAAGATCTCCGGTTTAGGAAAATGCTTAGGCAGCCCTCCTGCCAAGTTGTGTTAATAGGGCTTATTGCCTTGCTTAGTACTAGTAGAAATCGGTATTTTAGATAAATTGCCTTTTTCTACCAGCTTGTTATTGAAGCAAAAAAATACCAAAAAATACACCTAGATCTCGCTTATTTTTAAGGAAACATTTAAAATTTTTAGGAACTTTTATGATTGTGTTTTCTTGCCCGAAAGTTGGGGAAATATTTTCTTGGCTGTGGGTGAAACGTTGTGTTTTTGCTGGGATAAAAAAACTTGGATGGTATTCTGTAGGGAGGGTCTGAGACTCGCTGGTATTGAATAGGTTTTCTCCTAGCTAGTGTTGTTCACGAGCCGGCTCGTGGCACCCTGGACTCGAGGACTCGAGCAGCCAAGAACCCGCCAAGAAACTTCCAAGAGGCTCGAGTCTACTCGCCAAAATCAAAAGTCTGTCCCCGACTTTTGCCACCTGTTCTTGGAATTTACTTCTCTTTTATTGGAGCGCGACCCACTGAAATAAGCGAAGCACGAATATAAATTCTCCAATAGCCGCGGTGGCAAAAGTCGGGGACAGGCTTTTGATTTTGGCGAGTAGAGTCGAGTCGGCTGATGGACCCCTGTCCGAGCCGACTCGAGCCGCCAAGAGACTCGAGTCCGCTGGTGGACCCCTGTTCGAGCCGCCAAGAGCCGCCAAGAGACCGGTTGCCAAGAGACTCGAGCCGGCTCGTGGCACCCCGGGGCTCGAAGGGCTCGAGTCCGCTCGGCTCGTGCACAACACTACCCCTAGCCCCGCCCACCAATTTCTCCAGGTCCCCCAAGTGCCGTTAACTCAACCACACGATACATACACACCTCAGGGCCCCAAATCCCCACCTCGGCGACCGAGAATGCAAGGCAGGGCATCCCCGGCTATTGGCGCCAATTTGCGGGAGGGGCCATTCCATCCAGACATCTTCTTAATATGTAATTCTTCAAATCTGTTGAAAAATCACGAAGGTTCCAACATCTCGGACATAGTTGAAATATGGATGGCGGATGGCTGAGAAGAATTTAGCTTGATGATGGTTGCGGGATTGGGGGGGTATCGTATCAGAAGAGTGATGGCGAGCTAGACGAGTCACCAATATTTGGAAAATGTTTTAGGAATTGGGGTCAGGCAATGCCGGAGATTATGAATTAAGTTTTGCTATGAATGGAGACAGGGCGGTGTCGGGCTAGGATGATTAGGAGATGGAACACGGTGTCGGCGCTGTAAAGGATTGTCAAAGATGAGGGAAACAATGTGAGAAGACGAAACCAGAAAAAGTGGATATGGAATAAGAACACCTGGAAAGCTCGAAGGGGTTGTGTGGATGGAGATGGTAAGCGAAGATGGGGAGACTATGAGTGATGTTGAGGATGGAGAATTTTTTTTCTAAAGTCAAGTTCGTGTATCTATAGGAGACCCCTTACTACATAGAAAGAATGAGGACCAAAGGCACTCTCTACTAACATGGCATATTTTTGGCAAAATTCAGGCTTCTGGAGGGGTTACCCGGCAGCTTCTAGAGGTGAATGGCTGGGGGGAACAACGGTTCCGGATGTGTGTTTGGAACTAAAGGGCATCAATGATTTCTCGATACTGGGTAGATGTAGGATGGCAATTGTTACAATTATCACATAAGAAACTGTGCCAATGATTAGCCATACCTGTTGAAAATGGTGCTGCTCGCCATACTTTCTTGAAACTTCCTTAATTTAGTTAGCATCTGGGAGTGCGCTTGTTAGTGGCTGAGGATATCCGCTGAGGATCCGGGCATGGATTTGACTCCAGAGACCCGCCCCGGCTTTGGGAATACGCTTCGGCTTCTAGCGCTTTGTACAGTACATTTGGAAAAGCATTGTCATGCAAGGATGCGCGATAGTTTTGGGATGGTGCAGCTTTGGGGAAAGCCGAGAGAAAAGTGGAAGCACTGTAAGGTTAGCCTGAAGGGGCTGGGGGCCCTGAGGCAGTAAGGTTTTGTTTTCCTTTTCCCAGCCGGGTGTGCTGATGATGGAAAGGAAGACTCACATGGAGCAGCATGGTAGCTTGGCAGACAGGGGGGGTTGAGTCTGTGTCAGGTAGCCGGTTCTCACCTCTCGTTCTTTTCTTTCCTTCACCACCAAAAGACGACCATCGCCGCTGGCGAGAACCAGGACGGAAAACGGGAAATTGGGATGGCGAACCACAAGAGGTGGATCTCCTGTGAATAGTTGGACAACCAGGATAGGTTGGACTCCTCTCTTCGCTTTTCTTTTTTTTTTCGGTCTCAGGATTTCTCTTTGGTGAATTTTCATGAACTGGCTAGGCGACTCGAATTTATTGTGAATTGTGTGATCTGTTTTCTGCGTGTAGTTTTCCTCAGTGATAGATAACATTTTGATTTGTAATTAGGGCGTGTTTTTCCTATAGACGGCCGTCTAGCAACAAGAGACAATGCCGACCGTCAAAGAAAGTTATATAGTTGAAGGTTTGTAAAGAAAATAGAATAGTTACATGTTTGGCTGATATACTGTCGTAATAAATTCCTCTATCACCATTGATCTTTATTCTGTCCTTCTACCTACTGCATGAGTGGAGATCTTATATACTAAAGGATAGCAGTCACAATCCACAAAGATAACCCATGTCCTGATTTCTTGCCCAGGTAGGAAATCGTTTTGGGACTAGCCAACCCCCCCCCCCCTTCTATTTCCTTCCTCGTCAAGGAATGAAATGACCGGGGTATGACTAGTAGTCATACTGCGTTCTATATATACAAAAACTCTAACCTCTATTACCCATGGCCTGCTTTCTTACTCCTTTGTGTAAGATCTCCTTTTGCTGCTAACCTTTCCCATCACATATACAACCACTTTTTTTTCCCATAACATTCAACTGATTCCAAATCTGGCTTCCCCATTCACTCAGTCATCTATGTCATAGATATAGAACCTGCGTGAAAATTCTAACATATACTATCTACTATATAGCTTAAAGGCCGTTTATCTAAATGTTTATTTCTAAAATTAAATTTATAGAGAGTGATTAAACTAGGTGGTGACGTCTTGAGTGTTATCTCATGGACTGTGAGAAAGTGTTTGGCCAATTTTCCACGGTCCTAGATTTGTGTGGCTAGACTGTCAAAAGGTTACGTTGCCTACTCTAGGTAAACGTCATCTACTTTGTCGCATCCTCCTCCACTGTCAAACGCCCCTTGACGGCTGCTGTAACCGCTTCCCGTGAGGTAGCGGTCTTGCAAAGGGATATCGGTATTGACTCTAACCAAACCAGTGGTATAAACGCGATCAAGTACGGGAGGCCCCAACAAGTAATTGAATAGTCTCTATTACTTTATATCGAAACTACTAAGAGAAGGCCAAGTGCCTTAGGCCTGTGCGAAGCTCAAAGATTCTCGAATCGAACGGAATAGAAGATAACTGTTCAACCAGGTATATTGAAAACTCTGTCTGTTGAAGTCTAATCTCTCTAAGTCCGGAGAGATACAGGTCTTTAAATACACTTGCGATAATCCATCTCGCATCAATCGTATCCAAATCCTACGGCATCAAATGATACCTAACCCATAAACAATCCAACAATAAGCAAGGCTTACGAACTTCCGGAGTTCGTATCCTAAAACAATACAAATATCAAATAACAAGGCTTATGAGTCTCCTGAGCTCCTATCCTAAAACAAAATATAAAACAAACTTACAAGGCATACAAGTCTCCTCAACTCGTATCCTGAAACAAATACATAAAACAAATCCATACCTAAAACAGTAACCTGTACCGGTTACAGCTGCCATCATCTGAGGCTGTTAAACGACCGTCTCTAGGTAAACAGGCCTTTACTCCCTTCCCCATAGAATAGATACACCTATACCCGATATTTCTGATTTTCATTATAAGGCCTGGTTGCCAGGGTCCAGGGTGAAAATAACCAATACCGTATTTACTGGAATAATTGAACCATGCGCTAAGAGGTTCAAATAAGGTTTGGCGTGCGGAAATCAGTGAGTCGAAATGAATGTTGTTCCTTCGTACTCTGAGACAGGTGCTCGGACATCACAATTCCAACGTCAAGTCTACTTCTGACTCACATTAGAGCTATAAGAAAAGACCTGTAGATAGAGATACTAGTTTGGGATTCAATTTACCTTACCAAAGAGATAAATTCCATTTTCGATACACTTTGCCCTTGAACAATTATTCGAAATGCCTCGTCGCCCTAGTGGAAGGATCCAAGTGCCGACAATTCTCGAGCCAATACCTGCGAACCGATTTTATGCCAGAGTTAAGAAAAGACCAGGGCCCAAAGGGAAAGGGCTGTCAGAAGCCCTGCGAGCACCACCAAAACCAGTTGAAAACCCCTATCGATCCTATACTATTAGGTATAAGCTTCGCATCCTATCCTATTGGCAAATACCCTCAATACCTACCGGGCCTACCCAACTCCGCAAGCCATCCCGTATCGGAGTCGCTGAGTGGTTTAAAATTCCACCCAGAAATATTTCCCGCTGGAGGAAGGAAGAGGCTGAAGGTAAGTATAAAGAGTTGAGTAAGCAGCAGTGTAGGCAGCCATGGGGGGGGAGAAAGAGAAAGTGGGAGCTATTAGAACGTAACCTATATGATAGGTTTCATATGCATCGGGCAAAGGGTAGGAATATTCGCAGAGGGTGGTTTCGAGAAGTTAGTAAAGAGCTATACAAAGAACACTATCCAGTAGAATCACCTACTACTCTATTTTGCTTTTCCAATGGCTGGCTTCGGGGTTTTTTGAGGTGGCATCGAATCTCACTTCGATTTGTGACTAATAAGTCTAGTCAGTTACCTTCAGACTTTGGTGAGGTTATTCTAAGCTGGATGCGATTTAATAGACGAAACTCACAACTTCACTTGGATGAGGGTCGAGGAGTAGGAGATATACCCAGAGTTGTGGGCCGCTATCAGCTATCGAATATCAGCAACATTGACCAAATACCTTTACCATACAAATATTTGGAAGGACGTACCTATAACCGAATCGGAGACCGTACCATATGGGTTCAAAGTAGTCACTCTGGATGGGATAAACGACAAGTAACAATACAACTTACCGTCTTCGCCGATGCTGTACCCCGAGTTAAGCCATTAGTATTATTTCGTTGACAAGGATTAGGAGCTGCCATTATAAGGGAGAAGGAGAAGTATGACGGATGTGTGATTGTTAAATTTAATCCCAAAGCCTACGCGAATACCAAGATCTTTTTGGAATGGCTCAAGGAACAATTCATACCTGTTCTGAATGATCAGCCCACATTACTCGCTCTTGACCTCTTCGGAGAACATAAAACACCAGAGATATTAGACACCTACCTTGCAAACGATATCATAGTTAGTATGATTCCTGGCGATTGCACCTCATTGGTACAACCACTCAATGTTAGCATTAATCGGCCCTTTAAGGACATTCTCCGGGTACGTTTAAAACTTACCTTCAACACCATAGGAACTCAAATGATTAAACCTCACATTAAGGCGCTGTTTGGTTGCGATAGTTCTCTTCCGTTCAACGACCACTTCTGCACTGAAAATAACCTCTCCTTTTTGAAGCGGTCATTTGTATGGGACAGCAGAGCAGAACTATTGCAACCAAACAGAGGCTAAGAGGTTCAAAATTCTCTCTGTGAACTATAGGCCCCGGGCCTATACCACAGCAAGCCAACCGCACTCCAGCTATTCATTTCCCCAATGCCAAGTTAGCATATTGTATGAAATGTAGAGAAGGGGAAGAGCTTACTAGTCAGCAAAGACATTACCAACATACTACCCTGAGGTTCAATTATTCGAGTTTCTATCGTAGATCGAAAGGGAAAAAAAAACCCCGCCCTTTCAATTGCCCACGTGTGGTGTACGGTAGCTAACTCTCTCTCATTAACAATAGGAAGTGTTAGAAGAGAAGTTGGACAAAATCGAGGCGGAGGAGGAATACATTTTAGAATCTGAAGGCCAGTTAGTTGGGAGTATGGTAGGGAGACGACGAATACTCACTACCAGGGCGGTTGGGGAAGCTTGGGAGAGGTTTTCCCGGGACCGGAAAGAGGTGGTAAAAAAATCCTTTCGTATTCTTGGGTTAGCACTTCCGATCAATGGGAGCTGTGATGGTGAGATATCCATTACGGGGATTGACAGCACTTACCTTCGGGAGGGTTTGAGAGATTGGCAGGAAGGAGTGGTTGTAGCTAGTAAGGAAGATTCTGTAGAGTTAGCCAACAGCGATGATGAACGGGATGCATTCTATGTGGAGGATTAGAAAAATCTAAAACTGATATTGCGCAATGAGGCCTGTGCTACGTTAACAAGACCTACAGTCCCTCGTCAGAAGTGTTCGTGATTGGCTTACTAACCAACCTCGCCAAATGCCACCTCGCCAAATGCTACCCAGTAGATCACGACTGTACCTCTACATAAACGATGATACCCCAAGCTTGTGCCACCTCCTCTTTTTGAATTATTCTTTAATAATCTCCAATGGTTCACCGATCCGGATATACATCAAAAAAAAAAAAGCAAAACCCAAAGACTACTCGAACTGAAATGTCCAATGTTGAAAAAGGCATGATCATAGGATTTTTCCACTGCCTCTGAAACATTGCTCTTGTTGCTCAAATTATTGGCCACCCATGGACAACTATCAAGAGCTTCCTCATTCGCACATGTGAGTGTCTCTCACTGGATAATATTCCTCGTCCCGGTCACACACCTGTTCTTAGCCAGCGACAGCATTGCACAATTATCCGGGCTACCAAATCCAACCGGAAAATGACCAGGTCAGATTTCAGGGATAAATATACGCCAGGTGTTTCTCTTTCTACTGGTTTGTACCCTCTACTTGAGTGATAGTCTATGATTCTCTAACAAATTTACAGTAGATAGAGTACTGAGAGAAGCCAATATCAAGAAATGGCTAGCCAAATCAAGACCAAAGCTCAAGCCTGTGTACATTGCTAAGAGATTAGAATAGGCAAAGGCTCATAAGGATTGGACAGCTGAGGATTTTGAAAGAGTTATCTGGAGTGATGAGTGCAGTGTGGAGAAATCCAAGGATCCAAGGCAACAGTGGGTTTTCAGAGAACCTGGAGAGCAGTGGCTTGCAGACTGTATTCACCTAAAGGAAAAGGATAAGGGTATTTCACTTATGGTATGGGGGTGCTTTTGAGGTAAGAGAAAAGGCCCTTTGGTTCCTATTACTCAAAATATCAACAAGACTAGGTATATTAGGCTGTTGAGAAGGTATCTTTTTCCTGTTATTGATGAAATGTTTTCTTTTGGTATACAAGATATCCTCTTTCAGCAAGATAATGCTCCTGTTCCCAAGGCTTATAATGTTATGGAATGGTTGGAGAGAAATTCAATTGAAGTGGTGGAACACCCTCCTTACTCCCCTGATTTAAATTCTATTGAGCATGCATGGGTTGAGCTTAAAAAGCGATTACACCAGCAGTATCTTCATCAGGATTGGAGATACCCCAGGAGGAAAGGAGACTGTTCAGATGAGGCTTGCAGAAGTATTACCTTTAGTTTGGGACACAATTCCTGAGGAGTTTTTTCAAAAGTTATGGAAATCAATGCCTGGTACAGTAGCTTCAGTATTGGAAGCAAAGGGGGGTTATACAAAGTATTAGCTATTTTTATTTATTATTTTATTACTCTAAAATATATATGGTAGATAATTAATGGTTGGGGGGTAAAGGGTTGGACGTTCGTTCGTTCGCGCGCGCGCACCTGTGCCCGTTGTTGACAACCCCACCGTTACCCCACCACATATGGCGCAACGCAATTAAACATGTCTCAGATCACGAACACTTCTGACGAGGGACTGTACCTTAATCAGACGTCTTAGCGTGCGGTTCAATTATTCCAGCAAATACGGTATTACATCACTTAGCCCAGAAAAAAACACTAAGTTTTTTTCTCGCTTAAGCGCGATAACCGCCATTCTTTTCGCCCCGGTTTTCATGGAACTGGACTGTACCGTACTCGCCCAAATCAAAAGTCTGTTTCCGACTTTTGCCACCGCGGCTGTTCTTGAATTTTACTTCTCCTCTATTGGAGCGCCACCCATTCCAATAAGGGAACCAGGAATATAAATCCGCCAATCGCCGCGGTGGCAAAAGTCGGAAACAAACTTTTGATTTGGGCGAGTACTGTAACGAACTTCAACCGCAAGAACCCCACCACAACCCTTGGAACCCCTACAACGACCCCCTGACCAAAAAGAAAAAAGAAAAAAGAAAAAAGTATACTTTGAAACCTCACTTTTTTTTTTCACTGACCAACTGTTGGGTCTGTGTGTATGTGAGATGAGATGTTCGTTAATAACTAGTCGTTCAAAAGAGAGGACTAGTGAAGGAGAAACACCCTGCCCAACCCCTCCCGCACAATCAATGATAGACCTAATCTCAAACTTAGACATGCCCTGGACTAACCCAAAGAGATGACCTAAGTGAGCAGCCGTATGATTTTGTCCGTGGACTAAATTAACCGCGCATCAACGAACAGGAAAAAAAAACCCGGTCGCGACAACAGCGTTCCCTCGCCAACCCCACTATCATGAAAACTAAAGAAATAAATTACGAATGTAGATATACAGTAGATCGCTTAGCAGAAATTGATATTTGATCTAGAGAAAATTCTCTATGTAGCGTTGAACAAGTGGAATGATAAGGGGGGTTCCGTTGCCATCGATCGCTTGTGCGCGGTTAATTTTGTCCACCGACCATACCTCAGCATATTTTCCTCCATCTAGCCCCAACAAACAATGCAAAATATGTCTGATTCAGATCAAATTTACATAATGCGAGCTCGGAACCAGCCCCTGATCCCCCGACATGACCGCTAATTAAGCGATTTGGAAATTGGACTCTCACACGGTCGCGGGAAAATCGATTCTTGGGTTTAAAAGAGGGCAGGGCAACCGCCCTTCGTCACCGCATTCTAACACAAGAAACATGCCGCTACAACAACAACGAGAGCAAATACTCTCAACAAAATTATCATAGTACTGGAAATATCACACCCCGAAATCGTTTCCTCCTCAAATTCTCATTCTACAGTAGGTATGTTGGGTACTAGCCGTGTGGTAAACAATATAGTGGATAATACTTTACAATGGATTGTGCCTCCCACACCTCCACACTTCTCTCTACTTCTATCGACGTAATTAGATATGTCACGTGGACCGTGTCTAGGCAAATTGGCGTGTATTTTGTACAGTACCGTTCCAGCTGTGACCGATGACTAATCCCGGGGATATCACCCCCCCCCCCCCCAACTTTGGTAGAACAAGAGCGACAGACGCAGTGCAGTTGAAGCCGGTCTCCAACTATTTGATCCCTGCTGTATAACCCGCTCTTGTCTAAGTACAGCAATTATACAAGTCAATTCAAGGTCAATCTTTGGTAGAAATTGGGCAATTCAAGCCAACGGGAATGACATTGAAAGGAAATATATAAGGGGCATATAGATACCGTACCGATACATGGGCGGGGGAGTAGGACGACATCAATCAGGGACTGACGTAGAGAATTGGTTGGGAAAAGAAGCTGTGAGGCGGTATGGTGGGCGGTGGGAAAAAGCAAGGGTGATGTGGGGGGGGAGACGGCTTCACGTCTTAGGCGTCAACACCCCAAAGAATTGACATCTTCAGTAACGTGTTAGTCGACTTGTAGAGGGTTGTGAGTGGCCTGTGGAGGGCGTAGGATCCTGTCTCGCCAAGTTTGTTCTTATGCCGGGAGGGTAGTTCAATTAGGCGAAGACGGACGGAAGTGTTGGTCTTTCACCTTAGATTAGATATAATAATTTTCCTAGGCCATTTGGAAGAAGGCTCAGATAGATCAGACGGCTGGAGGGAGGAGGCCACTATTGATTGGAGGCTAGCCGCATATTTGGGATTAAATCTGTTGGTGATTATCAAGCCAAGAATTGTCTTCCCCATTTGTCGTAGCAAGGTTTGCAAAGATATTTCTGCCGAAGGGGCATGGTGTGTTCATGGCGCGTGGCTAGTGCGTATGCTGGTAGGCGGAGGATCAAGATTGCGTAGACATGAAAGAAAGTTCAATCGCGTCAAACTCAGTTCATGATGCCTCATGGAATCCGCTAATATAGATAGTCAGACCCGCACTGGCTATGCACAACTAGCCGGCATTCATACGACAAATAGGGAAGGCAATTCTTGGCTTAGAAGTGTTAGAAATCAGGTAATCCTGTTCGTCATGCTTTTAGTTTCTTTTGTTACATGCAAGGCAGAAGCACGGGAAACATGTTTCCGTTGTTGGATGAGAAATAGAATGCACGGTCGAAGGAAAGCAGGATGGTGAAAGGAGATGAATGAAGAACAAGAGTTAAGACATTGGATCAAAGGCGAAGGAAAGCTTTGTGATGGATTTCTTTTGTTCAGAGATTACGCGGAATGTTTCTTTTGTCTTGGAGCACGGAGGAAAGAAAGCGGAGATATGTGGTGATCGATAGAAGGATCAGACCATGGTTTTGTTTGTTTTTGATATATGCTTCTGTCCTTACTACTAGTTTAGCAAGCGAGGGCGATGAGAAGACTTTTGCGCGCTATCTATTCCATCCCAGTGTTATTCGGTGACGTATATTTGACCATTTCGAATAAGAAGCATGAGTAGCGGCTGCGCTCACCCGCTGCAGGGATTGGAGTCATTCCGCTTGAGTAGCATCCCTATGACCGGTTATACGCATTCCTGGCCGGGGGTGAGCGCCAATTCTTGGCGCAGAGACACGAGTTCTAACACAAACTTGAATCAACATAAGAATGGTTGGATTGCGTGAAGGACACACGGCTAGGCTGTTGACGTATATGCAGGTTAGCGGATGTATCGTATGTTAACAAAATTAACCGTACACATACCAGCGATGGCAACGCAACCCTCCCCATCACCCCGCATTTTCAACACCTCCTAAAGATATTTCTCCAGATCAAATATTAATCTCTACTACGTATCCTTCTACATATTTAAGTTTTACACATTTTTTTTTTTGATTTTCATGACAGTGGGGTTGATGGGGAAGTGCTGTTGTCATGGCCGAAAGTTTTTCAAGTTCCTTGGTGTACGGTTAATTTCGTTAAGGCACAATTCGCTCAGGAGAGATACCGCGGGGTGTTAAAATAACGTGAACACTTGTACCTCGCAACCAAGTACCCCAGCTTGCTACAAGCAATAATAATTTGGGCAACCTGTACAACAAAAATAAAATACCATTAGCCTTACTCCCACAGTGAAAGTGTGCTGCTGTGAGAACACTGGATATTGGCCGTACCATTTGGGTCTGGTGGCTATCGAAGGAAATTGATTCGCAGATTTTAAGCTTTGGTACTTGGTTGCGAGGTACAAGTGTTCAGATTATTTTGACACCCCGCAGTACCGTTATAGCGCATGTGGCAGGTTTCTGGTGGTTAGGTACTTTGCCGCTGGCTGTTGTTCTCACATTCTATGCTGCTGACCATAGGATATTCCTTTCATGGTTTTGTTGAGGTCGGTTATAAGGTGTTTGGTATTTGGTTTCATTGTTCCCTGCATACCTTACGTTGCCGGGCATACGGAAGTGGGTCTATGGGGAGGGTGGAGCCTTTAGGAACGTAGTAGATGAAGGGATATCAGGATGGTTCTAGATTTCTTGTTTTAGTAATGTGTGTTTCTTTGGAGGGTTTTTTAGGTTTCGGGAGTGTTCTGTTGTTGTTGGGTGGAGGGAGAGATATATCTCCTCCCCTGTCCTTAGCCAAAGAGATAACAGCAATCCACCCGACCAGTCTCCCACTATCCACCGCCCCACTTCGTCCTTTGAAATCACACTATTGTTTCTTTCTTGTGCTTCTCTTCAAGCTTCATCAAGAAGCCCTCCACGATCACCACCTACTCCATCAACCAACAAGAACGAAGAATCGTCATGTTCGGGCATCACGAAGCGAGCAAACCCAGCACCGACGATATTGCCAGCCAGGGAAGTGTGGATAACACATGTGATGCTATCCTGATGGCAAGAGCACCCATCGGTACCCCCGGGTACATGGCAAGGCAGGCAAGGAATTCCCTACAGCGTGTTTTGGATTATGAACAACTCCGCATCTATCGTGAAGAGCAACAAATTTCCATAGGCAATCCCCGTGGTCTTGATATCCTTAGAGAGTTCAATTCCCTTCGAGAGCAGCTCGCCACTGAGAAGCTCTCCCGCGAAGAACAGATTATCTCTCTCAAACACCAGCTTACCACCGAGAGGCTCTCCCGCGAACAACAGCTTGCCACCGAGAAGCTCTCCCGCGAAGAACAGATTGCCGCCGAGAAGCTCTCCCGCGAAGAACAGATTGCCGCCGAGAAGCTCTCCCGCGAAGAACAGATTGCCGCCGAGAAGCTCTCCCGCGAAGAACAGATTGCCACAGAGAAACTCTCCCGCGAGAACCAGATTGCAAACCTGCAAGCAAAAATAACCTCCCAAGACGCGACCATTAGTTCCCAAGACGCGACCATTAGTTCCCATGATGTGACTATTTGTTCACACGAAGGTCAAATAAGAAGGCTGACCGTTGGGAATGAAGCCTATCAAGAGATGCGGAGCCGGTTCATTAGTAGTTTCAAGAGAGATGATCTGGACTGGCGGACTGAGGATGATGGAAGAATTATCACCACCGGCAATCTAATTGCACATGGCGGGGATGCGGCAGTGGATGCCACCCTCTAGTTCATGCCTCAAGGAAGAAACGACCGCGCAGCCTTCGAGGAACTCTACGGGTTCCCACCCTGGACAGTGTTGCGAAACATTAGTGGGTCTCTTATCACTTTTCTTCCTTTACAACCTTAGTAGGCTAACTTGTTTAGAGCACGAAAAAACTCTTGATCTGTTGAACGCTCATGCGGATGTGCTCGGTTCACATTTCAAGAAAGGCACCCAGCACTTTGAGACCCTGTTCAGGGAGTTCGTTGAGGCGCTTAGGCTATCCATGTTCGTTGAAGACTATTCAGATTCAGAGTCGACCCGCCTTACCCGTGCCTACTCAGCGTTCATGGGTTGCTTCGAGGATGAGGTCAAAAAATGCCCTCCTCCCTGGCGACGATCATGAAATCTCTCTCATCATATCAAATATTCCTTTGCACCCAGGTACTTAAGCTCTGCTGATACGCTGCGGCACCCCACCCCCCCTCTACCCCTTTCTCTACCCCTTTCTACTCTCATGCTTCCCCGAATGGGACAAGAAATTTTAAAATAGCAAGCTGACCTATACCCAGTTTACAGAATACTTGCCGTGTTACCCTACGCCTTCTTGGATGTTGTTACGCTGGGACTGAACAAGTAGTTCTCTCATTTGCTCGCAAAAAGCCACTTACACTTGTCGTTTTCTACATAAGTCTTTAAATAAACATACTTAGTCCTAAATTCTACAATCTATCTTCTTCCAGTGAGTTCATGTCGTAGTCGTTGGTGAAGGTAATCCAGAGAAACTGCTAGCGTAACTGTGGGTTTTGGTTGTCATCTGGCCCATTATCTTGTCTCGGATGATTTTCTGTAATATTCCTCCCTCTCTATGCCCACTTCTTACCCCGCTCTCCCAAAAAATTATATTAAACTGCAAAATGATGTTGAGCTATTAGGCACCCTTCAGAGTTCGCCTGGTTGCGAGCAAGCAAGCCTTTAGGGGTTGTGGCGCTCCAGCCACAATTTTAGCATGAGTAAATACTGATACAGAAGCCAAAGGCTTACGCACTTCTTTGCCGTTGACTTACAAAATTAGCCCATCCCGGCATAGCTTTCCGGCTTCCGCTCCGGAACGCAGACTATCAGATTTTGCTCATCACTTCCTGTAGTTGATGTGGAAATTTTAAGAATGCATTCCCAGGGCTAACTTAACATTAGTAGACATTTCGTTAGGCAAATTATGTATATGGGGTGGGGATAAAAAACAACAAGCCCTTGTTTTGACCGCGGTAGTATAGTGCATTGACAAAATTAACCGCGATTCAACGATTGATAGCAACGCAACCCTCCTCATCACCCTGCACTTTCAACACCACTTAAAGAACTTTAGCTAGCTCAAATATTAATTTCTACTATGCATTCTACCTTATACTTACATCTTTGATCTTTTTTCTTAGTTTTAAGGATAGTGGGGTTGGTGGGGGGGGTGTTGTTGTCATGACTCAAGTTTTTCCCTCTTGGTTGAAACGCGGTTAATTTTGTCAAGGGACCATATAATAATCTGATTTTAACGTACGCTACCGTAATCCAAACTATACACAAGGGTAGCCCATCCCCGGGACACTTGGCATTAGAACAAGCTCAGGCTAATCAACAAAAACCACTTGAGAATATTTGACCTGCCTCTCTACTCCCACACAAAATACACGGGCGCAAATAAATACATACTCGGATTTGAGGGCGTGACAATGCTCGTTTCCGATCAGCCATTCTCGCGGGTCTTCCCCGTCCACCATTCTTTTAAGGGCATGGCAACCATGACTGTGGGGGTTCCGGTGCTGATAATCGGCAAGAGAAAACAGAAGAAGGCAAAACGAGAAATTGAAGCTGAAAGATAGACACCGGCTGGCTGTGATGAATCGAATTGAGCTTGTAACAAAAAAAATGATTAAAGATGAAGATGGAGGAAAAAACTGTTTCTATGAACCGAAAAAAATTCCCGCGGTTATGACTCGCTTCTCGAAGGAGTTCCTATGGTTGTGAAATAGCAGGAATATTTCTATTGCACCTAAACCACTTGCTTGCTCCAGGGTCGACGTAATCTACAAAGAAAATACATAGAGTTATCAAGGCTATCTACCTCCTAACTTACTTTGCCAACCAGATTGGTGCTTAGTGCTACAACAACTGTGAGACCGAATATATTTTTCAGTATTCCTTCCTCCACACCTGTTTTTCCCTAAGATTATCTTGCAGAATAATTTTTTTCTTTTTCTTATTTCTCTTCTAGTACTGAGTTGTGCTACCTTTCACTCGCTAATGATTGATGGTAAGGACGAATGTTAACGGGGAGCGGTCGTTGTCACTAGCATTTCGAGTAGTACAAAACAGTACCTGTATTGTGCGTTGACAAAATTAACCGATTGTCAAATGCTGATAATTTCAACAGTGATGTTGTCAACCTCAATACAACCCCCCAACTCAACCAAGGAAAATAATTAAAAATAATTTAAATACATGGCAGTGATCAGTACTTAGTGTACCATCAATCAGCCTTAGTAAAAAAAGAGAAGGCATTATGAGGTATCTGTTGAGTGGGAATGATTTTTGGGAGCCCTGAAGGGATGGGTTGCCACGCTCACCGGGGTGTTCGGTTAATTTTGTCCACGCAGAATACCTAATTTGCGCCAGGGCTAGCAAAGATGCACTACCCCGACTGGAGTTGACATCCAAAACTGTACTCCCACCAACAATACCCAAACTTCCGAGGAAACTCAACACAATCTACAACCAAAATCACACTAGCAATAGCACGAGTGATTGCAGGGAACAAAGGATGAGAGTTACAGATTGTGAATTGTGGAGCGATTGTGAATGGTGATAGATTGTGCTTGAGAGGTGTTTGGTCGGGGATGTGCGTAGCTAGCACAGTCCGAGTGGTTCACCTTACTTATTTTAAGCAGGAGTAGTCGTAAGCTCCCGGTCCAATCTCAGGCCAGCCGGGCCTCGGCTAGGTAAAAAGATCCAGGGCGCCAACTCTATTAAACCTATTGTTCGTTTAGAGGTGTCTGTTTGAAGTACCACATTTTCTGGTTAAGCTCGTTTTCACGCTAAGAGGTCAGAATAAGGTGTGGGCCAGTATTTTTCACAAAGTAACTCTTTCCGGCTAGTTGTTTCCTCTCCCACATTGAATATCCATGAAAATGCTACCCCTAAAGGAAACTCTCTACTCAAAGAAGTTCGTGTATTTCGCCACACTCTCTTTTAACCTCTTAGCGTAAAAACGAGTTTAACCAGATAATGCGGTATCTTGTGAGTATGGAAAGGCACAGTACAAGTATAGTCAAGCACTGTAACCCGGTACGGTACGGTACGGTACGGTACGGTACTATGGAATAAAAGTGCCAGGTGTGGTTCAGATGAAGGCATTCTTGAGGTATTTGATTTCGGCAGTCGGTTAACTTTTTTTCGGGTCGAGATCCAAGGCTTATCTCGAGGCAAAATTTGTTCGAAACCCCTGTGGCCTGGGGATGCCGGCCAGTACTCGAGTACTCGCCAAAATCAAAAGTCTGTCCTCGACTTTTGCCACCGCGGCTGTTCTTAAAATTTACTTTTCTTTTATTGGAGCGCGACCCACTGAAATAATGGAAGCACGAATATGAATCCTCCAATAGCCGCGGTGGCAAAAGTCGAGGACAGACTTTTGATTTCGGCGAGTACTATGGTGCGTGGACAAAATTAACCGCGGATCAATCAAGAGGGAAAAACTTAAGCTATGACAACAACAACACCGCAATTACTAAAACCAAGAAGAAAAAAATAGTATAAGGTAGAATACATAGGAGCAATTAATATTTGAGCTAGATAAAGTTCTTTAAATGGTGTTGAAAGTGCAGGGTGATAACGGGGGGGGGTTGCCATCGATCTCTGATGCGCGGTTAATTTTGTCCACTGACAACACCTTCTACTCGAGTAAGCGCCGCCGAAAATGATTGGACCAGCGCCTGCTTGTGCAAAGCTAGAACTTTGTGAGACCCCCCCTCGCCTCTTTCTTCAACTCCAAGCTTCCTCTCCAGTTCCGACCGAGGTCAGGTTCTCATTCAACACGACCCCCCTCTAACTCCCACGAAAATAAATTCAGGTAATAGACTATTGTCCGGATGTCATCAGGATACGAGCATGTCGGTGGTAATACCAACTCGTTCAACAATAACAATTCCTTCAACAATATTTTCAACTTCAACCCAGAACTAGGCGACAAAGGGCAGCAAACTCTGCGGTGGTTATCGCCACTTGAACCACAGCAACGGCACCAAAGTGTGCGAACCGACCGACTCGATGGCATGGGAAATTGTGTATTAGAAACCAGCGAGTTTAGAAAATGGCATGAGGCAGAAGGCGGTGGCGTTGAACCAGTGTTGTTCTGTTCCGGGAATCCGGGGGTAGGGAAAACCTATGTCACGTACACTCGCGTTTGAAAAGTCCTCGTAACATCCTCCGTCTCTCTTACACCTCCAGTGAAAGAAATAACAACAACAGTGACGTGTCACTTTTCGAGTTTTGACCTATAGGAACCTTGGAATTTATCTCACGATATTTTCAAGTCTTTATCTACCTTTGTCTTGTACCAAGGTATTTCCATCGATTCTAGTGATTATTTTATCACTTCCATCTACTTTTATCTTTACTTTTGCTTTCTTTATCAACGAACAACCGATAGAATGTCTCAGCGAATGTCTACGAGTTTTTCGGCGGCCAAGGTTGCCAATTTTGGGGTTGTCATGGCGGAGATGGTTTTGGAGATGAACGAGTTGAGAAAGGAGGTGAAGAGGCTCCGACATCATGTTTCGGTGCTTTTCAAGAGGAATGACCGACTGGTGAAGGATAGTAAGAGTAGGGCAGCGTCATCCATTGCAAGTGACGCTTCCCTTAGCAGCGATGATGAGGAGGTAGGAGAGGAAGAGGGGTCGAGGGTTAGGGTTGTGAAGACGATAGTGGGAGAGGAGGCGAGGAAGAAGGCGCATGGTGACGGAGTTCCGGAACCATGGTGCGAGGAGGAGGCTGAGGGTTTTTGGAGGGAGGCTGAGGAGAAGGGGCGTTTTGGGGGGCGCACCAAGTGGAAGGTGGCTGAGTTGGATGTGGCGTCGAGTGTGGTGGCTTCGAGTGTGGCTGTGGAGGAGGAGGAGGGGGTATCTAGGCCGGTGGTTAGGATGCCTTCTTATGCGAAGGGGGGTGAGAAGAGAAGAAGGGTAGGGGAGAGTACGGAGGACGAGGAGGAAGCGCAGGAGGTGAAAGAGTTGGTTGCCCCGGTTGGTCCTAGGATCAGGTACGGGGGTTTGATGAGGAAGGTGGAGGAGGTGTCGGGGGATAGGAAAGTCGGTCCGAGGTTTGCTGCCGGCGGTAATTCCAACCATGCCCTCAGTGGAGTGTCCGGGGGGACGGACGCCTGGCGCCAAAGTCCAGGTGGGAGTGGGGGTTACGCGCTGAGACCGAGGGTCGGTGGGAGTTTAAGAGGTTATGGGAGTAGGGGTAGGGGGAGAGGAGTTTACTTTGGGTGATACCGTGCAGCATTGGGGTGACCGCCGATTGTTTGTGGTTTCGCTGATGGGTGTGCGAGGTAAGGCGGAGGAGGTTAGGTTTTTGGGTTTGATTGTTTTTGTTTTTTGTTGTTTTGGTTTGGGTATTGACGTGGAGGTGGCTGATCGTGCGTGGCCGAACCGGGGAGACCTGTTTGACTGACCGCCGGATGGGGCGGATGGGAGGGTTGTTGGATCCGGGGAGGGGTTGGGCGATTGGGCTATAAGATGATTGAGGGCAAACAGACTTAATGCTATAAAAAGCCCTATAGTGTTCTAGATAGTTGTTATATAGCTAATAAGAATCGAAAAGTTTGATAAAAAAAAAAAGAAAAAAAGAAAAAAAAAGTCCTCGTAACCACACAGGTGACTGTGGCTGGGTTGTAACACGTGCCATGTATCACCACCACAATTAGATGTAGCCTTGAGAACCGGTCGCATCTTGGTAAACTCAAGCACCATGGCACCCTC
>Ga0307509_10001238_pt1 | contig 43287 bp, 31 predicted proteins | sample 10_EM_MG_FD_202245 | JGI IMG/M metagenome (GOLD analysis project Ga0307509, IMG submission 202245) | Populus trichocarpa ectomycorrhiza microbial communities from riparian zone in the Pacific Northwest, United States - 10_EM | ecosystem: Host-associated > Plants > Roots > Unclassified | place...
AGGGGGTGGTGAGACTACTACTCGCACGGGACGATGTCAATGCCGACAAGCCAGACAACAATGGTAAAACACCACTCTGGAGCGCTTCTAAACGGGGGCACGAGGGGGTGGTGAAACTACTACTCGGACGGCGCGATGTCAATCCCGACAAGCCAGACAACGATGGTGAAACGCCACTCTGGTGGGCTTCTCACAATGGGCATGAGGGGGTGGTGAAACTACTACTCGCACGGGACGATGTCAATCCCGACCAGCCGGACAACAATGGTAAAACACCACTCTGGCGGGCTTCTTACGATGGGCATGAGGAGGTCGTGAGATTACTACTCGCACGGAACGATATCAATCCCGACAAGCCGGACAACGATGGCGTAACGCCGCTCCGTGTCGCTTCTAACCAAGGGCATGAGGGGGTGGTGAGACTACTCCTCTCCCGAGGTGCTATCAATCCCAGCCTGCCAGACCACAATAGTCCAACCCCACTCCCGTGCGCTTCTATCAATGGGCATGAAGAGGTAGTGAGACAACCAGCCTCACAAGCCAGTATCACCCCCGATGAGCCCGAAAACTATAGTCCAACACCACTCCCGTTCGCTTCTCGTGACAGGCGTGAAGAGGTAATGATTCCACCAGCCTTACAGGACAATATTCTCCCCGACGAGCCAGACAATCTTGATCAAACACTGCCAAGGACCTCTTGGAGGCTCAGATGTAGGCAGATTATAGCGCAACATATTCCCCGCCTGAGTGGGAAAAAGAGAGAAAAGACCCAAGAACGGCTATAGCATTTCCTGTGGGGCGTGTGCTGGAGAAATTACGACGTCATTGTGCTTTTATTCATAAGTTTTCTTTTGGCGGTGATGTCCATTATCCTTGTATGGGGTAGTCATAGATAGAGTTTAGCCCTACTGTAAATGCATAGAATAATGATGTATATAATAATATTGTTATATTATCGCAAACACGATAATCATATATCTATCACAGTTTTTCTACAGGGTTTTTGGGGGGCACACCGTTATATTATCATAACAACTAGGATATGCTGGAAGCAAAAAATTTGCTATAAAAGTGGCACACCAAAAAGAGTATTAATTTTTTTCTCTACTTTACACTAACAGCTGCTGCAGGATCTTTATGGTGCAGGATCTCATAAGCAACAAGGGACCCCCCACGAGCCCTAGGCTAGTTTTGCCTGATATATGACTCAAATGAGATGGAGAGCTGAAACCTGAGTGGGCAGGATAGGTTGAAGGCGTATCGAAAACATGTTATAAAGTCCCACACCCCCCCCCCTCCCCTCCGAAGAACCCGACCTGCGCCACAAATTCCCAGAGAAGCGCTGGAAGAAGTGGTAATAAGCCACCACACAACAGCAGCGGGTTTTGCAATTACCATTCCCCTTACCATCTACTCTTTTCACCAGCCATAATCACGGGTCCTCACTCGATCGATAAATTTTACCCCATAGTTCTCCGGAGAACATTGCTGAAGGAGTCGTGTTAGCATAACCCCTGCTATTGTAAGAAGGCATACAAGTACTAAGACCCTCCGAAAAATCCAGAAAGGCACAATAGTAAAAACAGCCGGTAGAACAAATATTGGGAATCTTCTTCTATGAGGACAACATAATATTGGCTATTATTATTATCGCCGCTTGCTGTATGCGGTGGTTTGAGGTTTGTATGGTCGCTATGATAGATAAAATGTATTGATGGAAATGAAATTCAATTTTCTGGGGATTATGATGAGACTGTGTGGGGGGGGGCTACCGGGAGGCGATTGGCGGTCCGTATGTGCGGAGGTGGCATGTGCGGTGACCGGAAGGGGGCATCATTTCACCGGATGGTTTGTCAAGTTGGTGTGCATTGTCCTTGTGCCTCTAGGGTGCCTCTAATGTTCCTTACTTACGGAGGTATCATACCTATACAGCTCCTAGGTTTTGTAAGTTCCACAGGGCCTGAGAGCGGCAAGCACCCTTGAGTAGCGTGTAAACACATACTATCCATACTTCTTGTATTATAATAGAAAAGGCGCAATTCTTCAAAGGTGCAAATAAGAAAAATCAAAGGGTAGATACGTGGTAACATTCAGACCGGGCGGATATTCGAGAGCACGGATCCCGCCGCAGTCCATGAATACTCGACCAGTCGAACCTTGGAATATGCCGCAGCCATCCAAAACCCGACTACCATGAGTGCGAGCCCTAAGATAATCCGTTGCTCCATAACTCAACTTTTTAATAAGTCAAGTTGCTCGGCCTATTTACGGAATTCTACCGTGGCTCTTATGATATGATACGAAGATTAGCATAGGAATTTAGCGCCAACCTATGCCAAGCCTAATCCTAACGCGGCATGCTGCTTAGGGCGGGCATATAGGGTGGCTAAACTACTATCGTACTCGGACGGGACGATGTCAATCCGGAAAGCCGGAGAACGATGGTAAAACACCACTTTGGTGTGCCTCCCACAGAGGGCATCGGGGGGGGGTGAGACTACTACTCGCACGGGATGATGTCAACCCTGCCAAGCTGGACAACGGCGGTAAAACCCCACTCTCTGCCGCTTCTGAACCGGGGCATGAGGTGGTGGTAAGGTTGCCCCTCGCACTGGGCGATTTCAACCTCAACCAGACAGAAAATTATGGTGAAACACCACTCTGTGTCGCTCCTCGCAATGGGCGTGAGCGGGGTGGTGAAGCTATTATTCTCCCGAGGCGCCACAAATCCCGACAAAAAAAACAATAATTAGTTCAATACCACTCCAGGCTGGTTCTAGCAACCGGCATGAGCCTGTAACGCAGCCAACAGTCGCACGGGGTGATCTCACTCCCGACCAGCCGAGCAGCCAGGATCAAACACCACGGAAGATCTATTCGCTACGTAAGCGCAGGCAGATCACAGCGGAACCTGTTTGCCCGGTCGCCGAGAAAACGGAGAAGAAAAAAATAAGAGTAGCTATAGGATTTCCTATCCGACATATGACAGAGATATTTATTTACCATGTTTCTTTTATAATGTTCGCATACCGGTAGCGCACCGTACATTATACGGAAGGGTGGCCATGGATAGAGTTTGGCCGTGCCGCAATATATAGATTCAGTGTGCACATTATTATTATCATAAACACTATAAATATATATAATATTATTACACTTAATATACAAATGATATGAGATGGGGAGCTTAACCGACTGCCGAAGGCGAGGGGGAGATGTATTGAGGCCCGCCTACGAGGCCTTGCATAATGGCCCGGCCCATGGAACAAATCTGGGGCGGGGGTAGAAGGAAGAGGTGCAGGTAAGACGCTATAAGCCAGTAGGCTTTGTAATTGCCGGTATCGTATGATTTCCCATGCTTGAAGCACTTTCGGCCAACAAGCGTCACCGAACGTTACTCGGTAACTCGACTCACTTTATCGCGCAGCGCTCGATTGTTTAGGTAATGGAAGTGTAATAGCTAACGGCCAAGTTTATTGATTGGAAGATCCTATCCTTCTAAATAAGAATAAAGATGTAGCCCATCCAGTATTGAAGTAGTGCAGTCATGCCATCACTGTCGGGATCCCTCATTTTCAGCAAAGTATGGAATCAAGAAAACAAGGACCTTCAAAAAAAAAAAAAAAAAAAGGATGAGAAAGAGAATAACAAAAGAGAACACTCATTACTCTTAACTAGTTCCTGGCTCGAAATGAGGTAGAGAACTAGAAGCAGGACTTGCGAGGAGGAAGAAACCATATCCGAATACTTCACAAGTCACGGCGCTTAGTCACATGAGATGAGAATAAACGCCCGGAACCAGGGACTGGCCGCGGAGGCGGCAATAGTAGTCTAATCTCAGAAATAAAAGCTGTCAAAACCCTTTCTCCTGAGCCTATTTGTACCTTTGCTACCAAGAACGGCTATACAAGTATTATTATTTTAGTATCTTCACAGTCACCAATTTTTTAAAGCCAAGCGAATATATTAAAATAGTGGCTAACAAAAGGGAGAAACGAAAACCCAGATCCTAAACACCTATGAAAAGAAAACACCGCATTGCCAATCCTTCTCTTCTTGCCCGTATCATGGTTTCATAGCTGGAAGCATTGGTTGGAACCTTGTCACAAGGGATCGTTGCTGCCTATATATCCCAGAATGACAATCAGGAGCGCCTGGACAGAGGTGGGGGGGGGGCGGGCAACAAAGAACGCGAGCTGTAGCGAGCTTGAGGATCTCATGGTCGCGGGGGCTGGGTGATGGTGTTCCGGTATGGAACTGGGTGATCGGACAGACAGGGATTAAAAAAGCCACGCATTCCCATAGATTTTTAATCCCTGTCTTTCCAATCACCCACGCCCAATTCGTACTGAAAGCAACAAACCCTGGGCAACTGTATCTACTCTCCGAAGTGTAGAAAACTGCAAGTCAACACACCATCACTGATGAGAAAACCCGCCTGATAAAAGAAGTCACACAATTCGCAATTGATTCAACTCTCCTAAGCTAATTCGCTGACCTTCATCTAAAATGAACCTAGAGAAAAGAAAAGAAAAGACAATTTCAAGCGAAAAGAAAGTTCAACCTTGCCCAGTTGTCCGACCATCTATGACCCAATTTTCTTTCGCTCATTGACAGTCTCAATTGTTGTTCCATCGCTTCGCGACGGAAAGAAATAAGAAAATTGAAAAGTCGTCTCCTCACTCGAGTACATATGATACTCACCCCCCCCACTGCCAGCCAAGCCTTAGCAGCCAAACCACCCCTGCTGTAACCTGACCTATTCGGCTCCGACTGAAGACACAAACACCGTCTATTTTCTTACCCAAGTAAAGATCTATCATCAATGATCATCCATGCCCCGTTGAACGATTCCCAACTAACTAAAATATTCTGACTAAGCGAAGTCGAATTGTATCCGTAGCAGAACTAACTTATAGAGAATGGTAGGCAAAATAAGAATTTTCCGGGAATCGTCTACTCGAGTAATCTATTAGCGAGGCACCCCATTTTTTCATGCCGTCTAACTTACGAGTACTTTATAACCTCTCATCTAATCAAGCTAATAGGAACACCACTTTACCCAAGCTTATCACGCGGCTAAGTCCTAAGTTAGCGAATATTCAAAACTCAAGGTCAAGTAGATATACCCTTAAGCGATCCTATGCTTTCCGCCGCCCCAATACCTGTAGGTGACTAGTAGCTCGTATCAATGTGTACAAAAATTAATCAAGTTTCTCATTGCACTTGTCGAGGCTATTTCATTAAAAGTAATTGAAATGGGTCAAATATACGTCACCGAATAACACTAGGATGGAATAGATAGCGCACAAAAGTCTTCTCGTCGTCGTCGTCGCTTGCTAAACTAGTGGTAAGGACAGAAGTATATATCAAAAAAAAATCATAAACCCTTGTCTAACCCTTCTACCGATCACCACATATCTCCACTTTCTCTCCTCCATACTCCAAGACAAAAGAAAGAAACATTCTGCGTAATCTGTGAACAAAAGAAATCTATCTCAAAGACTTCCTTTCTCCTCCGCCTTTGATCTAATACCTTAGCTCTTGTTCTTCCTTCATCTCCTTTCATCATCGTGCTTTTTCTTTGACCGTGTATGATCTTTCTCATCCAACAACAAAAACATATTTCCCGTGCTTCTGCCTTGCATATAACAAAAGAAACTAAAAAGCATGACGAACAGGATTAACAGATTTCTAACAAAAAGGGATTCATGTGATATAAATACAGTATGGGGAAGCTACTCGTACTGTAGGATAGTGATGGTTTAGAAAAATATGTTCCATGGGGGGTTGGCTTCCATAAATAAGATGGGCTCACTGACTGGCATGATTTGGTGGTACTTGAATCTGAAATAATCACCTTGTCTCAACTGATAAAAGCGTTCCCCGCTTTCCTACCCGACAGAGAAGCCCATCAACCTCCAAGACTACTCCCATGCTACCGGTAGTGTACCGCTGTACCATCCCGCCTACCACCGAACCCCACCACCAAGTATGAACACACTACCTAGCGGGAATGGAGGACAAAGTCTCACCCGCGATCCCTCCTGGGATGACATATCCAACACCTGTACCAACAATAACACGAGCAATCGTATTCACGGCCACTCGAATCAAAACATCGGAAATGTGTCAAACAGTTATAATAACACCATCAACATGGGAATAAGCGAAGAGTCTTTTAAGGATCCAATCATGGTTGTCGCCACTCGAGCCACATGCCAGGCATCAAGATGTCAGGAACCGTCGACTGGATGGTGTTGGAGACTGGGTTCTGGAGAGGAATGAGTTCCAGTCATGGTACAAGAGTCAGGATAGCTCAGTGAATCGTACTATTCTATGTTATGGGGATCAAGGAGCTGGAAAGACATATTTAAGGTAGAAGATCATTTTCCGGAGATCACGGACTCCGCTAACAAGGAATAAAATCAGTTCATTAGTAATAGACACCATATACGAGAAAGCCTCCGGCGCAAATATCGCCATCTTGTCCCTTTATTGCGATTACCAGGCGCAAAAGGACCAATCGGCAGTGAATATGATAGGGGGTCTACTCAGGCAGGTTGCCCTCGGGGCAGTGGGGAATGTTGGCGAAATTGAACATGCCTTTGAGAAGTCAAGGCAGAAAGGTGGGAAAGGTCACCAATTGCCGGAGATGCTGGAATTATTCGTCAAAACAATCGGCTCCCTTGAGCGAGTTTATATCTGCATCGATGCAATGGACGAATTAGTGCCACAATATCGATCAGAGTTCCCCCGCGCACTACGACAGACTATTCAAGAAGCACCGAATATGCGATTATTTCTCACAGGGAGGCCGCACATTCGCGGGGAACTTGACAACTATCTCACAAAAGAAGCTTATGCTTAACACATTATGCCCTACCAAAGAGATATCGCTAGATACTTAATCCGGAAGATGGACGACGCCGGTGCCCGAGATCCAGAGTTGATGACGGAAAATCTAAAAAAAAATGATATCATGAAAAAACGATGTTGGATAAAGCTTCGGAGATGTAAGTAGGAATTGCTCTATTATGAATTTGGATCATTAATCGATATTCTGCTCAGGTTTCTTCTAGTGACATTAAATGTCGACGCTATCCTAAGCGAGACCTCATTAGAGAGGAGAAAGAGAACGTTACAAAAGGTGGCGACAACTGGCGTGGACCTGGACAATGTGTACGACCAAACACTTCAACGAATTAGCGAACAGAATGGTGACCGATCAAAACTTGGGATGGAGGTACTAATGTGGGTATCCCACGCGGAACGGCCACTCCCGATTGATGAGCTCTGTCATGCTCTCGCCGTAGAAATGAGGACAACCCACCTTGACCTGGAGAACGTCCGACCGCTTGATACAGTGTTGGGGTCATGTTTCGGACTTGCAGTGGTTGATAAAGAGACATCGACGGTCTGGCTGATCCACTACACCCTTCAAGAATACCTTTCCCGGCCTGGTGTATTGCCGGATGCCCACAGAACACTTGGCCAGACATGCTTGACTTATCTAAATTACAACCAGGTGAAGCGGCTTCCAGCCAATAATATTTCAACCCTTGAAAACATGCTATTTCTCGAATATTTATCTTTGCATTGGGGGAGAAACGCAAAAAATCGAACTCTCGGACCACGCCAAATTGCTTGCGCTTGGTGTATTAAGCCAATATGATAACCACATATCTTCGACCTTGCTTTTTGACAAAATTCTGGGATACCATCCTTCCTGGATTACTCATTACATATTTACGGGCTTACACTGTGCATCTTACTCCGGAATTGACAGATCATAGCTACTTTAATCGAGGCGCAAGGCTGTGATATTAATCAAAGAGATTAAAGGGGGTTTACACCGCTCATGTTTGGTGCTAAAAAGGGGAATCAAGGGGCAGGGATGCTACTACTCTCACAGGGCGATATCGACCCTAACAAGCCAGACAGCCAATATCAAACACCACTCTGGCGCGTTTCTAGTAAGGGACATGAGGGGCTCATAAGACTACTACTCACGCGGGACGATGTCAATGCCAACAAGCCAGAAAACAAAGGTAAAACACCACTCTAGCACGCTTCTGCATTAGGGCATGAGAGGGTGGTAAAACTACTACTCGCACGGGACGATGTCGATCCCGACAAGCCAGACAACAATGGCCAAGCACCGCTCTGGAGAGCTTCTAGCTATGGGCATGAGGGGGTGGTGAGACTACTACTCCCACGGGACGATGTCAATCCCGACAGGCTGGACAACGAGGGTAGAACACCACTCTGGGTCGCTTCTAGATGGGGGCAGGAGGGGGCGGTAAAGCTACTACTCGCACGCGACCATGTCAATCCCAACCAGTTAGATAACGATGGTGAAACCCCATTCTGTGTCGCCTCTAGCAACGAACATGAGGGGTGGCGAGGCTACTACTCTCCCGATGCGCCACCAATCCCAATAAACCAGACAACTATAGTCCAATACCACTCCAGGGGGACCCTAGCAACCGGCTGGACAGCCGAGATCAAGCACTACCGAGGATCTATCCACTGAGTAAGCGTAAGCAGCTTATAGCGGAACCCATTCCACGGCTGTCAAGCAAACGGAGAAGAAAAAAATAAGAACGGCTATAGGATTTCTCATCACTGTATTATGTTTACTTTATAATGATTGCTTACCAGGAGTGTACGGTACATTGTACGGTTAGGGGTCGCCATGGGTAGAGTTTGGCTTTGCCGCAATATATAGAATCATGACCTATATGGTTATTATAAGCAAGATAAATATATGTAATATTGTATATAGCACAGTTTTCTGCTGGTTGCTGAATACACTACCCCCCTTATATAAAAACTAGGATTCTGGAAAAAACTGCTATTAGATTATAAAAGCTGCATGCCGGGCGGAGTCCTGACTTTGTATCATTATTTCACTATAACACCTGAAGAATTGCCTTGCAGAGGATCTTATAAACAGCGAGAGACCCACACGAGCCTAACCTTGCCCGATATATGAAGGATATGAGAGGGAGGGCTGGACCGAGTGGTGAAAACAGGGGGACATGTATCTAAGCCTGGTTATGATGCCTTGCATAAGAGCCCGACCTGTAAAGAAAATCCGATGAGCAGGATAGGAATAAGAGGTGCCGATAGGTGTTTTGTAATTACTGGTATGACTTCCCGCGTATGGGTCACATTCGCTAACCAGGGTCATAGAATGTCACTCGGTAAGGTGGACTGCTTCATGGAGCAATGCACACTACCACGTAGATACAGAAGTAGTAATAATTAACAGCCAAGATTGCTGATTGGAAGACCATATCCACCTAAATAGCAAGAAATATGTGTCCCGACTATGTAGCGAAGTGGCGAAGTCCTACCATTACCACCGAGATCTCTCAATTTCCACAATTTGGAATCAAGAAAACAGAGGCTTTCAATGCGACCAAACAGGCAGAACAAAAAGAACAAGAAAAAAGAATGCCTATTAGTCCTAACCAGTGTCTAGTTCGAAAACACGTAGATGGCTTTGTAAGGAGAAGGGAACCTTTTCCGAACACTTAACTATCTAGACTTTGAGGGCGATGGCCATACGAAACACAGCGAGTGACGAGCGGTGAAGCGAAACGAAACGCCAAGCAACTCACAACGAAAACGATCGCACACTCAAGTGCGGGGAAGATCTGTTTACTAACAACAACCACAGGCTTTCCTACGCTTTTGTTACTCTTTGTGATCTATCATATTTACATTGCTGGTTGCCACGGATTGGTTGTTGCGGCGAGAAATTTTTTTTTATTGGCTGAGCGGATTATCACCGAAAATCTGAATAACCTCAAGAGGGGAAACGAGAGCTTTGAAGTGATCCAAGGTTGAGATATCCAGGTTTACCTGGTAATACCTTGAGGAACTGATAAGAAACTTTGATCCTGAAGGGGTTTGAAGGATTTGAGGGATAAATTCGGGATGAATCATCCCGTTGAGGGGAGTAATGAGATCGTGGGTGCGGCGGAGAATGGCCCCAAACTAATCAGGAGGATGCTGGTCACCTCCTATGTTATTCCGGACGGACAAATATGGAGGTTCAAACACCAGGATGGGTGCACGAACGAGGGGAAAGACGAGATGTGGAACAGGGCGATACAAGAAGGAGCCGCTAAGACAATATCTGAATTGAATACGATATTGAGGTTACTTTTTGGGATGTCGGGTTGCGAAGGATGCAGCGTTGACAAGGAACTGACTGTAGGAATCCTGTTTGACCACTCACAGGATACATCGTACAAACCATCCCTGAACCGGTCAACCGGGGACTCATACACGAGCATGGAAACGCCCAGAGAGTCTGCGCCATCTTGGCCTGAATCCGACTTTATGGGAACTCTGAACGAATCCGAGAGGAAGTTGTATAAAAACTTCAAGATGGACAACACCTCCGACGAGAGCTATAAGCCCACACCGAGACACTCTACCAGAAAAACCAAGGACTACGGAGAAATTGACGTCCCCATGACAATGGACGACAATAAAAATACCGAGGCAACCGGATTCGGCGATAGCAAATGGGCTGTCACAACTGTCGCTGAAACTCGGAGTGACAAGAGCGACGGGCTACAGAACATCCCGGAAACAACGGGGACGACCAACGAATCGAACAACGGTGGGGAAGACTGTTTACCTCCCACCATCCCATATGACGAGCCGGAGAAACGGGAACTCTCGCTGTGGGAAAGAATGGACAGAACGGAGGAGCTAATCGTTTCGATGAGAGACGAGTTGGAGGAGCTACGGGATTTTAAGAAGGACATCAAAGCATATGGATGCCGGAAATGCAGAGGGGACGTAAAAGGCAAAGGTAAAATGTCTGACATGAGAAACGTTGACCTCGAGGAAACAGATATCCTGGAGAAGAAACCAATAAGTGACCGGAAACCGGTTACTAAGACCACCAAAGCCACTGTGAAACAGGTGCCCTACATCCCGGCAGCTTGCATCCCGATTATTCCTCAGGAAAAACCTTCCTATGAGAGGGGTATCGAGATCAACAAGATGACCTTTGCAACTGTGGCAGGGACAGAAAGCAACAAGAACGGGTACCAAATGGTTGAGGGGAGAAAGAGGTTCATGAAACCCAAAGGGAAAACCCCGGAACCGATCTCAAGAATCAGCCTCCGCGAAAGACACCTTAAAATCAGATTTGTTACTGACAAGAAGGTGATTACGGAACTGGATGACGGTATAACACCGGAAACGATCCGTATCGCGCTGAATGATACTCTCAGAGACCTCAATGAAAGGAAATCATACTTTTCGGTTTGTGGGAAGAACAGGTTTGGTGACATCCTACTGACGCTCGCTGACACCAAGATCGACGACATAATGGTGTACCTTGAGGCAATGAAGGAGAAATTGTACGAGATGGGCCTTCCCGAGTTGCGATTCGAAAGGGACGCGGAGAAGGTGAAAATATATGTGGGCATGGTACCACTAACGAGAGCAGGACGGATCAACTGGTCTCCTGAAGACTGGGTTGATGACACCGGATACAGAAGCATCTCGAATGACGTTGAAAAATCGAACCCGGGAATCGTCGTCACGGCGAGACCTTCGTGGGTCGGTGGACTACGGAAAATGCACAACCGGAAACAATCAACGGCCGGCATGATCCTCGTGGTTGAAAAAACCAAGGAGGTTGCATCGATGATGTCGATGACGAACCCAAAAATTACGCTCGGTGGAAAACCCAGGTATTGTAGAGCTTGGAGAGAGGAAAACGCTAGCATTATGTGTGCGAGGTGTTTGAAAATCGGCCATGTGGGAGCTGGTTGTGACGCCCCCCCCGCCTGTAAGTTTTGCAGACAGTCACACATGTCTATTAACCACGAGTGCAAAGTGAGCGGATGCGGAGCTAGAGGAGTGGAATGTCAACACTGCCGGAAGTGGTGCTTGTCATGCAACACTGACATGCATTTTACCGGTTCTACTGATTGCGTCGCAGTTAGGAAACAGAGCGAATCTCCTTCCGCACTTGGACCTTCCACGGCCATCGTCAGCGACCCCACCTCGACCACGGGCGTATCGGACAGAAGCCGCAACCGAGAACGAAGAAAATTCGATCGATTGGAAAAAACCCCCCTGTACGAAAAAGCAGGTGATGAGGGGGCGGGCCCGAGTAATACCAACGCGGCGATAACACGGAGCAGTGAGGCAACGTTGAAGAAAAACCACCGCGATGTTGTGTTAAAAGGCGACAAGGTGACCGCTTACGAACAAATATCCGTGGATAAAGGAAAACCTGTACTCCGAAAGACGAAGAAGACGATTAGAAGATCAAGCTCCGTCCCAACCAAGGGAAAGAAGACTATTGTTAGCAAAAAGGACGAGGAAGAGAGCGAGAACCTGGAACAGATATTTGATCTCTTCCAGAATGATAAAATGATCCAATAATGATGAGGGTTACAACATGTACTATAAATGTGGGCAAAGGGATTGGTACTCGTTCTTTGGTTATGGATGTATTTTCTTATGTTGATATTATTTTTATTTTAGAACCTCCTGTACGAAAGGATGGTGGGCATGTGTTACATGAGCATGAGGAATTTTGTTTGTTTTCATTTGTTGAAGGAAGTGGTATTGAAGTTTTTGTAAGATCGAGTGTTTTGGGTTTATTTTCTTTGGATGTGCATGATCGGTGTTTTGTTGGGATTGGCTATATGGATTTGGGTGGCACTCCGAGGCATATATGCGGAGTCTACATCTGGCCTAACACCCGGACCGAACAGATGTCGAATGAGTTGAACAAAATACGCGACTACGACACCCTGGTGGGAGACTTCAACTCGAGACACGGGAGATGGGACTGCAATGGATATACAAGCCAAATGGGACGAATCCTAGCCAAATGGGCCGACGATAATGGATTCGACATTACCGCCCCCGCATATCCGACCTTCCGCGACCTGTCTACCATTGACATCCTTCTGACTAAAGTCAAAGTTAAGAATGGTTGGAGCGACAGGGCTGGGTGCGAACACATGGGGCAGATTTCACGCTTCCATTGCTCGGAACCCGATGACATGACCCCGCCGAACATACTTTGGAGAAAGGTGAACTGGAAATCCATGGAGAAGGATATCAAAGACATCGCTGTAAGAGATGGTGGATGGGAGGAGATAGTTGGATTGGTCAAGAAGCTACCCAGAGCCAGGAACGGCGGTGCCAGAAAGTGTGACGGGTGGTGGACTGTGGAAATCGAGAGAATGTCCAAGGATGTGAGACTCCTGAGAAGAAGAAGACACAAGGACGGCGATGAGAGTTGGAAACTCGCTCGAAGAGTGTTCCGGAACACAATCCTGAACGAACGGTACGCCTTCATGAAGGAAAGACTTTCGCAGGCAAACGACCAACAAATATTCAGAATGGTCAGAAATCTGCAGGAACACCGTACCATTCCTTTCCTCACCAACTCCCGGGGTGAGAGAATCAATTCGCACCAAGAAATGAGCCAAACCATTGCTGACCAACTGAAGTCGACTGCGAGCCCCGGAAGGCACTCCCACGCAACGGTGGACATTACGGTTGACTCGAACGATGTACAATTAGGACTGATGACCTCTCCTCGGAATACTGCCGCCGGGAATGATGGTGTTGGATACCCCCTTCTGCGATTATGGTTCAAAACGGACAGCAACCACATCACTAGAACGATTAACAGACGGATCAGGGATGGCTGCCCTACTTGGTCGGAAGCAATTACCGTACTCATTGCGAAGGCCGGGAAACCGACCTACACTGTAGCCAAATCCTGGAGAATGATCCACTTACTCCCAACCCTGGCCAAAGTGGTTGACAGAATCATCCTAAACAGACTGGAATCATCTATTACGTTGGGCCCCACCCAGTATGGATCCCGGAAACGAAGATCTACCCATGATAGTGTCAAACAACTCAAAGATTTCATCCAGTACAATAAACATCGGGAGTGTGCGATCATGACGACCGATATAGCGGGCGGTTTCGACAACATTGACACGAACAAGCTGTTGGACATGATGACCCGACAAGGTTGCGAGCGGGAACTGGTTATGTGGACACGACGTTGGATGAGTAATAGAGGTATGAGACTACGGTTCAACGGACGGATAAGCAAACGATTCGACTGCAGCAAGGGTGTCCCACAGGGCAGTCCGTTATCACCCTATCTGTTTTGCATTTACGTTAAAGAAGTATTTGCGCCGCGCTTCCATCACTCCCCTCGCATGAGCAGGCTTACCACAAGTTACGTGGACGACGGAACCATCATGATCGCTGGTCACGACCGCTCTACCGTGATACATGAGATGAAGGAAGCATACCTGAACTGCCGACAAATCGCGAAGGAAATCGGGATGGACTTCGAAACACGGAAGACGGAATGGATGGGCTTTGGGTCAGAACAGTGGGATGTGATGGAGATCGACGAGGACGTTTTGATCGCGGTCAAGGAAATAAGAATACTTGGATACAGATTCAATACAGCCAATGATGACAAGGCACACGTTGACTACTGGATCGAGAGGGGTTTGGAAGTACGAAGGAGAATTGCGGCTCTGGGGAGAAGATTCGGAAGCAAAGGAGGGATTGGTGCTTGGGAAACCATGAGGCTATTCAAAAGCGTCTTTTTACCCACCATCTGGTACGGACTGGATCTGGCAAGAGGCGATTCGAAACCGATGAAGTGCATACAGGTTGCGATCAACGACACTATTCGCTCCCTATTCAGACTTCCACTGATAACCGCTACCAAGTGCATTCTCGCGGAGAGGGGATGCATCCCAACGACGATTGAGTGGCGATACCTACAGAGGAAGTACTGCAGAAGGGCCCTGGTGTATGGTTATGGGAAGGAATACCCGTGGTTCGGAACGATTCACAAGGAATGGAATCCAACCAATTTCATTGAATCCGATAAGGAACCGACAACCCCGATAACCGCTTCGCTCCAGGTGATAATCGGTTCTGATAAACATCAGGGAAGGGAAAACCATGACCGGATTGTCGAAAAACTCAGCACTGAAGCTGGAGTGAGGTGGGTATACACGGACGCTTCCCGGACCAGGGGCCGGAATGCCCTGGGATGGGCTTGGGCCACCGCGGATGCTACAATCGATGGAAGCAGCGGGGTGGCTTGCACTGGGGATCTTGATATTGTTTGTTGCGAGATGGCCGCCATCGGATGCGCCCTGTCCGACGGTTCTAACCAGGCAATTAAGAACATCACGGTTTTTTCTGACTGCAAACCGGCATTGATGAGACTCGATCGACTGAGGTTCAACGACCATGACATGTTTACCCATAGAGCGATGTGCGTCTCGATGAACCTGTACGAACAGATCACGCTGGTGTGGCTCCCAGGACACAGTGGAATAGCGGGAAACTGCCAGGCGGATCGTATGGCCAAAAAGCTGATTGGCACACGAATCGACTATGGTGGTTGGGAGAAGTGGCGAGCCCTTCACCAATCCTGTGGTGGTTTGGAGAAGGACACCCGAGAGAAAGAGGTTCGAGATTGGTGCAAGAAGGAAGGACACGAGTATTACAAGAGGAACTTATCCAAACCAGTTTGGATGAAGGGACTTTCAAGATTGGACTACTACGTGTTCTACAGAATACGGACAGGATCGGACAAAATTGGACACGAAGGTTGCACGGGCTACGACGACCGATTCCATTTGACCAAATGTCCGAAGTACACGAACGCTCCGCCGACCGACACCTTGTTCAAAGACAAACACGTCACGCAGTGGGTGAAATGGATAAGGGAAAACGACTACCTGAACATGGGAATCCCTACAACGATGATTGAACAACTCAACACGAGGGTCGTATACGGTAACCCATTCGATCACACTATCACGATTGAAAAGAACGGTTTGCGCATTACAGAACAAACCCCTATGAAAGGCTGTGATGGTTGCGGTTTTTCCCATTCAGGGGAATGCCTGAAGAAGATTTCGACCCTAAAAGGCAAATGGTTCTTCTGCCCCACGGATGAAACAAGATGCCCGATATGTGGAGGTAACTTCGGCGGAGGGAGCAATGAAAGACCAGGTGGATCGGGTCTTCGAGTTCACCTTAACCGTAGTAAAAAGGAGTGCGGAAGGATTTGGGAGAATAGATTTTGAAAAGGGGCTGTTAAGGATAGAAGGAATTGGGATAATGTGGAGAGGGTTACGATGATAACCAAGTGGACCGAGATTTTTGAGAATTCAAGATTAAATTGTTGGAAATGCGACGGGAAGTTTAGCCGTCCTGTTGAACTGAGAAAGCATCTGAGGAGATATGATGTTTGTTTGAAATTTGTGGAGGATATTATGATTGAACATCCCGCGGGACGGGATGGGGATATTGATTGTTGATTTTGTTTAATTTTGTTTTGTTTTATTTTTAAATTTTAATTTTTTTTGTTTTGTTTATGGAAGATTGTTGTATGTTAGTCGGATCCTCGGATTGCTGTGGTGGTTTTTTTATGGATCGCGCGGTTGGTACCATACCATAGGTACTACGGACTAGGCAAGTTGAGTTGGCTTACCTCGGGATTGTAATGCCTTGAGATTGAGGACCCGGACGGGGATGCTTCTCTACTTTTATAGTTTAATTTAAGTTTTGAAACCACAGGCTCACACTCAGCAATTCCACAACTCTCGGTGCTCAACCTACTAACTAATCAACGAAAATAAGAGCATATATCAACAATAACACCCTAATTATCCCCCATGAGCCAGTAGGCACGCCTAGGCTACTGTATATGACTCTTCCCTCCCCCTATGAGCACTTCCGGGCTAACAAAAGGAAAACAAACACTACTGCTCACAACATCCGCATAGGTTTCCTTTCGGTATAAACCTCTTTTGCATCCTTTCTCTTTCTTTCCAGATTCCCTTGCGGCCGTTCCACTTCCCTTCCGATCGTTGTATTCCTGCATAGGAAATGCTTCCCAAACGTCCAAACAAATGCCCGAAGCCGAACCGTATACTCGAAGCCAAAGCGACTCTCCGAAGACAAACCCATGCCCCAAGCCGGAACCATATGCCTGAATTCTCAGCGCATTTCCGAAGCCACAAACAAGCGCTCTCCCGGAAACTATCCAAACAACAAAGGAAGTATCAAGAGAGTATGGCGGGCAGCACCAGTTCCAACAACACCACTCATTCTCGCTTCTTGCTGCGGGCATAAGAGAGTAGTGAGACTACTACTCGTACAGGCCCATATCAATCCCGACAAGCCAAACAACGATGCTGAAACACCACTCTGGAATGCTTCTTTTTATGGACATGCCGGGGGGGGGGGGTGTGAGCCTACTACTCGCACTAGACGACATCAATCCCAACAAGCCAAACAGCGTAGGTAAAACGTCACTCTGTTTCGCTTCCAGCAATGGGCATGAGGGGGTGGCGAGACTACTACTCTCCCGAGGCGCTACCATTCTCGAGCAGCCGGACAACAATAGTCCAACACCACCCCCCGCGCGTTCCTAGCAACAGGGATGAATGGTTACCAAGACCACCAGGCTCACGGTACGACTTCACCCCCGATGAGCCAGACAACCCTGATCAAACACTACCGAGGGCCTCTTGGAGGCTCAAACGCAGGCAGATTACAGCGCAGCATACCCCCCGGCTGAGCGGAAAAAGAGAAAAAAGACCCAATAATGGCTATAGCATTTCCTGTGGGGCGAATACTTGAGATATTACAATAACATTGTGTTTTTATTCATAACTTTGGTTTGCCCACAGTGTAGATCATATAGAGTTTAGCCCTGCTGTAAATATATAGAATAATGATGTATGTATATTTTCGCAAACACTATAAACATATATCTATCACAGTTTCCCACCGGTCGTCTGGCACACCTTTATATAAAAACGAGAATATGCTCAAAAAAACGGCTATATACAAAAGTGGCACCCCGGAAAGTGTCCTATTTTTATGCCCCCATTTTACTTACCCTAACACCTACAGGATCTCATGGCAAAGGATCTCATAAACAGCGAGAGACCTGTGAACCTTAGCCCAATTTTGACTAATATTTGATTGACATCAGAGGGAGAACTGAATACCGTAAGAACTGGAATAATTGAACCTCGCTCGAAGACGTCTGAAATTCCCTCTCTTGGATAGGGGGTCGAGCGCACAACGAAAATTGACTCCCTCTGGCCGTCCTTAAGACAGAAGAAAAAGAAAAAAGAGACAGGTTTTACCAGCAAAGGCAACTCCAATGTCCTAGCTTGAGGTTCAATTATTCCAGTTCTTACGGTATGAGTGGTGAGTGTGGGTGGGAGGTGTATTGAAAGCTTGTTTTAAAAGTTCCCCCGGAAGAACTCCACCCCCGCACCACTTGGAATCAAGAAAATAAACGCGTTCAAAAAAAAATCATATGAGAAGAGAATAACTATTGTCTGGCTTGAAAAGACAGGACCAAAACAACGATTTGCTAGGAGAAGGAAACCATATCCAAACACTTCACAAGGGGCGGCGCTAGGTCACAAAAGGTGTGAATCAATACTCGTCACCAGCGACCGGCGGTGGGGGTCGTCCAACCTTAAGTTAGGAGGAAAAACTATAAAAACTTTTTCTACTGAGAGTATTTGCACCTTAACTATAATACCAGGAATTTCTATATTATGATTAGTATAATATCTTCAGTCATTTTTTGTGCGGTTAAGTCGGTAGCTCGGGGTTGCTGCTTCCGTACATTATTTAATCCCCCATAGGTAGGGTAGGGAAAATAAGAATTTGCCGGAGCCAGGGGTTGGGAAAGTGTGGGTGTTATCATTTCGCTGTGTAACTTACCAAGTCATATGTGTGAACTCCACTTTTTACCCACAACCGGAGCCGCCCTCCAAGACCTACAGGTATGATACTCTATTAATTTAGTGAGACGCTTTATTTATTCATGTTGTCCACTTTATAAGTTCTCTAATCAAGCTAGTAAGGTCTGCTTTACCCAGGCTCGGCCTACAACTGAATCCTAGCAAATATTCAGAACTCAATATAAAGTATATATACTCGCAAGTAATAATCCTCTGTGTCTTACCCGAATAATAGGTGATTGGTAGCTAGTATGAATATGGACAAAAAGTAATCAAGCCTCTCATTGCATTTGTAGAGTCTAGTCCGTTAAGAGGTCATTCTTGTGATATAAATACGGTACCTGTATATGGGGAAGCTGTTTTAAAATAGTGATAGTAAAAAAACATGTTCCATCAGAGTCTGCTTTCAGAGATAAGATGATTCATTGGCGTGGAATGATTGGCTGGTGCTCCGATCTGCAACAATGACCTTGTCTTAATATAGCATTCCCCGCTTTCCGAAACTTGGTGGGAAAAGTCCATCGACCTCCACGATACACTCCCATCCTCGTGCGCTACCTTATCATCACACTTATCATCGAACTTTATCCAATATGAGCACATTCCCTAGCGGGAATGGAGGACCAAGTCTCATACGTGATCCTTGCCAGTATGGCATATCCAACACCCGGTCCAACAACAACACGAGCAATAGTATTCACGGTGACTCGAATCAAAACATCGGAAATGTGTTAAACAGCTACAATAACACCATCAATGTGGGAGTAAGTGAAGAGTCTTTGCGGATTCAAGCATGGTTGTCGCCACTCGAGCCCCTTGCAAGGCATCAGGATGTGAGGAACCGTCGACTGGATGGTGTTGGGGACTGGGTTCTGCAGAATAATGAGTTCGAATCATGGCGCATGAGTCAGGATAACTCAGTGAATCGTATTGTTTTATGTTATGGAGATCAAGGAGCTGGAAAGACATATATAAGGTACAGGGGTATTTTCCTGGGACGATAGACTGCACTAACAAGAAACTATATTAGTTCATTAGTAATAGATACCCTATCCAAGCAAGCCTACGGACAGAATATCTCGGTTTTGTCCCTCTATTGCGATTACCAGGCCCAGAAAGACCAATCGGCAGTGAATATGATAGGGGGTCTACTCAAGCAGGTTGCCCTCGGACAAGTGGGGATTAGTGGCGAAATTAAGAATGTCTTCGACAGGTCAAGGCAGGGAGGTGGAAATGGTCTCCGAATGCCAGAGATGCTGGAATTATTCGTAAAAACAATCGGCTCTCTCTCTCGAGTATATATCTGCATCGACGCAATGGACGAGTTGGTGCCACAACATCGATCAGAGTTCCTCCGCGCGCTGCGACAAATTATTCAGGAAGCTCCAAATACGCGATTATTTCTCACAGGAAGGCCCTACATTCGCGGGGAACTCGACAAACACCTCACCCAAGGAGCCTATACCATACACATTGTTCCTGACCAAGGAGATATCGCTCGATACCTAACCCGGAAGATGGACGATGACGATGCCCGAGATCCGGACTTGATGACGGAAAATCTGAAAAATAATATCATGGAAACAATGTTGGAAAAGGCATCGGATATGTGAGTAAAAGTAACTATATTATAAATTCCAGTCACTGATTGATATTCTGCTCAGGTTTCTGCTCGTGGCATTAAATATCGATGCAATCCTAGGGGAGACCTCATTAGCGAGGAGAAAGGAAATGTTGCAAAAGGTAGCTACGACTGGCATAGATCTGGACAATGTGTACGACCAAACACTGCGGCGAATAAAGGAGCAGAAGGGTGACCGATCAAGACTTGGGATGGAGGTCCTAATGTGGGTATCCCACGCGGAACGTCCACTGCGGATTGACGAACTCCGTCATGCCCTAGCCGCAGAAATGGGGGCAATGGACTTTAACTCGGAGAATATCCGGTCGCAAGGTACAGTGTTAGGATCATGTTTCGGACTTGCCGTAGTTGATGAAGAGACATCGACGGTCCGACTAATCCACTACACCCTTCAAGAATACCTTTCCCGGCCTGGTGTATTGCCTGATGCTCACAAAACACTTGGCCAAACATGCTTGACTTATCTGAGTTACAACCGCGTGAAGAGGCTTCCCGTCGCCAATGATTCATACCTTGGGGACATGCCATTTCTCGAATATTCATCTCTGCATTGGGGGAGGCACGCAAAAACCGAGCTCTCAGACTACGCCAAATTGCTTGCGCTGGATTTATTAAGTCGATACGACAGCCATGTATCTTCAACCTTGCTTTTTCGCAAAATTCTGAGAGCCCATTATGCCTCGGTTAATTCCCGCACTTCCTACCTATTTGCAGGCCTGCACTGCGCATCGTACTTCGGAATTGAGGAGATCATAGCTGCCTTGATCGAGGAGCAAGGCCGCGATATCAATCAAGGAGATTGTAGAGGGTTTACACCGCTCATCTTGGCTGCTGAGCAGGGGAATCAAGGGGCAGTGACGCTACTACTCACACAGGACGATATCGACCCTAACAAGCCGGACGACGATGGTAAAACACCACTCTGGCGGGCTTCTCGCAATGGGCATGAGGGGGTGGTAAGTCTACTACTCGCACGGGACGATGTCAATGCCGACAAGCCAAACAACAATGGTGAAACACCACTCTCGTGGGCTTCTTACAATGGGCACGAGGGGGTGGTGAGACTACTACTCGCACAGGACGATGTCAATGCCGACAAGCCAGACAAGAATGGTGGAACACCACTCTGGTGGGCTTCTTACAATGGGCACGAGGGGGTGGTGAGACTACTACTCGCACAGGACGATGTCAATGCCGACAAGCCAAACAACAATGGTGAAACACCACTCTGGTGTGCTTCTTGCAAGGGGCACGAGGGGGTGGTGAGTCTACTACTCGCACGGGACGATGTCAATGCCGACAAGCCAGACAAGAATGGTGGAACACCACTCTGGTGGGCTTCTTACAATGGGCACGAGGGGGTGGTGAAACTACTACTCGGACGGCGCGATGTCAATGCCGACAAGCCAAACAACAATGGTGAAACACCACTCTGGTGGGCTTCTTGCAATCGGCACGAGGGGGTGACGACACTACTACTCGCACGGGACGATGTCAATGCCGACAAGCCAGACAAGAATGGTCGAACACCACTCTGGTGGGCTTCTTGCAATGGGCACGAGGGGGTGACGACACTACTACTCGCACGGGACGATGTCAATGCCGACAAGCCAGACAACGATGGTAAAACATCACTCTGGTGGGCTTCTCGCTATGGGCATGAGGGGGTGGTGAGACTACTACTCGCACGGGACGATGTCAATGCCGACAAGCCAGACAACAATGGTAAAACACCACTCTGGAGCGCTTCTAAACGGGGGCGCGAGGGGGTGGTGAAACTACTACTCGGACGGCGCGATGTCAATGCCGACAAGCCAGACAACGATGGTGAAACGCCACTCTGGTGGGCTTCTTACAATGGGCACGAGGGGGTGGTGAGGCTACTACTCGGACGGGGCGATGTCAATCCCGACAAGCCAGACAACGATGGTGAAACACCACTCTCGTGGGCTTCTTACAATGGGCACGAGGGGGTGGTGAGACTACTACTCGCACAGGACGATGTCAATGCCGACAAGCCAGACAGGAATGGTCGAACACCACTCTGGTGGGCTTCTTGTAAGGGGCACGAGGGGGTGGTGAGGCTACTACTCGGACGGGGCGATGTCAATCCTGACAAGCCAAACAACAATGGTAAAACACCACTCTGGTGGGCTTCCCGCAATGGGCATGAGGGGGTCGTGAGGCTACTACTCGCACGGGACGATGTCAATCCCGACAAGCCAGACAACGATAGCGAAACGCCGCTCCGTGTCGCTTCTAACCAAGGGCATGAGGGGGTGGTGAGACTACTCCTCTCCCGAGGTGCTATCAATCCCAGCCAGCCAGACAACAATAGTCCAACCCCACCCCCGTGCACTTCTAGCAACGGGCATGAAGAGGCAGTGAGCCCACTAACCTCACGAGCCAGTATCACCCCCGACGAGCCCGACAACAATAGTCCAACACAACTCCCGTCCGCTTCTAGCAACGGGCATGAAGAGGCAGTGAGACCACCAGCCTCACGAGCCAGTATCACCCCCGATGAGCCCGACAACAATAGCCCAACACCACCCCCGAGCTCTTCTTGTAACGGGCATGAAGAGGTAGTGAGACCACCAGTCCCACGGGAAAATATCACTCCCGACGAGCCAGACAACCCTGATCAAACACCACCGAGGACCTCCTGGATGCGCAGGTGTAGGCAGAATATAGCCCAGCATATTCCCCGGCTGAGTGGAAAAAAGAGAAAAAATACCCAAGAACGGCTATAGCATTTCCTATGTGGCTGTGCTAGAGATATTACGATGACATTGTGCTTTTATTCATAATTTTTCCCCCGGCGGTGGTGTACAATTCTCCTGCTAGGGGGTGGTCATAGATAGAGTTTAGCCCTAAATTACTGTGAATATAATATAGAATAATCATGTATAACATGCTACTATCATAAACACGATAAGCATATATATTATATCAGAGTTTTCTACCGGTTGTTGGGCACATCTCTATATAAAAACTTGAATATGCTGGAAAAAATCCGCTATAAGAGTGGCACACAGAAAGGAGCCCTGCTTTTATATCTATTTTACACTAACAGCTGGTGCAGTATCTTATGGTGCAGGATCTCATAAACAGCGAGAGGCCCCCCGACGAGCCGTAGCCTAATTTTCTTGCCTGATATATGACTCCAATGAGATGCAGAGCTGAACCTGAGTGGTCATGATAGGCTGAATGTGTATCGAAAACCTGCTATAAAGTTCCCCCTCTCCCCTCTCCCCGAAGAACTCGACCTGCTCCACAAATTCCCAGAGAAGCGCTAGAGGACGAAATGGTAATAAGCCATCACACAGCAGCGGCGGGTTTTGCAATTACCATTCCCCATACCATCTACACTTTTCATCAGCCAGAGTCACTGGCCCTCACTCGAATGGATAAATCACCCCCATAGCTCTCCGGAGAACATTGCTCAAGGAGTCAGTGTTAGCATAACCCCTACTATTTTAAGAAGGCACATAAGTACCAAGAACCTCCAAAAAAATCCAGAAAGGCATGATACTAAAAACAGCTGGTAGAAAAAATATCGTGACCCCCAAAATCTAAGATATTGGGCTTCCTAGGAATCTTCTTCTATGAGGACAACATTATATTGGCTATTATTATTATCGTTGCTTACTGTATGAGGTGGTTTGAGGTTTGTATAGTCGCTAGATAAAATGTATTGGTGGAATGAAATTCAATCCCCCGGCGATCATGGTGAGACTTTGGGGGGGCATACCGGGAGGGCAATTGGTGGTCCGTGTGTGCAGAGGTGGTTGCCTGTTCATCGGGTGGTTTGGAAAGTTGGTGTGCATTGCCCTTGTGCCTCTAGAGTGCCTCTAGTGTTCCTTGCTTACGGAGGTATCATACCTGTACAGCTCCTAGGTTTTGTAAGTTCCACAGGGTCTAACAGCGGCATGCACCGTTGAGTAGCGTGTAAACACATATGATACTATCAATATTTCTTGTACTATAATCGAAAAGGCGCAACTCTTCAAAGGTATGATACAAATAAGAAAAATCAAAGGGAAGAGATGTGGTGACATTTAGACCGGGTGGATATTTGAGAGCACGGATGCCGCTGAAGTCCATAAATACTCGACCGTCGCACCTTGTAATACGCCGCAGCCAGCCCGACTCACATGAGCACGAGCCCTTAGGTAATCCATTGCTCCACAACTCACCTTTTCAATAAGTCAAGTTGCCCGGCCTACCTATGGAATTCTATAATACCGTTAGTTACGATATGATACGAAGATTATGATAGGATCCAAATTTAGTGCCCACTTATGCCAAGCCTAATCCTAACGAGGGTCTAACCTGTTTTCATCTTATTATGATACCACACCCTGCATTCCCACCTTTAGAAATCTTGGCAGATCCCACCACACAGAAGACTCACTCTGCGGTCCACTTTTCTCACTAGGGGAATCTGAATTCCCAGCTGAAATTCCTCATTTCTAGCGCTCATAGGCGTAATTGTTGCGACTGGAAATGTGGGATTTTTCGAACAAAAAAAAATGAGTGGAAAAAAAATGCTCTATTACTCTGCCCAAAGCACCCCAGGTAATGGGGGAAAGAAAGAAAGGCAGTGAGAAAATGAAAATGCGATTAGAAGCAACGGAGTGCCTTGACCTGGTGGTTTTTTACTGCCAAAATTTTGTAAGAGCATCGGAGAGAATCTAGGATCTAAGTTTTAAGCATTCAGCCCCCGCCCCCGGGGCGCTCAACTCCTCCGCTATGTCGACTCTAATAACCATTACGACTTGGGCATACCGGTAGTAACGCGCCAGTAAGCTCCGATGTCGAAATACCTCGGGGGCGTAGTTGTTCTTAACCCCATGAAAACCGAATTGAACAATGGATGGATCCTGGTTACATCAGCGTCAAAGTATCGTATCATACCCTCTGGGGTCGGTGCTAGTGGTCAAACCCCACACACCATCCTCACAGCGCACTACGGCACAGCAATCGAGTTCAAAAGTGAAAGTTTAATGTATCTTTATCCAGGTACATAAGCAGGTACAGCACCGTGCTACACCAAAGTCATCAGTCATAAGCATGGAAAGAACCGCAGAAAGAATATCGTAACCCATCATGAATCTTTTCCAAAGCTTTAAGCGCGAGCCAAGGAGAAAGGGGAAACTTCTGACAACGAACAATGCCAAAATCCGAATTGAATCGAAAGAGAAGAAAGCGAGAACATCAGGATATGATACGATAGTTATAATTCCTGCAAAGTATGACAAATATCCAACAGGTAGTTAGAGGAGGAAAGAGAATAAATAAATAAACCACATTAAAAAAACAATACAATAAGAAAGTAAATGAAAAAAAAAGACCCCCACTCAGTAAGCAGCATACGCCATTTCTCTCATCCACACCCGACCCTCTCAACCGCCCTCACGCCCTCACGCCCGCCAACCTAATAGTACCCTCTCCTCGCACCCCGGTCCATAACCATCATGCCCAGAGGCTCCCGGTAGCCAACTAGACTCGTCCTCGGCGACGAATGATACACATGCCGCACGTGCGTCATACTGCTTCTTCTCCCACCACCACCGAGAGTGGAGGTGGAAACGTAACTCCTCCTAGGACTCGAAACGTAATCGCGACTAATCCGCCCATCGCGGTAAACGTGGACCTGGCGCGCAGGCGGGTAGTCGTCGTCGCGGGAAGATATTAGGCACATTTTTGTATGGGAGTTTTTTTTTGCTTTTTTGCTTTTTCGCTGTTCGCTTTTCGCTTTTGTTTGGATGTTTACGGGAGGGAGGGAGGGAGGATGATTCGAGGTCCTAGTATCTGACGATCGAGTGGATGTACTAGCAGTGCAATTGGTAGTGATAGTACTGGTAGTGACGATAGAGAAGGGGAGGGGAGGGGAGGGCTTTATAACTGTTTTTCTTGCGTGGGGAGAAATAGGTTTATGGTAGGGAGGAAGGAAAGAGGGGGCCCCAGACAAGATGTCATATCTCACCTATCGGGGCTGCCCTGTCTTCAGCGTTGGTGGGTTGCGATCATATCATACCTGTGTGATAGCCCTGGAACGGCGGCTACGTCATAAGTTTTCTTTCGCCTCGTTCTGTTGGACGAATTTGTGCGACCTCACGACCTCACGACCTCCTCAGCTTTGGTTTACCCCTGGTCTTTGTTTTGTTTGTCCTTCCTTCCTTGCTTTGCGACAAAAGAACCCCCCCCCATGTGCGCTATGCAATGCAGCCTAGGGACAGTTGTGGGGACTCACTCAAGTGCTCTGAATGGAATATCACGAGGAGCAATAACTTTACCCGCAGTATGATACCGTGGTTGCCTGGCCTCGCTAAGGTAGTTAGCCGGGTAACCCTTGGCAGACACCTTCTTCAAGCGGCTCCCCAAGGTCCAAGTGCGATGGAGGGCGATAAGTTACCCAAAAAGTAGCCAATTCCGAAAAGTTCTTGGTGCAGCCCCAGAAGTGCGCCACCTAGAACGATGCCAGCGATTTTAAGATGACTTAAGGGTCTGTTAGCCCCACACAACCCAAAATCCCACATCGACGTGTTTGTACGAATACGGCATTTCGGGCGTATGATAGCAAAGACACCACCGATATCCTACGATACCCACTATGACTACTATCGCACTCCGCGCTCGGCTAACTTAAGTCAACCCCAAGATGACAGGCAACCATCCTCACAAGGCCCAGCCCGATCCTATAACATCTGGACCATACTGCACCCGCCAAAGCCGACTAATATTATACCAACACACAAGTAATCGCCGAACATGCCTTGCTGGAAAGAGCTGCCCTGAAGATATCGGTACTGTTCCCAAGCGTAGGCAGTAACTATCACGTGAATCCCCACCCCAGCCTGAAAGAATCGCAATTGTTCCCGGTGTCGTCTGATGCGCTTTATGAATGTTTGGTGTGCGAGCGCGAATCGTGATGGAATTTGCTCATTAGATCCTATCCGAGCGAGCATATTCAGAGTTCTCCGTCGTGTTGTTTCACTTCTCTGCTCTCTCCACCTGAGGCACGAGTGATAGGTAGTGATGTTCCCCGGCCGGCGGATGTGCATTTTCGCATAATAGGTTTAGATGCACTACTCCCTGCGCTAATCCGGTTTCGTGACGTTCTTGCATCAGAGGGTAGTTAAACAGCCTTGTTCTCAGGGTGGAAAAAGGGTCTTGTTATAGGAGTAGGCAATCTACCAACCTCTTTTCTTCTTCTGGTTTTGGAGTTATTGTAATTGCAGGAAATATCTCTAGATATTTTCGGCTGTGGTGCTGCGTAGTGTTTGCAGGCTGTCACCCAGGGTGTTTGTGTTTAAGTTATTTGACACCCGCTCCATGCTGGAGCATTCCACACTGGAATTCTTGAGGGGATCGTCCTCAATGCACACCGATTCATTGCGGTGGTGGGCTTGGTGGACGGGTGATAGGAGCCTAGCAACTCTACCGACAGATCCGTTTCCTCGTCAGAAGGAGTCCAGATCTGGTGGGGGTGTCTAAGTGATAGGTAAAAGTATATTTCTTGGAGCCCGAAACAGCGCCGTTTTCCAAAAGTAAAGAAAATTGAGAGTTAGACTATTCTTTCTTGCAAGTTAATAGTGCAGTGCATATACATCTGAGTACCGACCACTCATACCGTACCCGGCTCGTACCCATTCCCTGTCCTATCCTGCAGATTATGTACATAAGACGCCAAGAGAAAGGAAATAGAGGTCTCATGAGTTAGAATATTAAACATCTTTTACAGAATTATATAGGACAGACGTTTAAAGAAGAGAAACAATGTTATATGAAAAAAATGAAAAAAAATCCCGGGACAAAATTGTAGAATATATACATATCCCACACGGAAAGTAGAGTAATAAATCAAACCACAGTCCATTCTTGCGGTTGCTTCCGTTGGTCGTAATAATAAGTATCTTGGGCGGGCTGCTGCTGTCTCGGTCGTTGAGGGGCTTGATATGGGTTCACTTCATAATCGCCGTATGCGTTCTGTGCTGTGTTTCCGTACGTGCCGTTCCCCCGTTGTTGTGGTGGTGGTTGCTGAAGGCGGTAATCGTCATAGCCGGCATTATATCCTGCATGTTGATCGTGTCGGCCCCCTTGATGGCGGACCCTGCTGTCTGGGTACCCCGCTACTGCAGGGGGCAAAGTGGGAGAATGTGCGAGCACAGGACTTGGTGATCTAAAGACGACCGATCGATCGCCGTATGCGTCCCGCTGGTAAGCACCAATGGGCGCCGGAGCCCTCCTATCCGCCTGCCGTAGAGCCTGCAATGGAGTCGGAACTCGGCGCTCGTGTTCGAATCCCTGGGCTGCCGGTGTCAAGCTTCTTTCATTTCCTACCACTTTCATGGGCGCCAACTCGTGTTCCTCGACCTTGACCTCTACAGCGATATTTTTTGTATTTTCCAGCGTTGGCATAATAGGTAGGGCGTCGTCATTGTGGGCATCGAAGTATGCATACTTGGGTGGTTCTGGGGCAGGGGGCTCGCGAGTTATGGGTGCAGGAGGTGAAATGTCGGTTTTGGACTTCTTCTTCTCCCGTCGACCACCGCATCCTCCGCAACAACATGCGCAACATCGATACCCGCAGAGGCAACAGCGCAGGAAACACCACAGAACTGAGAGTACGATTATTCCACCGACAACGCAGATTACTATGAAGGGAATTCTGATGCTGATTAGTGGTGTGCGGGTGACCGTGGCTGGTGAGGAGGTCCAAGCCCAAGCGAAGACATAAAAAACTCACTTGCAATATTTACTCCCCATACCTGATTCTCCTTATTAGAACGGTTTAAATAGACAAAAAGTAGTCCATTGTACGGTCCATGATAATCACTAGGGAGAAAACTCACACGAATCAAAGGACTTGAACGAGGAACTAAAATCCTGCCAGCCGCTAGTAGTATCTCGCCGGATGACACCCATACTGTATGTGTTGTGAACTCCCTCGAAGGATAGGATACCAACCTTCCCACTCCTGGAAGAGACGATAACCCAGTACCTCGGATGCAGAGTTGGTCAAAGAAGGTTGACGCTGTGTAACTCGATATGCAATCTTCAAGGGCCACTTGGCATGGACTTGATAGACGGCGAACTTAATGGCGATGATGAGAGATAAAGAATTTACAATAAACTAGCACACCCCAGGTGTGATGAAGAGAGGGGAGAATGAAGGAAGGAAGAGAAGAATGTTAGTGAATTGGGGGGTGGGGGGGCGGGAATTCGAAGATTGCAAGCAAATGAGCGGCTGGGGGGGGGGCAAAGGGAATAGAAAGGGGAAAGGAAAGCGACACGGAACAGGGGGAAAGGAGCGCTGTCTTCGAGAAGAGGAAGAAGCAGACGAAGAGACACACCCGTGATGGGGAAGAGTGGAAAGATTGCGGGAGTGAGTGACCAACTCCACGGGGTGGAGCGCAGGCAAGAATACTGCGCAAAGCAAAGCTATGGAAACCGGACAATGGATTCAAACTCACACGAGGAAAAAAATCAAGGAGCGACTGGAAAGGACATGGAGGGATTTCACAGGTTGACAAGAGCGCTCACCACCAATCTTGGCGGCGGTTGACAATCTATTCGCGACAGAAATGGATTCTCCCAGACAAGACCCTGTCGGTAATGGCACCACTGGTACTTTGACGATCAAACCCTATCCTTGCCAATTATGGCGATGGCTGGATGGGAAGATCCGGCGCGGCGCCAAAATCCCGTCAACCAAATGGTCGACTTTGTCCGTGAGTTTCAACTGGTTTCGGTATCATACTATAAATATCAGCCAGTATTGTAGCCACAATCAAAGGCAGATGCTCAGAAATATTGGGAGGCTTTATAGACCTCTAAAATCAGCGGGGTCGGGTTACTTTTTTACATTCTATTGGGATCTCGAGCAGGCTATTTGGAGTTGGATAAAATGCAGAAGCTCAGAACATGTATGATGGTGTTATGAACTTGGTAGGACAAAGGGATAAATTTACGGCTAATCGGCCGGGTAGTGTCAAAACCTCCTATTAGGTAAGGCGAGGACGATAACAATGATTTCATATAAGTTATCATACGGTATGATACATACAGTAGCATGGCGAGCAATCTAAGATTACGGAGGGGAACAGCCCAGCAGCCCTAATCCTGGTGGAAAGGATTGTTCAAACAAAAAAGCACCCTCCACACCAGCCAACCCCACCCGTGCCCTGCTTGTGAAATGCCATGAATATGTTTTTATGCAGCAATGCTCGACCTTTCACCTGAAGTCAAAACAATACTTCGACGTGTATGTAGGTGAGAAAACACACTCATGAAAATCCCAGAAAAATCCCGAATATTTAAAAGTAAACTGGATTCCAGCTTTTTTGAGTGAGTGAGAGAGAGGGAGTCTTAGTGACGTACCGGTACCGTATTAAGCAGGGGAAAGTAACGGTATTCCTCGTCGCCAACTCCGGTAGCGCCCGTAAGCATTGCCTCAGCGCACCTCAGCAAGATCCCTCCAGGGCCTTTCCTTCAAAAGTCACCTAGAAACAAACTTTAAGCGACACAGGTTAGCTATCTTACCATTTCTCAACTTTAAAAATTCTCAAATTCGGCAGCGTTTCTGGCGTATATAACTCTCTTGGTTTTTCTGGTTGTTTTCTTTCTCCTTTTTCTTTCGGCCTCGAATTTAGGTGAGAAATTCTGAAAGAATGATTTCCAACTACAAGTACTCGTACAGATTCATGACCGTATCAGATGCCGCATAGAGGGTGAAACACTGATGACGTTTCTAGAAAAGGCCTGCGAGGAGTGCTGGCATTGAAAAGGTTATCCCGATTGTTCAGCATCGGCAATGGTGACCTAACTGGATCGTACCTGAGCCTCGGACGGATAGACTACCAAGCGCCTTTTGGTGGTGGGTTCAGGTCAGGTGGAGGCAACGAGAAGAGTGTCCGGTAGTCTACCCTAGGCTTCCATTGCCAGTAGATGTGCCTCTAGCCTCCCCGAACTGAATTAGTACCGGTGCTGTACGATATCATGCTGTTTACTGACGCACGGAGGGGCTCTTCATGGGAGTTTGGCTCGTAGGGCTTTATTGGGATTGTCGTGTTCCTGCGGCGCTTACTCGAGTACGGTACCGGTACGCCCTACCTATCAGCCCACTACAATTACTTTCCCTCAAGGCCTCGTTCTCTCATCTACGGTATCATACCGTTACCAACACAAGAGAACACCGTGGCCCACGGCGAGAAGAGGCAAGAACCCCAAAACAGGAACACAAATTGTGAAAATTTAACATCTCCCAACTACCGGTAGTGCCAGGCGATAGTGGGGCATAAAAGAACTGGAGCATCAGTCTGAATTTGGCACGGGTGCTCAGCTACTACACGCACAGATAATTTGTCATACGCATTTTTGGTCCCTGTGTTCCGCTTCTTTATGCAAGGGAACTTGGAGAATCATCCCGCCCTGCGTCAAAAGACCCTTGCATAAATTACTCGAGTGCAGTCTTGGCGGGCCTATCATGGCGGGCTTCATCGGCGCTTCGATTCCTCCTCAACGAAACATGGCTCGAGCCTGGGCCCGCGATAAAGAGCAAGCTTCCTCTGTGGAAGAACAGGTCCCCGAAACGCCGCCTAACGGTGTTGAGATATATACAAATGACAATCCGCCTCCGGGACATACACTCAAGTGAGCTCTCAGCCTCCTGTCCACCTTTCGCTTCTCTCTCGCGAATCCCGCCTGGTTCTTTTCGCGACTAGTGGCTAACTAAAGTGATTGGCAAGTTACTGGCGCCAGAGGTATAGTCTATTCACGCGTTTCGACGAAGGTGTCTGGATAACGCAGAACGGATGGTTCGAAGTCACTCCTGAGAAGGTTGCCAAGTAAGTCTAACGTTAGAAGTCAGGAGGCTGTCTCCTTCCTCTCCTTCTACCCCCCCCCCCTCCTGTTCTCACCGTCTAACCTTCCCCCTCCCCTAGGAAGATAGCCGAACACGTGCTTGATGGCCCCGTCGAGACGGTCCTGGACGCGTTCTGCGGTATCGGTGGTAATACCATTCAATTCGCCCTCTCTGCCTCCTGCAAGCGTGTGATCGCGGTAGATAAGGACCAGACTGCGATTGACTGCGCGAGACATAATGCCAGGATCTACGGCGTGCTGGACAAGATTGAGTTTATCGTCGGCGATGTGTTCCAGTTGATTGAAGAGCGGGATCCGAGACTCGTGGTGGATGCTGTGTTTATGTCGCCGCCTTGGGGGGGCCCGAGTTACCGGGATTTCGGGGTGTTCGATTTAGACACCCTAGAGCCGTATCCGGGGCATGTCCTGTCTTTTCCGTGTGTGTTTTCTGGAGATGTGCTGATAGGCTTGAGGAACAGGACGTACTTGGTCGAGCAAGCGCAGAAGATTTCTCCGAACTTTGCTCTCTACCTACCGAGAACTTCAGACCTCAATCAGGTTGCGAAGATCATGCCTGGTCCAAAGGTCCAGGCTATTCATTACTGCGTCCGGCAGAGGAGCAAGGTGCGGGACATGCTCTGATTCCTTAACATTCGTTCGGAGCAATCGACTAACCGATTGAATGGAATTGATTTAGACTTTGACAGTATATGGGGGGTGCTTATCGAAAGTATGAGTGTTGATTCCATTGACTCGACTAAGAAGGGTGTCAAGTACCGTAGAGCTCGAGGAAACGAATATATACCTGGGGGCTAAGTAAGTAGGGGTATGCATAGCGTTAAACTGGCAAGCATAATGTAATATAGATCTCCCACCGAGACCACCGTAGTAAGTGGCATGGAATCCGGCAGCAATCCAGCGATGTCATGGCCCAGACCCCACTCCTCGAGTAGTTCTCATACCAAAAACCACTGCGCTGTGCGAGCACAAGTACAGGAACTGTACTAGTATAGATATCTGAATTTCACGTGTCCATAGATGGAGGGGGTTCGAGTACTGAATCTTCAATAACACAGTTTTTCAATTGTCAGTAAAGTACGGTACAGGTATTGCTTTTTTTTTGTGATCAGTCCCACCAATCAACCACCATGTCCAAACAAACCCTAGCTTGCGGGACCATTGCGGATATATGTACAAGTACCAAAAATAACCGCGGAGATCCTGGGGTTTTGTACTCTACCGGCACTGTACTCGTACTTGTACCACGCTACAAAATCTTGACACGACCGTGCTATACGAGCAGAAAATGCAACTTCTCAGCTATAGCATACTCTAACTAGGAAGCCTCGTTCATATTGGCGACAAAAAGAGAGGGCCACCGATCCTATTTTACTCACCGATGATGTGGATTTAGCCGCATAGAAAGTCAAATGGAACCTCTTGGGGGGGGGTTGTGCACGGTAATCTTGTCACGTTTACCCGACGGCTAGCCATTTGGTAGGCTTTGCATGGTCAGGCGGAAATGTGATATTCAGTCTGGGTTTCCATTTGGAGAATTGCGGGAAGAGTCGTTGTTTTCCTGACAGACTCGTACAGTATCACTCATCGGGATGCATCTCGGCAGCTGTGGGGAAGGTTGGATGCGGTACTCGTACTGTAGAAGGCAACAAAGAGAAGGTGAGCGAATTGTGAGGCTCGTACAAAGGAATAGCCAAGAATCGTAGCCTTAAATAAATCATATTAGAAGGCGTAGTCTTGGCTACATTTTCTCTCTCTATGGTATCTGATGGAAGGTGCTGCCATGGCCAGTATCATACTCGGTTGACATCGGCTTGATGATGCGATTCTTCAATGTTTTGTTTGTATTTCTAATACAAATTATCGGGATACTGTGTTCAAATGGATACGAAAGGAGGGGGTATATGGAGGGGGCACTGCCAGTACGAGTAGGCCCATCAATCAATTTGGGAATACGATGTGCCCAGCATTTTTAGCCATTTTCTCCAAATTTGGGGATCTTTTGGAAGTTTAGGGTACTCGTACTGGCTTGCTCTCCGAAAGGACACATATCAGGAACATTTGTGGCGGGTTGCAACAGGGATTCGCCGAGCCCTCGCAAAAGACCACAGTTTCCTCTGCACCCATTCCACCAATGAAAGATCAAGGGGCTAACCTAACCCTACTATGGCCGTGAGCCCACCTTCGCATTCAAGAAGACCTCATCCAGCTCTTCCCCTCCGTTCTTCTTTCCCTGTCCACCACAGCACTCCCTCCCTCCCCCGTTTCATTCTTTTCTCTATCCATCCATCCATCCATCCATCCATCTCCGCCCAAAAAGGACAACCTCTCTATCTAAATTCACCACAATGAAACACTTTAAGGAGCTCACCGCCGCAGTTTTGACGCTGTTGGCTACCGTTGCATGTGCTCAGGATGGCGAGGCCCCCCCCACGGAACCCTCTGATGTCAATGTTCTCGGAAAGGAGACCTTTGACTCTTTTGTCACTGAACATCCATTGGTTCTTGCCGAGTGTAAGTTTGCAATTCCTTTCTTGAGGCTTCTATATTCGTCTTCTATCGAGAGTTTCTCTGCCCGGGACCTCGCCGCGCACTTGGGGGATGCTGCGCGGGAACTTTGGAATGGGTTCCAGCTAACACCAATTTCGCGCTAGTTTACGCTCCTTGGTGTGGACACTGCAAGGCTCTTGCACCAGAGTATGAAGATGCTGCCACAAAGCTGAAGGAAAAGGTGATTCCTCTTGCCAAAGTCGAGTACGTAGTCACATGTTCCCTTTTTTTATTTGGAACCAATCATTAATTTCCACATAGCTGTACCGTTGAGGCCGAGCTTTGCGAGAAGCATGGCGTTCAGGGATACCCTACTCTCAAGATTTTCCGTGGTCCGGATAACTCCTCACCATACACTGGCCAGAGGAAGTCTGATGCGTAAGTTGCCCAATCATACCATACCTCTATCGCCATTATATATCCGTGATTTATCGCTAATTATTGGATAGTATCGTTTCATACATGACAAAGCAGTCTCTTCCTGCCGTCTCACTCTTGGACAAAGATACCATCACCGAGTTCAAGACCGCCGATAAGATTGTTATTGTTGCCTATCTCTCCGCCGACGATAAGGAGAGCAATACCATCTTTACCAGCGTTGCGGAGAAGCTTCGTGACGGCTACCTCTTTGGTGCTACCTCTGACTCTGCTCTTGCCGAGGCTGATGGTGTCAAGGCTCCGGCTGTTGTTCTTTACAAGACCTTCGATGAGGGAAAAACTGTCTTTGATGGAACCTTCACCATCGAAGAGATCACAAACTTCGCTAACGTTGCTTCTACCCCCTTGATTGGCGAGGTTGGCCCAGAAACCTACTCTGGGTACATGGCTGCCGGAATTCCCCTCGCCTATATTTTCGTTGATGGTGAGGAGATCAAGGAGAAACTTACTGCCGCCATCAAGCCAATTGCCCAGAAGTACAAGGGCAAGATCAACTTCGCTACTATTGATGCTGTCGCCTATGGCGCCCATGCCGGCAACCTTAACCTTGAGGGCAAGTGGCCCGCTTTCGCCATCCAGGACACCACAAAGAACCTCAAGTATCCTTTTGATCAGGAGAAGGAGATCACCGCGGCGTCTATCTCCGAGTTCGTCGAGGATTTCGTTGAGGGCAAGGTTGGCCCCAGCATCAAGTCTGAGCCCGTTCCCGAGACCCAAGAGGGGCCAGTTCATGTTGTCGTCGCAAACAACTATGAGGAGCTTGTCATGAACAACGACAAGGATGTCCTTCTTGAGTTTTACGCCCCGTGGTGTGGCCACTGCAAGAACTTGGCTCCCAAGTACGAAGAATTGGCCGCCCTTTACTTCAACAACCCCGAATACAAAGACAAGGTAATTGTTGCCAAGGTGGACGCCACTGCCAATGATGTTCCCATCGATATTCAAGGATTCCCGACCATCAAGATGTACCCCGCCGGCGCAAAGGACTCGCCAGTTGACTACGCTGGCTCCCGCACTGTTGAAGACCTTGCAACCTTCATCAAGACAAACGGTAAATACAAGGTTGATGCCTATGTTGCCCCCCCGCCAGAACCTGAGACCGAGGAGGAAGAGGAGGAGGAGGTGCCCGAGGAGACAAAGGTCGAGAAGCCGGCAGAGGAGACTCCTGTCGGATCGGCTGCGCCAGCTGCTACTGAGACCCCTAAGGAAACCGTCAAGAAGGCTACCGAGGGTGCTCAGGCAGTTGTCGGTGACGATGATTCTGTAAGTCGCTCTCTATCTCCGGAGCTCTAACTCTTGCTAATAACCAAATAGGTGCCTCACGAGGAATTGTAATCGCTTGTATTTAATTAAATTTCGAGGCGCATTGTTTGATGGTGGTGAGGGTTGAAGTAATGAGGTCTTGTGTCATTCCATATTTTTTTATGCAGACCGTTTACGGGTTTTATTTTTTTTTCAATGAACCGGTCCCTTTTTTTCTCTCTTCTTCCTCTACGGGTTATATGTGTTTTTACGATACGGGGTTTCTTTTACCAATGTGACTGTACAACGTTTTCAAAAGTTATCGCTTTTTAAAATATCTGAAAATCCGTTGAGGATCCCCGTGATTTTGTTGTAGCAAACTAGGCGGCCTTTTCTGCCATTGGCATCGTGGGCGACGAACAGCGTTACGTTCAATGTGTTCGATGGATGGCAGTGATATCGCATGTAAGGAACCTGCTGCTGTGCTGTGCCTGAGCCAGGCGTTGCAGCTTTAGTGGGTCAATATCTTGGCGTCACGTGTGATAAGATTGGGTACCGTAGCATGTTGGTTTGACTGGGCACTTGGGTCTTGCCAAACTGTCATCCCCGACGTTCATCCAAACGCCATCATCATCGTCTCCGGTATTCACATGTCCTGGCTCAAAAAGTTTCTGCCGGTTGCGGAGGAGGCTCCCCGGGGATTTGGAGAGGGCTTTGGCTTTCAAGTCTTGAAGAATACTAGCCCGCTGTTAGAGATAGAGCCCTGGTTTGATTACATCTGCGGTATCAATGGTCGACCAATCGTCAGTCCATTCCATTCCATCCCCGCCTGTCGCCAGGTCCGGAGCTAACCCTCGATAGGAAGACGGAAACGCCATGCTCTTCAAGCAAGAAATCGGAAACTGCGCGGGCCGGGACGTAACCCTCCGCGTGTGGAGCGCCAAGGGTCAACGCACACGGGACATCATCATCCCCCTCCCGGCCGACGCCACGGGCCTGGGCCTAACCCTGCAGTGGACCTCCCTCGCCGTGTCCGAGGATGTCTGGCATATCCTGGATGTAGCGCCCAATTCCCCGGCTGACCACGCGGGCCTACTCCCCTACGGCGACTACATCATCGGCACTCCAGAGGGTGCCTTGCGGGGAGAGTCTGCCCTTGGCGAGCTGGTGGAGGACTTCATCGAACGTCCGCTGAGACTGTACGTGTACAACCACGAGTACGACGTTGTGCGTGAACTGGCCATCACACCGCGGAGGAATTGGGGTGGGGAGGGCGCTCTGGGTTGTATTTTGGGGTTCGGTGCACTACATCGTGTCCCACCGCCACTGACGGAACCGCCGAATGCCCCCGGGGAGACGTTGTTTGATTCCAGTGGTCATGCTACTGGTGGTGGTGTGGGGTCGGAAGTGTACTCGCCGATGGATCAGCAGAACTTTATTACTCCCGCTAATATGCACCCCGCTGCCGCTACACGGACTCCACCTCCACCTCCTCAATTCAGGACACAGTCCCCCGTTGGCGGGCAGTACTCGTCGCAACCGCCGAAATCGGGCTCCATCAGGCATAAACCCAGACACCGCACGCACGACATGAACCCCTCTGCTATGGATGCCTTCATGCGTGAGGAAGAGCAGAAGAGCAGGGAACTGGACTACTCTGGGTCTGGTGGGAATTCCCCAACTGCGGGACTGCCGCCACCTCCGCCGAGGGGTGGTCCGCCGCCGAGAAGGGTGGGAACACCATTGGCGCAGGTGACGGAATTAACTTGAGAGAGTGTCTGATAGATTTGGTGTGGTGTAATTCTACTGGATTGTTCTTTTTTGTTATTCTCATTTTTATATCTATTCGTGGCAGTAGAAATTTGAACATCTACTTTAATTATTGTAGTTTATTACGAAGGTACCTTCGTACACAGCAGGCGATTCATGCAACCGGTATCTTGCTATGATAGTTTTCGTGATATCATGAGTCAGAGCACAAGCACTCTTAGACCCCCGTCGCTATTTTTTAGAATTAAGGCGCAGTCAATGCTGCACGGGCCTTTTAGTTGCGACCAGTGCTGACGGCACAACACACGCTTCCTTGGCGGTCAATTCCCCTTTACACGTCCATAGCGCAGCAGAGTTGCATCCCGTCGCGTCACGCGCGAAAACTCATGACTGCTACGGTACGAGTGCATTTTCCTTCCTCTCTCTCTTCCCTTCCTCCTCCCTCCTCTTCAGCTCCTCCTCATCTCTTGCCGATACAATCTTCTTCTTCTTCTTCTTCTTCTCCTTTTCCTTCCCCCATTCCATCCAATCCCCGATAACTTCCCAACAACAAAAAAACAAACACAAAAACAACCCAAATCCACAATGTCCTCCTCCACCTCAAAGACCAAACGTAAAGCCCCAGAATCCGACGCCGCCGCCGCCACCACTGTGAAGAAGGCCAAGTCGATAACCTCCTTCTTCACTTCCTCGCAACCCTCCTCCTCCTCCTCATCCTCAACGCCTTCTTCTTCCTTCAATAAGGAGAAATGGGTGTCGAAGCTGACGGAGGAGCAAAAGTCCCTGTTGGAACTGGAGATCAACACGATGCATGATTCCTGGCTATCCGTTTTGAAGGATGACCTGGTGACGAACGAATTTCTGAGCTTGAAGCGATTCCTAAAGGGGGAGAAGGAGCGCGGGAAGAAGGTTTATCCACCCGAGGGGGATATCTACTCCTGGACTAGGTATACGCCTGTCAGCAGTGTGAAGGTTGTTATACTTGGGCAGGATCCTTATCGTATACCCCCCCCCCCCTATCTATCTATCTATCTATCTATTCTGGGCAGTGTGCAGTGTGCGTTAACGATATTATATAATAGATGGAGCAAACCAAGCCCACGGTCTCTCCTTCTCCGTCCGCCCTCCAACCCGTGCTCCGCCGAGTTTGAAGAATATGTACATCGCCTTGAAGAAGGATTATCCGGAATTCACCCCGCCGGCCGGGGATCTCGGCCTCTTGACGCCCTGGGCGGAGCGTGGCGTCCTGCTGTTGAACGCGTGCCTGACCGTGCGCGCTTCCGAGGCTAACAGTCACTCCTCCAAGGGGTGGGAAAAGCTCACGCAGAAGGTCATCGATGTCATTGCTGCCAGGAAGGGCGTCGTCTTCCTGGCCTGGGGGAAACCGGCCGAGAAGAGGGTGGCAAAGATTGATCGGAGGAAGCATGCGGTGTTGCTTTCCGTGCATCCTAGTCCGCTCAGTGCTTCCAGGGGTTTTGTGAGTTCTTGCGCCGTTTTTCCCTAGTAATTTATGGGTGGCAGGTGGCTAATTGATTTTATCTTTCTCGGGAGGAATAGTTTGATTGCGGACATTTTAGAAAAGCGAATGAGTGGCTGGTTGAACGGTATGGGGAGGGTGCTGAGATTGATTGGAGCTTGCAACCGGTGACACAGGTGGTTGGGGCTGCTGTGAAGAAGAAGCCTGCCGCGAAGAAGAAGGTGGAGGAGGATGCTGATGCTGATGCCGATGCTGAGCGTGAGTTGTTGGAGAGGGATAATCGCGAGATTTCCAGGGTGAAGAAGAAGACTCGTGCTAGGGATTCCTTGGGTGAGGTGGTTGATGAAGAGGACGAAGCAGCTTTGATCCAGGCCACTCTTGCTGCAGAAAAGTCCTTGGAGTCCTGATCTCTCGTTTGTGGAGATTGGGCATTTTGCCCGTTTGGTTTTCGCATTTTAATTTCCTTGGCTAATTAATTTCTTTTTTACTTGGTGCGGCATCTCTGAGTATTATTATCACAATTATTACTATCAAAGTCTCTCCTATCATACTAGGATCTTGTCACCTGGTATCGTGATCGCCATTCACCGTTTTTTCAAAATAAAAAAATAAAAAATAGAAGTGCGACAACAAAAGGGGTTTTTTCCACCGTGCAATATTAGTACGCAAGCAAACTCTTCCTGGGCTTCTCAGTGTAAGGTCTCAGATAAGTATACCCCCGGAACACCCCACCCTTCCGAACTTCTAATATCTCCTCCCGGCATTCCTTATCCCGGAGCAACCTACCCTTCGCACGAGCCCTCAAGACCTGCAATTCGCCATGAGCGCTCCCGCTGCTCAAGTTGTCGGTAAAGTACTTTGTATCATATATCCCCCTCATTAAGCAGTCCGTTGGGCATGAACAGGGGCGCCTGCATATGCAACCTTCTCCAGTTTACCCGGGGTAAAAAAATGGGTATGTCCTAATCTCTTCCGCAATCGTTCGGGTAGATGTATGATAGTTTGGTATGATAAGTGGCCACTTGTGTCGTTGATGCTGTGGGCGATGGATCCGAGGCGAGGTTCTTTCTCGCAGGGGAGGGGGCGGATGGGGGGATTCTGCGTGGTGGGATAGGACGATTGGTGGGTTGAATGGTAGATGGTCGGTCCAATTCTGGGTTTTTGCTAGTATAATAATAGTGTGAGGTTAGCAGAGGTGGGTGGTAAAAGCTGACCGAGACTTTGAGCTTGGACCACTCGATGTTTTTGCCGTCGAATGGGGGGGGGGGGTGTTGGAATAGCATCTGCAGTCGATAGGTTCTGGTATCTTGCGGGGGTGTGCTCCTACCTCCTAGATAACCACTCCGAGGCTCCACCAGTCGCTTCTAGAATCGTACGCTTGATCTCGGACGATCTCAGGAGGCTAAGTTGAATCTTAGTACCAGGCACCTGCATTGTTGATCATTGACCTACGAAGTACTGGTAACTTCCGTCAATGATTCTCGCCATTCTCCTCCACCCACTCTTATTCCTCTAGTTAAGGACTCGCTCCTCCTCGTGCGGGATGGTTGAAGCCATGGCATGGAATACTCTAGCCAAGGCATTTCCCGTTCTTTTATCAACTGTATTGCCCCGGACAGTGACCTGCGTCTTCTTGATCTACCCCGACAGCTGCTGCTCGAAATAAGCACCGTCGTGTGCCCAATGCCCCGAGAAAACAGAAACCGAAATCACAGATTTTCAAATGCCCCCATGTGGTTATAGAAAAACTTTTTATGGCAATTACCGTAGCAGGATAGTGAAATGAGTGCACCACTAGGTATACGAGCGCGGCCGATAAGTATTTAATACCGGTTGTCATGGCGTTATTTAGGCGCACTAGAACCAGAACTGGCACCAAATTTTAGTTATCAGAGTCACGTGACTGTTATATTTATCGGCCGCACTCGTAGTGAATATTTACCCTTATTTTTATGGTGGCACCTGGGCCTTAACCGGCTATTCGCAAGCAGCCTCTTATTTAATGGGCAACCTGCACCTCGACATCTCTAACCTTCAACACTTCTCAACGATTCTTTCACCTCCATCATACCCCAGCTCTCATACCGGGCTTTTCGGTACAGATCACTGGACAATCTGAGAAAACCTGCTTAAATTTTCTGAATTCGCAGGAAGTCGAAGCTCACAGCCAGTCCCTCTCCAGGAATCCAACGCACACACCTTTTCTCTTTCTCTAGCGTGCCCTCCTTTTAATCTCCAACCCACACTCCTTGAATATTCTTCCCTATATTGTGGAACCCAGGCAGAAAATAAGCCTTCGGATTGAGCGAAAAAGGTGATTGCACCGACGAGCGGCAATAACCAGATATCCTTTAAAATACTCCTGAAGGCACTGAAACTGTATTCTGGGATATTGGTTTCAATAATTCTTCCTGGTCCAACGGTCTACATTCGGTATTATTTTTAGGGAAGCCAAGACTGTAGCCGGCTCGGTCGAAGTGGAAGGCTGTGTTATCAGCCAAAAGGACAGCATGGGTAGTACACCGCTCGGGTGGGCTGCCAGGCATGGGCATGAGGAAGTAGTGAAAATGCTCCTAGAACGGGATGACATTGACCCCAACAAGCCAGACAATAGTGACCAAACACCACTCTGGTGGGCGGCCCTCCATGGGCATGAGGGAGTGGTGAAAATGCTACTTGGACGGGATGACACTAACCCCAACCAGCCAGATGAGTACGGCCGGACACCACTCTGGTTGGCTGTTTCGGGGGGGGACCAGGGAGTGATGAAAATGCTACTTGAACGGGGTGATACCAACCCTAACTGTTGCGATCGGGAGGGCAGGACACCGCTTTGGTTAGCTGCCTTCAAAGGGCACGAGGGATTGGTGAAAATACTACTTGGTCGGGACGACACCGACCGCTACATTGCAGGATCTTACAATGACTGGACACCACTCATGGTGGCTGCTTCGGAAGGGCACGAGGGAGTGGTGAAACTACTACTTGAACGGGACGGCGCCAACCCCAATGATCTAGATGAGCACAACGAAACAGCACTCTGGTGGGCTGTTTTCAGTGGGCACGAGGGAGTGGTCAAAGCACTACTCCCACGGGACGACGTCAGCATCAATACGCCAGATGGCTACCACCAGCTCCTACTAGTGATAGCTGCTTACAGAGGGCACGCGGGTGTGGTGAAAGTACTACTCTATCGGGATGGCGTCGACACCAGCAGGCCCGGTGGGGTTGGCGAAACTCCACTCCTGTTGGCTGCCGAGAATGGGGACAAGGAACTGGTGGAAATATTACTCGGACTGGACATCGACCCCGACTGCCTGGATGAGTGCGGTCGGACGCCACTCTCGAAGGCAGCCGAGAATGGGCATGAGGAAGTGGTCAAAATACTCCTCGGATGGGACAACGTCAACCCCGACAAACCAGATAAAGACGGACAAAGGCCACTC
>Ga0307509_10001239_pt1 | contig 43285 bp, 49 predicted proteins | sample 10_EM_MG_FD_202245 | JGI IMG/M metagenome (GOLD analysis project Ga0307509, IMG submission 202245) | Populus trichocarpa ectomycorrhiza microbial communities from riparian zone in the Pacific Northwest, United States - 10_EM | ecosystem: Host-associated > Plants > Roots > Unclassified | place...
CCCCCCACACACACACCCAATGTCTTGGGGCGGTCTAAGTGAACCATACCTGTGCCCAAAGCCCATCATGGGGAAGAATACAATTTATGCCAGTAGACAGATTGAACGAGCTGTCAGAGTTAAAAGAGTTATCATACCAGTACCAGTGAAAATCCAAGACACTCCCCATATCCCTCCACCCGATATACCATGCAGATACCAGAGAACAGACAATAAAGCGGCGGTTGACTTCTTGTGACTGCCAAAATTCCTGCACTTGCACAGTAAAGTTACTTCTAGTAGGTATGATATGTAATAATTATGATAGTCAATGAAAATCGGGATCAGTCCCAGAGCCCTGCGATCCCCTAAACCCAGCCCAACTACCGGTACTCGGTGCAAAATTCACAAAAAGTCAACACTCGCAGGAAGCCGATTATTTGTAGTCGCCGGATTGGATGATTCTCCTCAGCCTACCCTCCCAGGTATTACACCTTCCCGAAGCCAGAACCACACAAAGTGGTATGGCATTAGTGCTGCTCTGCCCGACAGAACCCAGAGTCCCGCCTTGGAATTCATCTGCGGGGATCACGACATCAAGAGGGATAAATTGTGTGCTTGTAGGCCTAGTGTAGTTGCCTTTCCTCCCTAGGCAAGCTAGGCGGACATCTGTAGTTCCACGAGCCCAAGGCTAGACTATCTTGGCACTTGGGTCGTGAAATATCGCCCTAGAGGTGGATGGACCCGTGATGATGCTACTGTGTGCATTCGCAGTCCTATTGCATTGATTACCCATCGTAAATTCGCCAACACCCCGAGTGGAATTGTCAATCTGCCGGTATAGGTGCCCCGGGACCGACTGGGAAAGGCGTGACAAAAGATAGGAAACATTTCGGACAAGTACCAATTACCAGCGATAGGTCTCTGTCACCCCTCTCCCTCCACTTTTATTTCTTTGGTCCAGCCCTATCCCATCACCCATAGCCCACGAAACCGCGAACCCGCTCGGCAATCTAGTATAGTAGTATCATAGCGCACACGCCTAGAGCTTAGTTCTATCTCCATCTTACTTTGTAGTTCCATACTAGGTAGATTCCTATATCTATCTAGGGTCCTTAACAGCCAAAGCTAGCCATCAAGTTTATTGAGTATTACAACATGGAGCAAGCAAATTATCAAAGTCCCACCCCAGGGCCGACGCCCGCCAAATACCCCGCCAAACAGTCGCTCAAGGAACTACCACCTTCTCACAGAATATCTCCCCCAACCCCCACTACACAGACCATTCCAAAGTAGTACCGAAGACGTCTTGTCACAACTTAGACAAACATAGAACTCATCTCCGTTTCCCAACACTTTTTAAGCCTAAAACATCTTTTGCTTTCGTATACTGTGCCATAGGGTCTACCATTTCTGGAATTTTATATCGGCCAGGAATCTTCCACAATGGCTTTCGCGATCCAACTCCGGTAAGGGTGAGGGGCAGGCCGAAGATTGTTCCGATATCGCCAGAGGAGAATTTCACCCCCATCAGCCGTAGCTGTGGCTCCCTGACTGTATGGTGTTTTCGAGAAAGATTAGAACTACCGTAAGAACTCGAATAATTGCACAGCGCGCTAGGACGTTAGAGTTGCCTCTCCTAGTCAGGTCCGGTGCCTTTCACCCACCCACCCGGCTCGGAGAGCAGGCTTTTTGGTGTGCTTTCCTCCCCTCTTCTAGAGGAGACCTCGGGCACATGGCCCTATTTTTCAAGTTCTCACTAACAGTACTGAGAGCTGCAGGATTCTGCAATATCAGGAAAATAAAAATACCGCAAAAAACTGAAATGTGCTCTGTAGTTCAGAATTCCCTACTTTGGAAAAGGGGCGAAAAACACTGCAAAAAAAGGGTTGCTTTGGCCCCTCTAAAAAACATACAAAAGCAAAAATTCACCGGACCTTACCAGAGGATGCAAGTCTAGCAACATAGCACATTGTTCAATCATTTCAGCCTCACGGTATCGTGGCTTCGCCAGAGCTCTTGGAAGAATGATCCTGGATAGGAGCCAAACTCAAACAGTGACTCAGCGACTGTGAGGCTAATGCGCAGATATTCTTCCCCACAGTAGGGCCACTCCATCAAGTGCTGTTTCTAAAGACGAGCTTGTGGTACTTGACACACTTTGCCGACCGTAATCAGTGTTCCCAATGGTCCGAGGGGGCTGCGAGGCCAGTTCCGGGACCTCCAAAGGCCCCGGACGAGACTGGCCCACCAAGAGCGGTGTATCTAGGGCAGTGAAATCCCAGGGCGTCGGTCTTGGGTACCGTACTCGAGTACTAGCGGCGGGCCCTACAGCATGAAAAGCCCCATTTGGGGGTAGGAGCGGGACTGCAGGCGATGCTAAGGGATGACCAGGGATGGCGGGGGATGGCGGGGGATGGCGGGGGATGGCGGGGGACGGCATGGGTGGTGTTTTATGATTTGAATTCTTATATCATTCCGAAAACTGATCAAGCCGTGGACGAATTAACCGGGCAGGAATCTCGAAGTTTAGATTTGCGTATGCACTGATCGAATTTTCGGGTTTTGTCTGCTGCCTTGGTTAATGACAAGTCTAGGAGCGTTCCACATCACCCAAAAAAGGTCTGAGGTGTCGTGAGTTTTTCCGATGTCTGATAATCCCCAAAAACCAAATACAGTACCGGTATGGAGTGCAACGGTGGTGTGTTCGGCAAGATCCCGCTTCACTTGAAAAATTGTTCCAGATTATCAAGCTTTCTCGGAGCCCCCGTTTCCTGCTGACTCCTGACAGCCCCGGATGACTTGAAGCGTGCTCCGTATCCGGCTACGCCGGGTGCTCCCCCCCGCGATTTGCCTTCCATGTCTTAGGATCAAAGATGCGGGGGGGAAGGTTTTGAGTTTGACTCAGCAATAAACAAGTTCAAAATGTTTCGGTAAACCCCGCTCAAGAATTCACCGAACAAAACACAGACCGAAGACCGGTTATCCCGATGCGAACTACCGCTGCGGCCTTCGCTCTCTTAGCAAGCGGAATAATTTGAGTGTAGTCGGCAATGAAGCAAACCGCGATCGCAGGCTCTGCTGGCGAACAATTGACCACTAGAACACAAAAGGTCATGGAAGCTGAGAAACTAACTGACCTGTAAATGCCACGGAGTCTCCACAAGCTTATCCACGAGCCCATCGGTAGTTCGCAAGCTATACCAGACCTAAGGGGAAACAAACGCCAAACACTCCTATAAGGCGTCGGGCTATACCACGGTGGGCCGGGGCAGCTGAGAGGAGGTGTTGTTAGGCGGTTGATGAGCTTGACGTTATCAGATTAAACATTAACCACGTAATCTTGTTGCGTTCCTCCAATTTTCGGTTATCAAACAATCGATTCCATTTTTCGACGGGCCAGCGTAAAATTGAGCACTGGGCACTTAATACCACCCCTTAATACCACCCTTGCCCTTCCCTTCTCACGACGGCAAAGCACCAGATATATGATAACTTTACGAAATATAGTGAGAGCTGAAGCAATTGCAAAATCCAATTTATTCCAGTACGATGCGCTGTACAATTCCAGAATTTTCCTGTTTACCATCTCACTTCCCAACACCGCTTTCTCCCATCACCAGTAAAACTTTTCTTATCAACTAAATCCATCCGAATTTAAGATCCTAACCCCTAAACTTATCATCCGTAGTTTCCAAAAGCGAGAACTGATCAATGATCCATTTAATCACCTCTCGCTTTTCCCTTGCCCTTATCCTTTCGAATCTTGGCAATAACCCCCAGAATAGCGCTCTTAAAAGCCCTTCTCTTAGTCTTCCCCCCCTTCAACTCCTTCCCGGCGTCACCAGGATCTTCATAGAGGAGCTGGTCAGGAGTGTTAACAAGTATCTCATCAAAATTAATGAAAGGGTTTGCGACATTATAGGATTCATGGTTCCGGGTGCGAGGAAGCTCCGCATCACTCTTGCCCTGGGGGTTTGAGCCAGCCATCTGTGACTGAATTGATAGGCAGCTCTCTTCGTTTAGACCTTTGGGTTTGTGGATGTGTTGTTTCGCGGGAATGCGGTTCGCGGCTGCCTGCTTTCCTGCGCGGTGACGATGGGTTCTTGGGTGAGATGTTGAAAGTATACTATTGTGAAGCACACGCCATGTTAAGATTAGATTAGTAGAAAGTGCCAAGCCGAAAACCTTGTTTCAAGATTAATGAGGATGTGATATCAAGGATCGACACCATATCTACCCTATGATTGATTGAGAAATCAAGAGGGATAGATATCAGATATCTTCAGATATTCCAAGTTGACCCTCCATCATGTAGAATTCAGGTTTCCATTCAGCGCAAGACCCGTATCCTCGTGCTGGGCATCCGGTTGGCCTACCTCACCTTCACTAGCCTCGCCAACAAGACCGTTTACAGGGCCACTTGATTTCTCAAAGATTAACTCACCGATCACTTACTGATTCGAGTTCCGCACAGACGTATAGTACCCGTTTTTTCAACCACAACAACAGGTGTTCTAATCACATAGAGTCACTCGGGAAGGATCAGCGCTTGAGAGCCTAGCGTGGAGCTTCTGAAGTCGCACCAAAGTCTGCCAGTGCTTACTTAGTGTGGATGTCTCCCTTACCGATATTACTGTGTACAGTAGAGCCGGGATGACTTGGAGAGAGCGGAGTTGACAGCTGTGTGCGAGCTTATTTTCTCCCCTCTCAGCCATAAGTTAACTCATAATCCCCCCCGCCATCCTTTTCAGCCTAACATTGACAAACCCCCGATGACAGAGGCTAAGGTTCCTAAAATTCCTTTCGAAGGGTCCTAGTAATCGTACCGTACTCCGATAGGTAGCACAGAAAACCCCCTGGCGCCGCCGATGACAATGGTGGCTGAATTACTGCTTCGGACCCTTACATACTGTGCTAGCACTGTACAATACCAGTATCTTATGTTGAACGCCGTTAATGTTATTGTTTTTAGCTGCCCCCGGGGTCATCGGCTCTCATCCTAGCGACGTCCAACTTCCGAGTCGGTGTTGGTATAGGGATTAGTGTGCTTTCACGGGCCTACTAAGTATCCTGCCGGTACAAGTACACCGGAGCTATTATACTATTAACTCTATGATATCCCGACCAAGCAAACTGCCCTGGATGGTAGGGTCCTAGGCCCAAGGATAGCATGACACTATCTATCTCCCACTCACCTACTGGAAATCGCGCTTTGTCCATAACACAAATACCGGTAAGTGAACCAAACTCTATGACTCGTTCGGTAAATAATTCGTGACAAGAGTGACAGAAGGCAACATCCCAAAGGTGGGGTAACCGGCTGCTGGGAAGATCACGCGGTAGCAGGATAAGGACAGTCTCGACAAAACAATAATATTATGATGATGGGAAAAAGGCATCTACAGACGCGTGCGCTTTTACTAAGGAACCTCCCTTTTCCTCCGATATTTACTGAGGAATCTCGTGGTCTATGACCAGCCTTTCCTCTCATTTTAAGCCTCTAATAAACAAACGTCTGCGCTCAAATACGATGGGCTCTTCCAACACGGGGTTGCAATTGGCCCTAAGGTGAGTCACCACCCCTGCAACCTCGTTGCCCTTGTATCACTCGAAGAGCCTCTCTCTCGGCAGGGATAAGCCTATCGAGGAAGTCACCACCACCCCTCCATAGCTCTCTATCCACCCGATATTTTGCAACCAAAACGCGCATTTCCTCTCACCCCCCCCCCCCCCTCCGACAATAACAACAATAACAGCAAGGTGAGAGAAACTATCAACAAATTCTATTTTCCTCCGGAGGAGAAGGGCCATCATGGAGTCCAAGCGAGCGTACAGTCCCATCGAAACTGCTCTCCTATGCCATGAACCTATCGCTAGCTCGGTCCTTGGTTATCTCGCTGTCCATGAAGTGGTGGTTCTAGCGAGCACCTGCCATCCACTCCGCTCTTTCCTGTTCTCCCATTCTGGTTACTGGCGCGAAACAGACCTATGCCCGTGTCCACCTGAGCTAGCTCTCAACCCGAGAGTTATGAGATGGGACGGGCCTACTGAACGATTAGACCTCTGGCGGCACAAGCTTCTCTCAGCCTACAGAGCCCCATACAACCGGCCCGAAGACTACGAACTTCTCACCATTTTTCTCCGAACCCTCTTTATTCAGAATCTGGTGCCTACCATTCAAATTACCAAACTCGTTTTTGACGGGTTGCCGATTAAGAGGGACATATTTTTTGAGATTACCAACAGGTTGTGGTCTTGCTTACGGGAGTTGAGTGTTAGGGGCTGTACGGAGTTGGAGATGCCCGATTTTATCAAGTTGTTGGATTTCCCAGAGCCTGCACAGCAAAGCCATTTTCCACCCAACCTCAAGAAGCTCTCCGTGCGTTGAATGTCATCCGGGAATCTTTGTCAGGCCATGGATTGCTAATGAGATGTAGTGTTTTGGCAGCGTGGTGTACAATGAGCCGTACGAGCATCGGGCTATGAGCTTGAGCCACACCAGGAAGTCGTTACAATTGTCGCTCTCTCATTTTCGCACACTCTTAATTGCCCGGTCTCTTGAATGCGACATAGGCCCATGTCTGGAGTGTGAAGAGAAAAAAGTGGGGCTGCGTGGGGGTGATGTCTGCGCGAATTGTGGCGAGGCCGACAACATTGTGCGTTGCATTAGTTGTGAGGGGAAGGAAAATGGACGGAGGAGATGTGCTAGTTGTCGGAGGTGGCACCAACTTCCATATATCTACCCAACCCGACACTTACTGATAGAATGTTGTTAGGGGCTTTTGTCCTCAATGCCGTGATAAAATCATGGAACCGCCATCGCCCGGTGAAGATCCCTGTTGCAAGGAGTAGGAGGCCCGCGAACCCGCAATGAAACTCTGAGCTGACGATGATTCAGCTGCTTTGACCAGGTCTCCTCGTTCCCGGGTTGTGTCAAGTGCAACCGGACGATGCCCCCGGCAACGAATTATCCTTTAGGTAAAGATTATGGTATAACCGGATCCGTACAGGATGTTTGCGGGCTTTGCCAGAAATGGATGTGTACCGCGTGTATAGCAAGCGAATATCCGAGCGAGGACGGATACAGCAAGCGATGGACAATTCGCCAATGCACAAACTGCTTCAACAGTATATGCAAGGTTGTTCGAGATACCACAAATCCTTCCAAACGAATTGTCAGTATTGACAAGATTACAGGAATGTGGTGAAAAGTATAGCGAGGAAGACTACGAGAAAGTTCTCAATCTGCCCGCCGTCAAAGAGGCAATTTCTCTACGCACACTCTACCAAGAGGTCACCGAAGCTTTAACCGTAACTCCGACTCCGGAGGCAACAGTCTCAATCGCGGGAGGGAAGGGTTACCCTATTAGCTCAGAATCTGCTAGGGTCATGGTTCGTGACAGGTTCAGGGAAGTTGGCCCGCAGGCAATATATAACCTGGTCGCGCAGCGCGCGGAAACCTGGAAACCACTCTTGCCCCCCTGCGAGGAGTGCGAGCAGTGGTGGTGCTGGGAATGCCGCCTCCGGTGCACTTGTCCTGAAGCTGAAACAGACGCAAAGCTCCCGAATGGTAATGCGGAGTCTTCTAACAGCGCCGACAAGACACCCGAGACTATTAACTGGAGCGAAATGGATTCCGAGAGCGTCGACGAGATGGACGAAGACTCCTACGAGGAGTCCATTGAGCTGAGACAGTATCAGTGCTTGGTCCATAACAGTAATCCCGCCCACTTCCCCCACCCCTCCTTCTGTCACATCTGCTAAAAGCGAATTCTAGGGGCCCTTGACAACATCCACCCCGCCTCCCCCGATGACTTTTGCTGGTCCTGTGGCCTCTGGCCACGCGAATACACTGATGAGCACGCAAGCCGGGACCGAGATGGTACCCGTCACACCACTAGTGCTAGCGCTGCTGCAAGTCCAGTCACAGATGGCGGCGCCAACACTGGAGAGGACGAGGACATGAACTCCAGCGATGATTGGGAGTGGTACTCTCATCACTCGCATGCCTCTGTCGCAAGCTGGGACCAGTTACCTGAAACATAATATCTGTTTGCTTCTGTAGAGTTTCAGTTTTTTACTTTCCTTATTTTATATACCCCCTACCTCCGTCTCACTTCTCATGGGCTGGCTGTCTAGATAAGGTATTCTCCTGTATGTCAGCCTATCACCGAGAGGGACCGAGTCTGGTCTAATCCCGCTCAACCCGAAGTGCTATGGGGCATGTACGTTAAACAAAATCCTCTATTTCTTTATTTTTCTTCCATTTTCCTCCCGTTTTCCCCCACCATCATGAGGATTTACTTGCTTTGCTCGACTAGCTATTTATTGCGAGCTGGATCATGAAGTGTCGTTCGGTCCGTTGCTTGCCTACTATACTGTACGCTGGGGGAAATACCACCAAGTAGGCAAAATTAAAATTCCCTTACGAGGCCTAGAGCGTTACAGATTGGCAAGCGCTGCCTTTCCATGTTTGTGTGTCCACCGGCAATGTATGAGGCACCTTAGGTTCCAGGCTCTCTGCGTGCATAGATAGGGCAAGTGAGCGCAATGCCATGCTATCACATCATACGAACAAGTCATAGTTCATGCAGCAGGAATGGAGGGGACGGGCAGGGAACCACCGACTAGTACAACCCTTGTATAATAACATAATTCACCACAACCCGGGAAATTGTCTCCTCGCGCCTTCTCTATAACTTCAGATCTCTTTTTTTTTTTTCAGAAGAAATTCCAAGTGCCACAACTTTAATACAAGGCAACCCTAACTCCATACCAAAGCTCACAACCCTCCCCCCCTCCCCCACAGACCGGACGAAAAGCGCGAGTGATGATACATGACGGGGGTAAAACACCCTTCCGACCTAAGTTAGTTTGGTGTGAAAATGAAAAAAATATTTTCCTTTTTGCGCTAAGAAGCCAGGATATTCTCTGATGCTCTTTTTCTTCTCACAAAGAGAGTATGATAGCTAGTTATCCGCTCTCAGATAACAGGTTTTTTTTTGTTTGTGGAAAGGGAAAAAAAATTCTCAAAAACGATGCCCTCTAAGGGAAAAAAAATAATAAAAAATAAACGGCTGTTATGATACATCGGTGGTCAACGAGGAGCGAAGATGTGATACCCCAGGAGGGACAGTGGCTGTTAAGGAGAGAAAAATTCCTGAGAATTTTCTTTTGTATTTCCTGAGAACTGGAAATTAATGCCCGATAGAGCGAACTCCGGCATTATCCGAGTGACCGTTTGTGCGTCGCAAGGGGGGCAAAGAAAAACATACATAATTATCATACCCCCAACGGGACTCCCCGCAATATCAACATGAACACCATGTCTCTTGGTGACATTTTGCTCGCACTAAGGCAAGCCATGAAGCCAAGCTTGGGATACCTTTTTAAAAAAATGAAATGAAACAAACCCACCAGGTAGGCTTGCTTATCAGACCATACTCGAGTACATCAGGCTGTCTGGGGAAAATTCACACCCCTTTCGAGAAAAAAAAAACAACCTTCCACAGCCAAAGCCAAATCTCGAGTGACGCCCCGTGACCCTGCTGCTTCCCGGTATCATACTGTATGTACAGCACAGTACTGTGCCCTGTCAATTCCTCTCCAATGACAACCCCCTCGTGACATCCACCAAACCCCTCAGCACAGCGCCTAACAGCGTCTAAATCCCCAGGAATGGGAAATTTTCAGCCCACCCAGTCACGATACCGGTGTCCAATCACTGCAGATGCGGGTCCCTGGATTTTGCCGGGACAGGCTCGTGAAACGGGGGAAGCTTTCTGGAGGAGGCTGCACTACTAGGCAAGGGCAGGTGAGGCATGAAAGCAATACTGCTAACTTTATATACGGACCCGGGGGCCCCAATCGACGATACCAGGGTTAGGGTTAAAACGGTCGCCGGAATGAGGATTTAATCCTGCTGCGGAGGGTGTTTGGGTTGAGGATGTGGATTATCACGTTGCCGGCGCAAAAGGCACTGTAGCAGCCTTCTTCGGTTTTTGCGTTGGGATTGCGGGCGGGTATCATGGGGGTTTCGAACTTTCGGGCATTATTGGGTGGTCTCCGAAGTTCTGACTGGTGGCTGCGCGATGCCGATGCAGCGTGCCGCAGGATCCCAGTTCCCGCGATTGGTCGGTGGTTTCGCTGACGGGCATGGGGATCACGTACTATACCTGATGGGGGGCTGCAGCATAGTACGCTAGTGCCCAAAAGTATCAAGGAAATTACAGTCTACGTAATAGCACATTCACTCCCTTTGGGGGATTTCTCAATTGTCTCTCAATTCCTTGACTTGATAAAAATACCTCAAGCTTCATCCCAAGTGTTCAAGCGTACAAGAAAGCCCCATTCCAAACAAATAACCCACGAGTTAGTTAGTTAAAAACCACCAAGTCCCCATTCACGTTCGTAAGCCTCTCTCCCAAGTTGAGGTTAGACTCCTGCTCGCCCCCCTGAGCGTTTCTGAGCTTTGCCCTCAATACGGGAACGCTGCTGCCGCCCTCGAACTCGAATCTGACGTTCGAAGCCGACTGAGTGAAGTTCTGGCCACCCCATCTCAAGTGTCCTTAAGAATGAGTTTACTGTTAGCCTCACTAGGAGAGAGGAAATAAAAGTATCTTAGGGGCCAAGGGGCTCACCATCACTATTCCCAATGATGTTGTCAAGGTCAAGTTTGATATCTTGCCAGGAACCGTTAGCCCTTCTAGCCCGGCCGACTAGCCAGGTCCTCCCACCCTCCTGGGTTATTTTGATGTTCTCAGATGATGCGTAGAAAGACATATTTGTTGGTTTGTATGTGGGAAGTTTGAGAGATAGGAAGGTTTGCTTTGATAACGGGAGAGATGGTGGTGATGATGCTGTTTGCAATGAGGAGTATTGTGGGTTTGACACCTCTATATAATGGCAGAATCCTCCATCAGCCGGGTAAGCTATTTCCGAGAGAGCTACGGGCATGTGAGCTCAATATTTCCAAATCGATCGTCTGAATCATGCGATTGAGAAAGCAGGCTTGCGGGTACAAACTTCTAAGCATTACTGGGCACTGTAACGCTAGAGTTCAGTCTATCATTCCTATTCTCTGTGGTGATCTTGCCATACCGGTGCCCCTCAAATCACACATGGGCGGGGTAAACTAGAGCTCCTCCACCCTAAAGCCGGCAACGTTATCAGACAGGATGCACCTAGCTCCTGGCTTCCTGAGACCCCCGCCTCTGCTCTCAATGTCCCCTACCTCATCTCGGCCTCGTGAAAGAGGCTTTCCTCTGGCCTAACCGCGCACCGCACGGGAAATCGGTTTGTCGAATACAATTCCTAGATCTCTGGTGCAGTGCATGAGGCAAATATGAGAGCTGAACACCTTAGTGTGTATCAAAGGAGTTACAGCCACTCGGCGGGCGTCTTCGGGAAGAGGAGTTTCTCTTTGACGGAGGTTACGTGGCCTGAGGGGGGTATTGCGCAATTGGGGGTCCGTGTCCTGGGGAGGCACATTTCACAGGCGGAAATGGGTTCCCAGTTCGGGAGGGCTTCTGCTGGCTGCAGTCCAACGGTATTTCAATGCGGACGCACCAGCTTTCCGGCGGTGAAGCTTGAATGTATGATATTTAACATGCTGATGGCGACTTGTATGGAATGAGAGGCCACCGAGCTTATTGGATGCCCAGTCGCTGGAGTGTCCACCCCTGCCTAAGAGACCGTATCAATGCCGTCGAAGTCACAAATTTTTAAGTATTGTACTCGTGTTTCCAGGCCAAAACTTGGTACTGGACCTGTCGCCGCGGATAGCACCAGTTCCCCTCCGTTGAGGGAACACGGTACTACTCGGGTACTAGCAAGCCGACAGGGCGTAGGATGACCGAGCGCAATGACAGGTATTTCGAGCAATAGTGTGAGGAAGCAAAGAGGAACTAACCAAGTGACGTAAGTGTGTGGTGAAGCCAAGAATTCGCGATCGCCGCAGGGATGCTACCCGAAAGGAAAGGTCTTGGCTCAGGTTGCCCGGGAAAATGGCGAATGAGAACCATTCAGGAGAAGACCAGGGGTACTATCCCTTAAACCGTTTTCAAGCACTCGCTCTAAGTGCGGATACACCTGGTTGTGGAAGCGATCGGTGGTGAACTACCTGAAGAGAGCAAAGTTAGGAATAATTGCGACAGCTATGATGTAAGTATTATGATGGACGTAAAGGATGCTAAGATAATTCAGCCCCTTTTAAACACTAGCCTATTTGGATAATTGTGATATGAAAAACTGTGTGGTGTAGGGCTCAGAATAGTGCTAAATGAGTACTGCTCAGCATGGCCATGATGGAAAGCAGGTTGTCTGCGTAGATTTGCTCCCAACTATGGTACATGTCTAAGTACTTTTAATTTATCTTGGGGTGTTGTCTATCATTACTTTTCCTGTACCAAGCGTCTTATTAGTGCCACGCTAAAGCTGAGTGAACGATCGTACAGGTTAAGGGATAGCAAATGCGTCTTTCAACCCTCGTAGACGTGCGATGAAGCCAACACCAAATTCCCGCCAAAGATCAAAAAACAGAGGAAATCTCCGTTTCCATAGATAAGTATTCCAATCTGGCTAAAATAAACAGCATATCGGTACTCGTTCCATCCCGAAAACGAAATATTACATAGGTGAAGAAAACCGCTTACTCGAATATGACACAAGAACTGGAGGCATCCAACCCCGGGCTTGGAAAACGTTCATGCATGCGACACCTTTCCTCCTAATTACATAGCACAGCGATCTTCTCAAAACTTGGCACTCGAAAGATGCTTTACCCCGGGGGCTGAATGCCTCCAATGGAGCATGGTTATATCCCGAACAGATCTACCATATGGAATATAGACTATAATTATCAAAACAACAATAAAACTTGAAGCCTCGTGCTTGTCGTAGACTATGAGCCCTTTATTGAGTTCCACTTGCGTAAGAATGCATGCCAAATACATGTCTAGGATATCAAGTCCACACTCCAACCCCAGTGAATCGTCCAGAAAATCACTAAATTTAGTGCCGTACGATTGTCCGATCGTACCGTGATTTTCCCCCTGTGATTGGAAATTGGAAAAGAGCCATCATCAGACTTTGAAACCCTGCACTGCCAGGCTTCGAGCGGCGATCTTCTGTTCCCTGTTTGCAGCAGAATGCGCATACTCGCGTACTCGAGTGTGAAAGATGGGGTCCGTAAGGGAGACCACGCCCGAATCACCAACCTGATTTGAATTCTTGAGGAATAAGCGACTAGTAGTCCGTGATTGAACCTAAGACCTTAACTCAAGAGCAAGTCCAATTTTCAAGTGTCTGGTTCAACACTTTCAACCCCCCCCAGAATCCGACGAAGGACCTCTGCTGTGATAGCTGCTGTGATCGAGCCTGTACTTTACATCAATTGGCGAGGGAGCCCTGTAACCGTAATATACGTATTATATCTGGGGGTAAAGAAGGTGCCATAAATTTGGTCCCTCACTCAGGCAAGGTTCCGCACAGCAGCCCACAGAAGACTCTCTCCCAAAGGGCACACGGTATGCTCCTGGCTTACTAACAGTATCCTAGGTGACGAATACAGATCTTGTGCCATAAATGGTATTAGCAATCGAACCACAGTACCAATTGAGGACAATGGGGGTGGTGTTAGGGGCCCTTACCTCCCCCCCCCTGCCAGCCCCCTGTAAAGCGAGCTTAGGGAAGCAGTGTACAAGCAGTTAGGGAATGAGGAACCTCACTGTACAAGTACTGGCCTAATCGTAAATCAGCATCCACCCTAAACCTCATAAACCGCAATTTCAACAAACCCACCCCGATCCAACGAACTCCAAAAACAAACAAGCAGCAGAGGTTTAGGATGGGTGCAGACCCCACGATCGGGGGAGTACTCGTATGGGGCTTGCATAAAAGATCAGCGGGAGAAAAGTGCGGAAATAGGGTTGGCTCCCGATTGATGCTATCCTTTCCTTACCGGCAAGAGGGGGCATTCGAGGCGTTTTTGGTGGGTACAGAAGGCCTAATCAGGGTGGGCTAATGATAGGTGAGGGGTGATCTTGAGCTAAGCAGGAGCTGTACCTTACTAGGCTCTGTGGGAGAAGTATGGAAGAGTATCCTCTACGCGTGCAGTCGCACCTCGCTCTCCCGAATGACGAAATTTCACAGATTTCACCCGGGGGACGGTAGCTAGTAATCTGGATAACAAAGATAAATAAGGAGCCTCCTAAAGTTCTGGTAGTCATTAAAGGAATCGAATGAATAAAAGGTAGCTTACTGGCAACCAGAATTATCGGCGGTAGTCTACTGTATATACACACAAGACCCTCCTCTCTCTACCATCTTTCCCATCCTTTAATATAGTCCCTCCCTACATCGCCCTTCTATATTTCTCTTCTTTTTTTTTACAGCCTACGGTATATTTCTGGCCCTGCATTGTTCCCCCTTCTGGTATATCTTTTTTGGTAGTTATGGGGGGATCCGGCGACAAATTTTCTGTAAGGACCAGGGGGGCATTCCCCGGAACATGATACTGTACAAATCCGAGACCCGCCCTCTTCCAGTTTACTGAGAGACTCTCATGGCAAAGGCCCACTATGTCGACCCCAACATCCCAGACACTGACGGGAAACCGCCACTCTACGAGCACCGGTGCTCGTGCAACACAAGGGAGTGCTTGGCGGAGACCAACAGGTGGACACCCACAGTGCAGGGGACCCATCCCTGCCCCGGAAATCTCCCGCCCTGCTGTCCCACAGATCAGCCTGTCCAACAACGGTTGATCATAGGACTTGTCCAATTTACCCGTGAGCGGCAGTGAGGTTTCGAAGCGGGCTCAATTAACAGATGAGCTAAATTACCAGGCAGTGTGGTGGAATATCTACTCTACAAGTACTGGCAGTCTACGGTACTCGTACTCGGGCGTGGACGCTAGTGATGGGAGGGACAGGGGTTTGAGGTCCCCGTGTTCATGTCCGTCAGAGGGAAGAAATGATTTAATTTGGTAGGTATGGTGCTAAGAAAGGTAAAAAGCTTTGGCATCTCGAATCCCTCTCCCTCCCATACTAACGTCCACTCCCAGGTATATCAGTATAGAAAATTACTATTCTGTGCCAGTACTGTAATTAGCCCACTAGAGTATCATGGGAGGGTCGCCCAATCTGCTAGTACTTGCTCATTGCAAAAGTTTCCGGAAATGTGGGCTTTGGCTTGGTGCTAACTTGGGTGTCGCCACTTACTGAAATGTGCCAAGCCGTGTCTCCACATTTCCTGCAACTGCAAGTACCGTCGGCATGTGTTGCGTGACGAGGAAGGGAGGTTACGGTACAAATCCCTCCTCTCCCCTTTCCTTTCCTTCCCATAACCCCCCGACTCCCGAGTAAATCCACCATCTCCACCACCTCCACCACCTCACCTTCACAAACTTTCACCATGCCCACAACCCACAACACCCCCAAGACCGTCCCCATCTGGATCCTTTTCTCGAGCCTGGTGGTGATCTATGTAACCTCCCCTTCCCCCCCTTCCTCCTTCCCCCTTCCCGTCCCTACTCCACTTCACTACTAACTCCCCACACCGGGCCCCCAGGACGCAGCATACATCCTCCTCCGCCCACTCACCTTCTCCCCGAACTCCCTTTCCCACTTCTGGCAGGGTCACAACTTCTACGCCACGGTAGACCACGTCTACGGCGCTAACGCGTTCGCTGAGAAGGATGGTTTCCCGCCTGCCCAGAGTTTGATGAACCTTGTCGAGGCCGCTCTTGGTTTCATCTACCTTGCCAAGTACTATTCCGTTTCCGGCAAGACCGGCAGGGGTGGGATGCTGGTAGTGGGGTTTATGGCGGTGGTCATGACGTTGGCGAAGACGGTGTTGTATTTTCTTGTTGAGGTGTGTTCGGGGGGGAGGCATGTTGCGCAGTAAGTTGACTCCCGGATGTGAAGGATGGAACGAGACGGGTGGGATGGGATGGGGGAGAGGGCTAATGTGAGAGGGGAGGGATAGTAACGATTTGAAGACTTTTGTTCTGTTTTACGTCTTGCCCAATTCTCTTTGGATCGTGTTTCCGGGTTGGTGCACGTATTGGTTTGCCAAGGAGATTGTGAAGGGGGTTGAGTCTGGGGACGGGGGTAAGGTTAAAAAGAGGGTTTGAAGCGGAAGAGTAAGAGGTGTGTGGCTAGCTGGCTGGCTGGTTGGTCAAGTGATATACTCCTCAACCTTTTTCTCCCATCTTTTTCTCTTCTGAATTAAGGTGACTTGGCTTCTACATCGATCCGGGTGGTTTCGGTAGGGGGGAGGGGCATAACTTTATGCCTAATTTATCGTTGGGCAGATTGGGCGAATTCTTGTATGGTAGACTGATACCCAGTTTCTGGATTCATCTTAACCACTATATAATTAAAAAGATGAATGTCCTCAATAGGTTAATTACAGTTAACTTCCATGGAGAGGACAGTTAATTGATATTTGCCAATGTATTAACTTGTAGTTCCCTCACCATACCACTGCAGGGCAGGAGATTTCCGGATGCGCCCCCTGCACTGTGGGTGTCCACCTGTTGGTCGCCGCCAAAGCACTCCCTTGTGTTGTACGAGCACGGGTGCTCGTTAGAGTGGCGGTTTCCCGTCAGTGTCTGCGATGTTGGGGTCGACATAAAGTGGGCCTTTGCCATGAGTCAGACTTCTCACATTCGGCTCAAAATCGTCGCGTTCGAGCAGCATCTAACATTCAGTTCTCCCATAGTCACACCCCACTATCCCGGATGGCGCTGAGCAGGTGCCTCGCTGAGCCAGACAAAACCTCTCACAGCTTCGGACGGCTCTGGGTGGTCATACTGTACAGTTTCACTCCTTAAACTGGAAGAGGGCGGGTCTCGGATTTGTATCATGTTCCGGGAAATGCCCCCCTGGTCCTTACAGAAAATTTGTCTGTTGCCAGATCCCCCCATAACTACCAAAAAAGATATACTAGAAGGGGGAACAACGCAGGGCTAATAATATACTGTAGGCTGTAAAAAAAAAAAAAGAAGAGAAAGATAGAAGGACAGGGTACATTTAGGGAAGGACTATATTAAAGGATAGGAAAGATGATAGAGAGAGGAGGGTCTTGTCTGTATATATAGTAGACTACCGTCGGTTTACCTTTTGCTCATTCAATTTCCTTTAATGACTACCACAACTTCCGGAGGTTCCTTATTTATCTTTGTTACTCAGACTGCTACGGTAGTTACCGTTCCCTGGGTGAAATCTGTGAAATCTCGTCATCCTGGAGAGCAAGGTGCGATTGCACTCGTACTCGAGTACCGTAAAAACTTGAATAATTGGATGGAGTGCTATGAAGTCCAGAATTCCCTTCTCTGGAAAGGCAAAAAACACAGCAAAAAGACGGCCCCTTTCCCCCCTCCGGGACAAAAAAAATAAAAAAATTCTTGACCATACTGGGAGAGGGAAGTCCAACGACATAGTACGGCACACCGTCCAATTATTCAAGTCTTTACGGTAGAGGATAACTTTACTCTGCCATACAAGTACAGTATCATACTTCTCCCACAGAGCTAAGTAAGGTACCGCTCCTCCTTAGCTCAAGCATCACCCCTCACCGATCATTAGCCCACCCAGATTAGGCCTTCTGTACCCACCAACAAACGCCTCGAATGCTCCCTCCTCCTGGCGGTAAAAGGAAAGCATCGATCGGGAGGCAACCCTATTTCCCCACTTTTAGCCCACTGATCTTTTATGCGAACCCCATCGCAAAAACACGGCCCCTTTCCCCCCTCCGGGACAGGAAAAAAAAAATTTAAAATTTCTTGATCTTACCTGGAGAGGAAAGTCCAACGACATGGCACACCGTCCAATTGTTTTTACGGTAGGAGATGCCGAATTTTTTTGGTGAGTGAAACAAATGGCAGCCTACCCTAACCCACGTTGCAACGAGCAAACATCACAACTAACTCTCCCAGAATCTCCGAAATCCCTATTACTCGTAGAGTGACGGCCCCCGTGCATAAATCGAAGTTGGAAGTCAGAAGTTCGAAGCCTTGGCGGCCATGCCGTGAAGGAGTTTCTTCCTTCTCAAATTTTCGCCAAGGGTTCCAACTTCTAACTTCCAACTTCGATTTCATGCTGGATACCATCACTCTAATAATAATAAGAAAAAAAGGCAGAACCCAGCCCCATTCCCGCCGGTAAGTCTCCTGCTCCCCTCCCCCTTACTCTGCCTCGATCTACTAAGGCATTAGTATCACCTCCCTTGTACTTTAGAGCACTCTTTCTGACAACATTACCTTGACAGGATCCCTATATTTCTTAGACCTCATGAGCTCCCAGTAAGCCTCCCTAGTTTCGTTTTCCCCCCCAGTTAGGTAATCAGAGGGGTAGCCAGACTCCACAAAGACCTTGACAAATTTGTGGAATCTCTGGCAATATTCCTCCGCGGGAACCTTATTTTTGGAGGGTGTTGAGAGCGTCGATCGTCTCCCGGTGAGCTATAAAAAAAAGTCAACCCCAATACTTGAGAAGCCCGAAAACAGGTATTAACGAAAACAGTTATTAACGAAATACTCGAGCATGGACATGGGTGATCGGACAGGCAGGGACTGAAAGTCTATGTATCCTGACAAAACATTTGTCCCATGCCATTAGTACAGTATCATGAAAGATCGCGAGATCCTCGAGTCGCGAGAGTGGCCTCCTTGGCCTCTTGGCATGGATTTTCCCAAATTTATACTTGGTCAACCATGCTTTCAAATCTTCTGCGATACTTTTCTTTGCTCTCGGCATTGAAGTTCCTCTTTGGGGTACAGTCTCCCGAAGGATTGCGAGATTCTCGAGTTGCGAGAGCCATAGCATAAAAACGGGTACATGCTTGCACTTAAGTCAAGGCTTAGCCCAAAGAGAAACTCCAATACCAAGAGCAAACAAGAAAAAGTATCAAAGAAAATTTAAAAGCAGGGTCGAGCATGGGAAAATCCAAGAGCACCGCGACTCTCGCAACTCGAGAATCTCGTGACCCTTCGGGATACTGTGCCCGAAAACAACGGATTAACGAAATACTCGGGCATGGATGTAGGCGATCGGACAGACAGGAATTAAAAGTCTATGAGGATACATAGACTTTTAATCCCTGTCTGTCCGATCACCCACATCCATACCCGAGCACGGTAGATAGCGAGGATTACTTACTAATTAATCTGGCAGTTGTCGGGTGCATTCCGTAGAGTGCCTCGAATGCATAGAAGTCTTGCCTTCCTCCGATGCCGTCAAATAGCAGGGCGTCCACCACAACATCCCCCCCATGCATCGCCACATTCCCCCCTCTGATAATCTTGGTGTCGGCAGGGTCCTCTTTGTTTAACTTGTCACGTTTAAAGGTGCTCACGAATCTGCTCCGAATCATCTTGTAGTCCTTGCCGCTTTCTCTGAGCGTCGTCACAGATTCATTTAATTTGGCGACTTGCTCCTCGAGCACAGTGATCCTTGTGTTGCCCTGAACCATTCCCTCTTGAAGCAAACGGATTTCCCCCAGAGCACCCGGCAGGCCAAGACCACGAGGGTTACCGACATATGTTTCTCCCCTGACTTCCTCGATCCCCAAATTCTCCGAGTCAAGTACTCGTGTGAGTGCCTCCCCGGCCTCATCCCTAGTGTCTTCCTCGTCGCCAGCAATCCTTGACTTGGTAACCAGGATGGCCTCGCATTCCAAATCATCTACGGCCTCCCAGCTCCTCTCATGGAATTCCCGTAGACGTTGCACTAGCTCATCCTCCCTACCAGTCTGGGAGAGGCCGAGGTCCTTGCATTGTTGGCGGAGGTCTGGGACGTAGGGCTTCGACGGCATAATGGATGATAATGACGATGGTGATGGTGGTTATGGTGATGGTGATGATGGTGATGATGGTGATGTTTGGTTGTTGGTTCTTTTCACAATCAAACGTCTCTTTATCCCCTGAACGCCGAGACTTTCTATTCAATACTAGTCTATTCAAGTAATCGTGACCTCATCTACTACAGTGGCCACATACCACTAAAACTAAACCCCGGGCACCACGGAACGAGTGACAGCCCATGATATATCTACCCTCCGCGCAGGACCGCACTGTAAATTAATTATAATACCTTCAACCAAGACAAAGGTGGAGAAGACAGGGGAAAGGAAAGAAGAGAGAAAAAAGTAAATCCCAAGTAATAATAATACACCGAGACCAACTCTGGCTACCGTAGACTACAGAAGGCGGAAGTGCAGGATTTTTTTATCGCAAACACCGTACTTAATACGGTTGGGAAGAGGTGATGGGAAGGACTATCTAAAGCTCCAACAGTAAAAGTGAGAACGAGGGAAAAGAAAGAAAGGGCTCAGGGGACAGTAGTAGAGAGGAAGGAAATGTCAAAGAAGCAAACTTTTATATACAGCGTACCCAATCTACCGGTAATAAAAAAGGTGCCATCACGTTATGCTATGATATGTTCGTGTAATGAGGTGAGATTTCTGAACCCAAACCTGGCCTTCCCCCCCCCCAACACCAACCACCTACAACAAAGCCTTCAACCCAACCGCCCAAACCCCAGCCGCAGCGCCGATAATCCCGCTGCTGACAAGCACAGGCTTAACCCCCCTCGTGCTCTTGAAAATTGCGCCGGCCACGACACCGCTAACAATACTATTCGCCGCGTCGTGTTTACCACGTGCGCTCCCGACTAGGTAATTCACCCCATTATAAACGAGAGCTAGTACGCCAGCGCTATTCCCCAGGAAGGGTCCCCGCCGGGTCATTGCGTTGAGCACCGCGTTTAGACGTAGTCGTGGTGGAGCGTTAGGCGGGGATCTGCTCAAACCTTCGGCAAAGCCCCATGCTCCACCGAGGGATAGCGCGAGAAGGTACGTGGTACCGGTGCCGTAGCAGAGATCATCGCCGAAGCCGCGGGACGGGAGTGCTGTTTGTGAGCCCGGGAGGGTTGATAAGGCAGTTTCTTCCAGGTCCAGGTATGAGAGGCCTTTGTCTAGTCCTGCAAGTGGATGCAGGGCTGCTGCGTCGGCAACGGCGGGAGCGAGGAAGGAGCTGACGGAGGAGATGTCTGTCGGGTCGAAGGTGTTTTTTTGTCGCGTGAAGCTTGTGGTCGGAGCTATGTCACCGCTGTCTGATGGGTGATCGGAGATGGCGGTAGTACTTGTAGTACCTAATGGGCGGGTGGTTTTTCTACCGGTAAAGTTGTCCCAGAAAGACATCTTGGTTGATTTCCTGTATTTTATCTTTTCTTTGCTGACAATTCGACTATCACTCCTCTTCTGGTGAATTGGACTGTTTCGATTATTTTTCTTTTTTTCCGGTTTCGTCAATGTAATTCCTCCCGTGCACTTCGTAGAAGGTGTATGTGAGTGAATATGTGGGAGAGTTGGGAAGCCTTTGATGGGTGGAGGGGTTGATAGGTGGCGGAGAGGAGCGGCGGGATGGGATTGGGAGGAAGGAGATTAAAGCTCGTGGGAAATTTTCTGGACGTCGGAGATCACGTGCGGGCTGTTACCCGGTTTACCGTATTTGTCCAAGCATTTTTTCCAACCCTACTACCGTACTAGAGTACCGCAAAAACTGGAATAATTGGCCCTCGCGCTAGTATGTTGACTTAAGGTATGTCTCGCCAAGGTTCATACATTTGTTTGGGTTTTTCCTCTTTCTACTTCGCCACTCGAATCACCGCAGTCATATCAAGCGCTAGCGTTATAATCTCATAATATTCGTATCATACAGGAAGTATCCCTATCCAGGTCCCCTATCCTACGGCATTACTTTCCCGGGGCAAGCCAACCCATCCCTCATACCAAAACGTTGAGACTCAGAGAAGTGAACCCCAGTTTTCAGTGTTGGGACACTCATTTCCTTTTCAAATAGGGACTCTCCGTGCGCCCAACCTTATGTCAACATACTAGCGCGAGGGCCAATTATTCCAGTTTTTGCGGTAGACTACCAAACTACTAATACACCAATACATACTTTTTGTAAAAAAATTTCCCCTCAACCCAGTGTATCATTTTGTTTGCCATGTCAGCACTCGCCACCATCATCCCTGCGCTCGCTGAAGTAGCAAGCGCGACTATAAAACTACACATAATCGAGAAAGACATAAAACAATCAAGATCCTCCCAGAGTCAACAAGTGGGTGACTGGAGAGAACGACCTAAATACAGCCGAAAGGATCAAGAGACCTGACCCAAATGAAAGAAAAACGGGGCAACGCAACAGTAAAGAAACAATGGCGCCGGGTTGGCTACGGAACTACAATTTAGAGTTAGGGTGAGTTATGGGGTCAGAAACAGCATTACGAAGGAAAGGAATCCTAAAAGGCTCCGACTTCGTAGTTTTCCTATGGCGCGGTGGTCAGCACAAAATATGCTGGGGTAAAGATGAGATAAGCACCTCTGAGAAGTAAGTACAGACGACAGTTCTATCAGCGAACTTTCTTCCGGCAAGAGAACATAGAGCGCTAGACGCAGATTCCTGAGATTCGAAACGAACAAAGATCTAGTGATATTGAACAGTCAGTTTGTCGCTTCCTGTCCGAGGCTAAACATATTGTCACAAACCTTGCCGACACCAGCTGCTTGTCTGCTACCCCCGCTAGGACGGGGAACTTTCATGTCAACAAGTGATCCAAATTTCTGACACTCATCACGGATATCTTCGCATATTTCTACTCCTCTTGTCAGCACCTATCGGCCAGAGCGTTAAAAAAAAACTAAATAAAGCTTACCATCATATTCCTCGGGATCAAGCAACTCATCAGCAGTCACCATATTAAGCAATTGCAACACGCGACTAGCTTCAAGATCCACACTAGTTGTGCCAGCCATCATAGCCATTGCGTTGACGCCCATCTCGACACCGGCTGCCTGTTTCATGCCAATGGAAGCACGTCGTACTCGGAGGGTATTATCGGCGATTTCCATAGCGTTAAGGCCCTCCACAGCTATTTCTGTGGTCCCAGGATCAAGGTATTCACAAAAGGCGATTCCCTAAATCCGAAAGAGATAACATATTAAGGTTAATAGCTGTACTTTCTGATAAATAGTGGTTTGGTTAATTAGTAGCCAATCGGAATTGGGGTTTGTTCCTCTTGCTTTTGAGATTAAAGGCGGGAGCGGGAATGCGGTTAGTTTCTATCTACCTTAGATGTCTCGTCAGTCACATCTTTGACGAGAACGAACGCTTTCAGATCCCCGAAACTCTTCAATAACTCGATAACCTGTTCATCCTGCAAATATTCGGGTATCTCCGAAATCAATATCTTGTTAGGCGTGTCAGGGACGTCACTTGATATTACTCCAGGTTCTTGGTGGCGATGGTCTTCAGATACAATGGGAACGATATAATCTCTTGGTCTCTTGATCTCAATATTACCCCCATTAAATTCAACTCCAGAGAGTGCCAAACAAACTGTAGCATCATTGGTATTTTTGAATTCAAGAAGGCCCAAGGTCTTATTCCCCGAGAGCTGCACTGAAGTTATTGGATCAGGACCGCCTGTTGTGACATTAAGGGATGAAAGGGTCTGGTTGAAAAATTGCAATAACGATTCTTCATCAGTGCCAGGAGGGATGTCGCTCATAAGGAGGCGTTTCGCTTGGCGAGAATTGGTGGGCTTTAGAGTAGATGCTGTTGCTACATTACTAGGTTGAGTCATGAATGCGTGAAGCCTAGTTGGGTCCATGGGCGCCTGTCTGGGAGCACCGGGCAGCGGGAACATTCCTGTCAAGTCAAGTCAGTCCTGAAGGTTAGGCTCCAATGGCATGAGCAACGAATAACTAACCAGAAAGCTTAGCTTGTTCAGCTGTGACGTTTTCGTACCCTTGAGGCTTGATATCCCACATGGTCATCCTGCGCTTCCTCTCATTGATGGGAGTAACATCAGTCAAATCCGGTGTCGGCTCTCTCTTCTTGACTGGGGGAGTTGCGGATCGTTTCCTAACGGGATAAGCATCTGCTGCCGCTGCGCTTCTTCCCCCACGAGGTTCATCGTATCTCGGATTCCGTTCGCCGCGTCTGTCTCCGCCGCCACCTCTCCTTCTCTCTCTCTCATAATCACGGTCACGTCCCGCATATCTATCGGTATCGCGATCGCGCTCTCTGTAGCGATCAGCTCTATCAGTCTCGAAGTAATCATCCCTACGGGATCTACCACGATGTGGTGAGCGGGAACGGTCACGGCGTCCCGCACGTTCTCTATCCCTCTCCCCGCGATCCCGATCACCTCTGCTGTCCCTGTCCCTTTCCCGACGATGATCAGTCCCCTATAACTAAAAGTTAGCTATTCCGGGCAATCCGGGGTTGGACGACTAAGGATATGGCAAATACATACATGATAATCACGGCCATAGCCATGCCGGTCTGCGAATTCAAGAGAAGCCAAATATTAGCAAACGTTCAAAAGCGGGAAACGCGCTAAATAAATGCGAAAGGTTGGGAATCATCAAGCATACCACCGCCACGGGAAGAATAGGAGTCACCGTTCATATTTAAGATAAGCTTGTTTGTTTGCTGATATCGTTGTTAGAAGACCCGTTTTTTTTCTTCCTTCTCAAGCTGGAGGTGACAGTGCTAAGGCTGGCTTCTGTTAGAAAGAAAAGAAGGAGAGCTGGGCACTGTTAAGAGTTGGAATGCTTTCAGCCAATGACAGGAAAAGTGACGAAGAAGGCTGGGCTGTTTGGTCTCTAGAACCTTTAGGGTGAGTGGACGATGATGGTAGGACGCGGAGGAGAAAAGGGAGATGGCGTTAGTCAAGTGGCCACAATGGGAGCCTCGCCAAGATCCACCAAGACACCCAAAAATACTCTCAGGGTAACATGCAGAGGGCAACAATTGCTCGAGTTTTAGACAACGAATTTCATTCGCCATTCCAGGCAAGTCGAAGCTTAAAGTTAAGCCTATTTTCCCTGCCGACTTCCCTCGCCCCTTAGCCAACTCGATCACTCTCTTCAAAAATGCTTGCTCGCCCTCTTTCTCGTGGCCTGCTCTTCGCTGCTTCCAGCAAACATCTTCGTTCTATGGCCCCTCGCATTGCAGCTTTCCATTCGACTCCACTGAAGAATGATCAGTCGAGCTCCGACCCAGTAACCCATTTCGGTTTTCAGGCCGTGAAAGCGTCACTCAAGGCTACGAAAGGTATAACATCCTAATGGAAATGTATTCTATGGAAATTTGTAGTTGACAAATTAAACCGACAGTGGCCGAGGTTTTTTCTTCTGTCGCTTCCTCATACGACACAATGAACGATGTCATGTCTTTCGGAATCCATCGACTTTGGAAGGACCATCTTGTCCGCTCTCTCAATCCTGGCCGTAGGCCAGGTGGCCAACCTATGAGTATTCTTGACGTGGCCGGGGGAACAGGAGATATTGCTTTCAGAATGCTGGACCATTCCGAGAAGGTTAACAGCGATCGGGAAACCACTGTCCTGTGTGCCGATATCAACGCAGACATGTTAAGAGAGGGAGAGAAACGCGCAATTCAGGGTGGATACGATTGTACGAGTCCAGGCATGTGAAACCCGTCCAATGGATGAAAGCTAACCTCAGCCACCATACAATGTTCTAGCCAACCGAATATCCTTTCGCGTTGAAAATGCCGAGACTCTTGAGAGCATCCCCGACAATTCGGTAGATCTCTACACCATCTCATTCGGCATCCGCAACGTTACCTCCATTCCCATGGCTTTAAAATCTGCTCACCGTGTTCTCAAGCCTGGCGGTATCTTTGCTTGCCTTGAATTCTCCAAGGTTTCACCGGCGCCCCTTGATGCGATTTACCAGCAATATTCATTTTCCATCATTCCCCTCATGGGACAATTAGTAGCGGGAGATAGGGACAGCTACCAATACCTTGTTGAGTCCATCAAGCGTTTTCCTTCACAATCGGAGTTTGCGAGAATGATAAAGGATGCTGGATTAGCCAATGTTGGTAAGGGATACGAGGAACTCACATTTGGAGTTGCGAGTATCTGGAAAGGCGTAAAACCCCTGGAATAGACGACTCATACTTATGCCTTTATTCTCTCTAGCCCCTCTGTGTACCGTCAGGCGTGTAGACATAGCTTTCCTCTAGGGATTTTGCTTTGGATAATTCCCCCAGGGCCCAGCCCGAGTGATCTAATGTGACTGTCAACGATCAGATAAAAAGTACTTGGGTATACCCTACTACTTTAGAACGGTTCTACTAAGGGAATACAGCTCTACCAGATTTCCTATCTATTTTAGATGCAATGACTATACGCAAATACGTACTGGCTCAGATCCAGCACAAAACCAATCCATTGATGAATGGTGGCGAGTGACCCTCGAGTACTAGCGCAGTACAGCGTAGAGGCGATAGCGGGCAATCGGTTGCTCCATATCAGCCCCCCACATACAGCAGCGGTATTACCGGTAACTTGCCCTCAAAACATGTTCCAGCACTCGCTCGCTTACTAGTCACTGCTCAAAGCGGGGGGAGCCTGCCGCCATCACACCCAGATTAATAGGATCACTAAAATTAGGGTAGGAAAATCGGCTCGTTTCGTTTCCTCTTCTCTTACAATCCTCTTTTAGCATTGCTATTCAAGATAAAGCCAAACGGTGGGGGGATTATGTTTATGTTTGGGTTTAGTCAGAGGAGTTGGTCGACTAGTATCTTGGCAACAAGGTAGGGGGAGAATTTCAGGTGGTGATCAAACTAGGAAAAAAAACATTTCTACGGGAGGGCACCCTCATACCTTTGGCACGGTATCAAACGGTAGGCTAGCAAGCTACTAGAACGACAGATGCTGTGACCGCGAGGAGAAATCCCCGGCCTAATGGTTAGAGACCCATGAGAGGGGGAAGAGGCACAGCGTAGCTTCTAGACTTATTGTAGATCAGACCAGCAGAATTCCAAGGAAAAAAGGAGGGAATTGCAAGCATGCAGCCGCGCCTCACTATAGGGCGCCAAGGGTTCAGGATTTTTCGTTTCACTATCGAGGTCTTGAAAGAAATTCCTTCATTGCGAAGACCCTTTTCATGGGAGCAGCGGGGTATATTCCCGGAGGATTCATTTGTAATAGCGAGGTTTTCCTGCATGAAGAGCTCCATTATACAGGAGTGGGGTGCGGCTATCATAGTATAGTATCGGCAGCGAACAAGAGAGGAGAAGAGGAGTGGATTAAAAGAAAATAATGTAGTCAAACAAATTGTAAAGTGTATTCGAGTATGTGCGGGTAGACCACTCGATAAACCCCTCCCCTCCCCCACCTATGACACTGGCCAAACGGGTAGTCTCTTACACGGGGCCCGCCGCTCGCCCCACCAAGTTCGAGCTATCATAGTGCAAATGTGGCCGCCGTCTACGGGGGGTCGGGTACTCGAGTAGATATCAAGTCCAAAAAAAAAACTTAGGCCCTGTTTGGTGCAAAACCCATAAAATAAAATTTAAAAAAGCTGTTTTTTTCCCAAAATGGAATAGGCCGAAATAATAATATATGATAGAAGAATGCCATTTTTAAGAAATTTTGGTGTTTGGCAGGGCCTTTCTCTTGCTTTATTCTTTTAGGGCTGAAAATTATACCCGACATGACTGTCACTTCCTAGATGTATTAGTCACGTGGGTCTGATAAGAAAAATTTGGTGAACATTATGGCAGCAGTGCGCATAGATAAGGCACGTGATTAACCATATGGGCCGCCCTCGTAATATGATATAAAAAAAAATATCCCAACCGCTCTAGGAAGAAATTCCCCTTGACCCTTACATCTAATACATTTCCAATACATTTCTAATACATTCCAAACCCCGGGGAGAAAGAAAGAATCGCTCGAAATAAAAATATCTCCATTTTAACTGGCATGCTATGCACATTTACTTAAAGTCGGGTGATAAAAAACTCGGGCCGTTGGCTATATTACGAATTCATAGCTCAACGCCCCCCTAGGTAACAAATATCGCGAAGTTGCAAGAAACATGATAACAACCAATTCGCTCTATCATCGAAATTTCAGGCCTGTAAATTAATAACTCATGATTTGCTGTGCGATAGTGTGGTAAGATCGGAAAGTGACTTGAGATTTTGTTTGAGGCTGCCATACAAAAGATACATGACAACCGCCCTTTTGCTGCAGGTTATCTCTGATTTCTCAATTCCATAAACCTTCTACCTAATTTTCTTGCTTGAAAACCACGCTCTACAGTACCTGTTCCCTGATTTGATTTGGCCTAAAGTGGAACCACTGGATGTGCTGGGGGGGGGGGGGGTTAAATGGTTGGTAAAGAGTGCTCGGTTTTGGTGTAAAATGGCCCTTGGCCCGAGTATTTTGTCACCCGATTTTATAAGGCATTTTGTTGCCCCCCAAGCTCAAGTCTTTTTTTTTTCTTTTCGATATCTATTAGGGTTTGAATGGTAAGGTACGGTAAGTTATGTACCATACGATACAATACGGTAATGTGCTCGGACAGGGTCAAAAAGGACGGAAAAAAAGATCAGCAAGATCGGGTGGGGTATAATAGTTAGGAAACAGGTTGCAACAGTGGAAAAATTCTTGCCCTGGTGGACACCAGAAACCCTGACTGAGGAAATAAGTATCTCAGATGATACTTGACAATTTAGATGACATTTAGATGATGATAAAATTGCCAGTGTGCAGTTAAACCTATGCATTTATTTGAGTCTCTTAAAGAACTACGATCGTGGAACAGGAAAATATGCACCTCCAGCAAATATACAGTCCTCATTGATTGGCTCGTAGGCTAGGATTACTGAGGTCCGACCAATCAACAGCGAACTGTATATTTTCTAGGGGTGTATATTTTCCTATTTCGCGATTGTATTCCAAGGCCTTGATTCCTTCTCCTTTAGTATTAATTTGTCCTTACACAAGTATGATCAGTTTCTTAATAAGACCCATGGATAGAATACAGCACACTGCAACTGCTCCAGGCCAATGGCATCCTGTAACACCCCGTCTTTTCCACTTCGATCAGCACCTCTACCCTTGTTTCGCCACCGAAAGTTTTCCTTCCTTTTTGACCCTGTCCGAGTACGGTAATGTACTAGCCTGGAGCAAAAAGTGATCGGAAAAAATGTGGTTGGTGCAACTCCTCTTTTCCGATCACTTACCCTCACACCCAAGTACGGTAAACTTACCAGGCGCCGTTTGCCGACCGCCATAAAGTTCCATATCATGATCTTGGATCTTAGTGCGATACTCATGTCATAGCCAAGAATGCCTAGCGGTAGCTGATCTTTTGTGGGTTGGGTTGCTTCGGCTTGATAAACACAGAGGGCGGAAGACAGGGCTGCCTAACATCAGAATCTAAGGTGGGAGAGGCCGTTTTCCGGTATTTTATCTGCCTAGTGTAATTTACGGTAATTTACTGTATGGTATCAACCGTGTAGGGTACGGTAACGTACCGTATTTTTCGAACACTATTTGAGCCGTCCCCCTCGCCGCCTATCTTCCGCCTATCTAATTCCACTTCCCCTCTCCATCCAGCTCCACTCATTTTCTCTATCCTGTTCCATCCACCATCTTGTCTGCTCCTCACTTTACCCAAGATACCAAGAGGAATAGCAGAGATGACTGACAGCGTCAAGACCCAATACCAATGGCTCAGCCAGCTCAACGTTGACCACGTTCCTGCTGAGAGGAACTTCAGAAGAACCTCTATTATCTGTACAATTGGTATGTGTCTTGATCCATGTTCCCTTGCCGGCGGACTCGCTAATAGCCCTTTTTTTGCCAATAGGTCCCAAAACAAACTCGGTGGAGAAAATCAACGGGCTTCGCAAAGGTACTGGATTTGGCCATTACCCCGCCCCCGCTTGTTCAAAGCCTGCTAATAGATATTCAACATAGCTGGGCTGAATATTGTTCGCATGAACTTTTCTCACGGCTCATATGAGGTAATCCCCCCACCAGCCTTAGTTTTAGTTCAACCCCCCCACTCTTGTGTTCCGAGTGGGGGTGTTAGCATTAGCGCTTATGTTTTGTTATCGGTGCTGATAAGCGGACCTGCAGTACCACCAAAGCGTCATTAACAACTCGAGGGAGGCAGAAAAACAGCACCCAGGTCGACCATTGGCCATCGCCCTTGACACCGTACGTTCTCACCGAAACGAAATTCCCATTCTTGTAGATTTCTTGGAATGTCCTGACGTTTGTGAACACAACTGCTATTGCAGGATGCCAAGATCAGCGCAAAAAAGCTGAATTTTGGTGGTATGCAATAGCGGTTGTGTCACAAACGTCAGGACATTACGAGTAGAGAAAATGCATGGAATCGAGTATGTGGGGTTTGCTAAATTGTCCTGCAGAAAGGACCCGAGATCCGTACTGGTAACACCAACGGAGATGCTGATCTCCCTATCTCTGCTGGTTCTGAAATTATCATTACCACCGACGACCAATATGTTACCTCCTGTACGGAGAAGACTATGTATGTTTGGGCTTTATTTTGTCCAACTAACTTGTGTTTTAAACATTCTCGCTAACGTGGTCTAATTTTAGGTACGTTGACTACAAGAACATCACCAAGGTGATTGAACCCGGTCGCATTATCTACGTTGACGATGGTGTCCTTTCATTTGAAGTCTTGGAGATTATCGACGAGAAGAATATCAAAGCGCGCTGCCTCAACAACGGCAAGATCTCGTCCAAGAAAGGTGTCAATCTCCCCAAGACGGATGTCGACCTTCCCCCACTGTCCGAAAAAGACAAGGCGGACCTTCGGTTCGGCGTCAAGAACGGTGTTCACATGGTCTTCGCATCATTTATCCGTCGTGGCTCTGACATTACCGCCATTCGTGAGGTGCTAGGGGAAGATGGGAGGGAGATCCAGATCATCGCCAAGATTGAGAATCAACAGGGCGTAAACAACTTTGATGAGATTCTCAGGGAAACCGATGGTGTCATGGTTGCTCGTGGTGATCTCGGCATTGAGATCCCACCTGCCCAAGTATTCATTGCTCAGAAGATGATGATTGCCAAGTGCAATTTGGCTGGAAAGCCCATCATTTGTGCAACCCAGATGCTGGAGTCCATGACATACAACCCCCGTCCCACTCGCGCCGAAGTTTCAGACGTTGGTAATGCAGTTCTTGACGGCGCTGACTGTGTCATGCTGTCCGGCGAGACTGCTAAGGGAAACTACCCAGTTGAGTCTGTTACAATGATGCACGAGACCTGCTTACTTGCAGAGACTGCCATCAGTTATGTTCCGCTGTTTAACGAACTCCGTGGGTTGACCAAGAGACCAACCGAGACGAGTGAGACCTGCGCTATCGCAGCCGTTAGCGCCAGCATTGAGCAGGAGGCTCGCGCAATCATTGTCCTGAGCACTAGGTATGTTCACACCGTCATTTAAGGCGCACACGGATCCACTGATCCTTTCATTACAGCGGATCCACTGCACGGTTGATCTCAAAATATAGGCCAAGCTGCCCAGTTCTCATGGTGAGTAATTCCCGTCCAAATGTTGGCGGTTCTGACGATCAAGGAACAGGTTACCCGAAATGCCAACGCGGCCAGATATTCTCACCTATATCGCGGTGTTTATCCTTTCGTGTATCCTAAACCTAAGCCTGACTTCGACCAGGTTATATGGCAAGAGGATGTTGATGAGCGTCTGAGATGGGGCGTCAGCGAGGCCATCCAACTCGGACTTGTTAAGGCTGGAGAGACTATCATTGCCGTCCAAGGGTGGAGGGGTGGATTGGGTAACACCAACACGTATGTGGGCCTCTTTGTTATGTTCTGCTTTCGCCTCCTCTGCAACTCCCCCTTTTCATATTCTCTCCTCAAAGCAATATTCGGGAAAGGGAGAAGGAGCCAAAGCAGGTTTGACTTTTTTTGAGGTGGGCACTGATTCTTGATACTTAGTCTCCGCGTCCTGAATGCCAAAGGATGAAAATTTCACACGTGGAATAAATTACCCAGTAGCAATAGTTGCGATTAATGAGAGTGATACACACTACAATAATAGCTTAGGTGGTATTTCTGGTGCTTGTGGATCTGCATTGTCAGTTTCCAACTGTTGCGGCAAGGTGTAATTAAATTTCTATAAGCTCAATGATTGTGTGCCACAGACTTTCGTCCGGCTAAGTGATGCTTCCTCTACAAGTGTGAGTGCACGACTAGCTCTTGGGCGTTCACTGCCGCCCTCGCGAGATAGTAGTATTTGTAATAGTGGCCATTTAACTCTTGACTTGGGGCCGCTATACATACCTCGAGTTGGTATTGATTATACCGCAGCCGATATTGTTACTTAAAGCAGGCAAGTGGAGCTGGCGCTATCGGGTGGATGGCTTGCCTGCCTATATTACTAAATACAATGTCATGAACCGGAGGCTTCCGGTCTGGTGCTGGAGCGGTAGGTTTGGACTATTGGTGCTTTCTTCAACTTCCTCTCCGGTCCAGAATATATCACAAGGGTCAATATGGCTAGGACGAAATGCATATAATCCCAAGAGTGGTGCTGCCGATGCGCAGTACCGCACTCGCGCCATCACGAGTGATATTGAGTTCAGGCAAGAAAACAGAGTCACAGTCTGGAGTGACAACCCGTGGCATCGGTCGATTAAACTTTTCTTCGGCAAAGCTCGCAATACTATTACTGTCACCTTGTACCGGTAGCTACTGTATATTCTGCCATTTATCAGTCCATCCCCTTCACAACCTGGAGTGGCTGAAAGATGCCTGCATTGACCCGTGAGTGTCGGGTAGGCTATCGGCTGAATCCCAGGATTCCACAGCCATTGCCCCGCTTTCGTTAGGGTAATCTTTCGCCCAAAAGCAACCCATCAACTCAGCACCAGTTCAAGCGCGGTAAAATGTAGTACGGTACCTGCGAAAGGAAAAAAGACGCCCCCCCCCCCCCTGATACACGCCAAATGTCATCATCAGAGCCGCTATACCTAGGCCTAGATCTATCCACCCAGCAGCTAAAATGCCTAGCAATCACTGGTTCGTTGTCGGTGATGCACGAGGAGGTAGTAACCTTCGACAACGACCTCCCACACTATGGCACAAAGAAAGGCGTGCACACCGATTCCGTGCTGGATGAGGTTACCGCTCCCGTGGCGATGTGGATTGAGGCATTGGATTTGGTGCTGAGTAGGATGAAGAAAGTAGGGTTCGAATTTGGGAGGGTAAGGGGGGTGAGCGGTGCTGGGCAGCAGCACGGGAGCGTATTTTGGAGTAACGGGGCAGAAGAAGTGTTGGGTGGGTTGGACTCCAGGAGGGGGCTCGTGGAGCAATTGGGCGAGAAGGGGGATGGGAGGGGGGGAGTGTTTACTTGGGAAAGGTCACCGAATTGGCAGGATCATAGTACGCAGGCTCAGTGCGATGAGTTTGAGCGGTGTGTGGGGGGTGGGGAGATTTTGGCGGCGATTACGGGGTCAAAGGCTCATCATGTATTTACTCCCTTTCTTCCTTCCCCCCTCCTGTCCTAGTTTTTGGGGAGGTCGACTGACGAGATGCGTGGTGTAGCGATTCACGGGTCCACAGATCTTGCGCTTTTACCAGCGGTTTCCGGGCCTCTATGAAAAGACAAGCAGGATATCTCTTGTTTCGAGTTTTCTTTGCAGCCTGTTCCTTGGGAGGATCGCGCCGATAGATATCAGTGATGTGTGCGGTATGAACCTCTGGGATATGAGGAGTAATTCGTGGTCTCAGGAATTGCTTGATCTCTCTGCGCCAGATTTGAGATCGAGACTTGGGAGCGTGGAGACGCAACCGGGGAAACATTTGGGTCTGGTTTCGCCCTACTTTGTTGAGAGGTATGGGCTCAGTAAAGGTGAGCTCTTTTCCCGAATGATATTTTATGATGCCATTTTGGTAATGGGGCAACGGCAGAGTGTGTAATAACACCGTTTACTGGCGACAACCCGTCTACGATCCTTGCGCTTCCACTGCGCCCATTAGACGCAATTATCTCCTTGGGAACCTCCACTACACTACTAATGGCGACACCAACCTATATCCCAAGCCCAAGCTACCACCTCTTTAATCACCCGACAGACAAAGGCTTGTACATGTTCATGCTCTGTTACTGCAACGGCGCCCTTGCACGGGAGAAGATTCGAGACGAAATCATTTCCACCTCCGCCCCCTCTTCCGGCGACCCGTGGAAAGAATTCAACGAAAAAGCCCTCTCAACCCCCCGACTAGGCAAACCCTCCAAAAGCGACGACGCAAAGCTCGGAATCTACTTCCCCATCCCTGAAATCGTCCCCAGCGCCCGGGCTGGAACCTGGCGCTACCGCATCTCCCCAGCAGGCGACCTCAAGAAGGTTGAAAGCTTCGACTCGGGCACTGACGCCCGCGCCATCGTGGAAAGCCAGGCGCTCTCAATGCGCCTCCGTGCGAACCCCCTCCTGTCAACTTCAACCCCGGCCCAGCCACGAAGAGTCTACTTGGTCGGTGGCGCTAGCAAGAACCCTGCCATTACCAAGATCCTCGGGCAGGTGCTTGGCGGCAAGGAGGGCGTGTACTGGCTCGACGTGGGCGGGAATGCGTGCGCTTTGGGCGCGGCGTATTACGCAGCATGGGCTGTCGAGGGAAGGAAGGAGAGTGGGGGGGAGGAGGGGTTTGAGGACTTTGTGGCAGGGAGGTGGGAGGAAGGGGGACGGATTGTTAAGGTTGGGGAGGGGTATGAGGAGGGGGTTTGGGAGGAGTATGGGGATGTGTTGGACGCTTTTGAGGAGGTTGAGAGGAGGATTGGGAGGGGGGAGTAGCACGTTACTTTTAGGAATAAACTCATTTCACTCTTATTCTTTTTTATTTTTTTATTTTTCTTCTTCAATAGCTAGTTTTCTTGAGCCTTCGCTCTTTGCTACATCATGGTATCTCGAGCTCAGGAATATTAGGTAAAGGGCATGGCTTGTCCTGTGGAGGGGACAGCTCCGAATTCCCCTATAATGCGCTAAGTATTTGCCAGCAGTGTTACTCTTGAACAGAAAGCTAAAGAGGGTGTAACGCGCTACAATGTCTAATAGAACGTTAACTTAACTGGGCTACAAGAACTCCTCCGTCTTTACCTATTTATTTCATCGAGCTGATAACCGCAATCCCATATCGGGTAAGGTAATAGTAGAATATGGCGATGCGATGCCCTTTTAGTATCTGTTCAACATCATCACCGCAGGAGATGGTGTGACAGTGACCAGCGCAGTTCTCTGATTGTAATCGTACCAGTAAGAGTAATAACGCTTATTTACCGTATCGGTATTTGTTTTCTCCAGAGTTTGCTTACCCCTTTCTGCATCGCTCTCATCTTCCCCTCTTGCTCGCCTCGCTGCCCCTCGTGGGTCTCCTGCCTGCCCCACTTCCAGGCTACGTGGTTGGATCAAAAGGCATTCGCCTTTAAATAAAGAATATCTTTGTGGATCGAATCAACCAGAGTGGCCTGATGGAATGCCTGAAGCGAGGCTTTCAACTTTCTTGCCAGCACAATGGATCTGTGGCGCTCACTCACAGAGGGGAAGGGCAGAAGGGCGGCACAATCCCGTGTGCTCGATCATCACCCGGGTGATGATGATGGCACGGGCCAAGGAAGGGCAGCACCATACGAGTAGAAAATGGCCGTGGCTGGGGAGGGGCAGCGCGCGGCTAAAAAAGTCATTCAAATTTTTTTCACAAACTCGTGTGGCTGGAAAGGAGCAGACCTCTTGGCGGCAACAGAAGCGAAGATGACCTGGCAACGGCCGAGATACTCCGCTATTCCTAAATGGGAGAAGTGTTTTAGGCGAGTCGTCGTCAGCCAGCGGTCTGTCGTTTTTTCCTCTGCATTCGTTGGCGAGGCAAGAGGTGAGTGAGTGAGGGATGGGGGCGAAGTCTGTCGTTGTTGCGTGCGTGTGAGTTCTCTTGTGGGGGATTCGGGAACTATGCCATTGTGGGCACTCAATGAAAAAGGTGGTGAAGCTTGACACTTCACCTGGCCGACTTTGTTGGCCGTGTTTCATAGCTCAATTCTGGGGTGGTTGGGCTGGCTGGCTGGCTGGTGTGGAAGCCGGGACCGTTCCTTCCACACACCTTCCCTTTCCCTACCCGTGCCCGAACCAACCCACCATTCCATCTCGCGTTCTCCTTTCGCTCCCGTTTTCCCTCCCTTCTCCTTGTGGTGAAAAACATTCCATTCTTTGCTAACTCATCGCTTTCTCTTACACTACCCCACCACCACTACCATCAGGCCATCCCATTAGGAACACAGATCCATCACCAAAGGGAACGGGAGGGGAATCACAATAGAAGGGAGAGTGCATACCGTATGGGAAGTGAAGAGTGAAGGCGAGGAAAGAAGACAATTCCCCATCTTCTTTACCCGCCAAACCTCTTTCCTCCAAACACAACTCTAAACACGCCAATCCTCCAATCGCAATGGCGCGAGCGCCCCAATCAGCTTATGATGGTACTTGGAATCCGAAAACCCAGAAATATGTCCTTCCACCGCTCGTCGGTTTGCCCTTCTCGGAGATGAGAAAGAATGGTGATTAGCTGCCCCTCTTTGCCTATTTGTTGTTTTTGTCTATCTAACTAACCCTCCTTGCCTTAGGAATGGGAGCTCGACACGCCGGGGACACAAGGTACTACCGACTTATTGTGGCTCATGGCATCTTCGCCGCGTTAGCAATCCTCATCATGATCCCCGCCGCAATCATTTGTGCGAGATTTCTCTATCACGGACGGAATCCGCGAGTAGCGATGTGGGGTCATATCGGTTTGAATACAGCTGCCATGTTGAGCTTGACCATCACCTTTGTTTCCGGTTATGCCGCGGTGGGCCAGGACGCCTGGGGATCGAATCCTCATCATTTGATTGGTGTTTCTCTCTACGGAGCTGTGATTTTTCAGGCATTGTTTGGGTTATTTATCCGGGCTCGGAATCAGAAGAAAGTCATCCGGAAGAAGATTGCATTACACACCATGGTATGTTGTCTTCTGTTTGTGCATCTTACCCATCGACTCCCACTCGGAACTAACTTTGAAATAGCTGCACCATTGGCTTGGCCGCGGTATTTGGCTGTTGGGACTTGCGCAGATTCCTCTGGGACTCTATCTTTATGGATCACCGCTTATCTTGTTCATCCTCTATGCCGTCTGCGTTTTTATCTTTTTCCTTTCCTGGTTTGTCTGCGAATACATGAAGACTCGTGGTTACTTTTCTCTTGGCACAATCCCTCCGACTCGAGAGACGCCGGATATGGCCGAGATTCCTACGACGGTTGAGGACACTTCTTTTCAAGCTGGCCATTACTCGACCGAGGTGCCTCAACGTAGGTCCGGGCGTGGAAGAGCTGGCGTGTGGTCAAATTTATTTTCTGGGCGACGGTCTAGCGGTAAAGATGCGGCTGTTGGTGTAGGCGGGGGTGGGGGGTACGCTACCGATGTAACCAGAGCGACGAGTTTCGATACTAGTAGGGCCCCTAGTGCCCATAGCCCTGCCATCGGCGGTCTTCATGCTCCACCCGGGCGACACAACCAGGTTCCCCCGGTTCCGAGCTTGCCAACTAACTATGGAGGGGATCAAGGCAATCAAGTTGCGTCGCCAGTTGACTCCGGGGATTTTCATAGGGATAATGGTGACAGGTATCCACAAGGGCCTGGTTCGGTAAGGGACACCGTGTTGCGAGATAGTACTACTTTGGGGATAGGAGTTCATAGTGGGCCTTCGCACATTCAGATGCCGGAGGAGTCGCCTGTTTCTCCACCATATTCGGTTACCCCAGTCACTTCTGGTCCTGCAAACATGAGCAGTCCTCATACATCAGACATCAGCGGAAATTCTTCAGGTCACCTAAGATCTTACCCAATGGCCCCTTATCGACAACACGAGGAAATGCCACCTTCTCCCATCGCCGGTGGTGGGTACATGGAAGCGGATAACGGGTTCGTACCTGGCACTACACGTCACGGAGAACCACCAATGGCTCCGCTGCCGCTACCGCCGGACCCACGTCGTGGACAACAACAGCAACAGCAACACCGCCGTGATAGATCTGCTGATAGTGTTCCGCGTCTTCCCATGTCCCATTCGACCGAATATTTGCCCACAGAAGAGCGCGCTGGAGAGTCATCCGTCGGCCGCCGAAACTCACGAAAGAAGGATGCTCACGTCAGCGTTCAGGTCCGTGTGAACCCGGACGGCAAATCTGTCACTGTCCGCCGGGTACCTGCGGAAGAGGGCGAGCGGGATCGTCGTGAGCGTGCACGCCTACGCGCCGAGCGGGCAGCTAACCGAGAGATGAGTCTCGATCGTGATCGTCAGCACCGCCGGAGCCACTCTGGTCGTAGATCATCCGAACGACATGAAAGACATGAACGGCCCACAACGTCTGGCTCCGGAGCACATGCACCCCCTGCCCCAGCATCTTCTGTAGGTGGGTACGGCCCCGAGTCGTCCGTAGGCGGGTATGCCCCCTCAATAGGTGCCCAATCATCCACCATCGCGGGTGCTAGCGGCGGCCTTCTCGGAGGTGGCGCTCCACCACCACAAGGCAGAATCCGCATGCCGGAGGCACCGCGGGTCCCAGGGCCACGAGCCTCGGCCCCCCTCAACCCGGCCAGCCCTCCTCCACTCCCATACGGCCTCGGCGGCGGTGTCTCTCCGAGCGCACGTGGGAGTGTAGTCAGCGCTTCGGGCACAGCAGAGAATAGCGAACTGGAGCAAGAAGCGGCGAAGTCGTATCGCAAGAAGAAGATACGTGAGGGAACAAGTAGTCTTGGGAACCCACTGAGTAGTCTGGGGGCTAGGTATGATGAAGATGGGGTTGAATGGACTTGATTGGTTTAAAACTTGATTTCCTTTTTTCTTTATCGACATTTATCTCTTGGAGGCCAGGTAAAGTGGGTGATGACCTGTTGTATACCATTTTCTAAATTTTTGCATTTTCATTTTCATGAGCGGACGGACGAACGAACAGTGTGATTGATGACCGGTGAACAGATATATGTGCTAAGCTAAACTAGGGACTTGTCTTTTTATTATTCATAGGAAAAAAGCTCTCTGGAGTTCCTTTATTTTTCGTTCCTTCCTTTTCCCTCATTGATTATTCTGGCGGACTTATCGGTAACGACTTTTTTTCTTTTTGAAGACGTGAGTGAGTGTATTAATGGCCTTTATTTATTTCTCCATTTCTTATCTGTTTCTCGTCTATCTAGTCGCTTAGCTAGTTTAATTGTGGCATTACGATAGCATGAAGTTTGTGGGTGGTGGTGGTCGTGGGCTGGAGGAAGGGGTATAAAATTGAAGTTTGAATGGGTGCTTGGTTCATAGTGGGAGTTAGCTTGTGATAAACGGTGAGTGGGCGAATGACGTCATGGAAATGATTTCCTTCTCGGGTTGTGCTGCGGAGGTTCTGGCGTGTTATGGATATGCTGCATGGAGTGGGGGGTCAGTGGTGTAATGTACAGTACAGTACGCGTGCTGCTGTACGTGCAAACCCTCAGAGAGGGAGCAGGTACAATATGGTACGGCGGATTATATGTGTTACGATGCGCGCTGTAGTGGATAGTACTGCCGTTGGTGGGTACCCGCTTGGAAAATAGCCCATCTAGTCTGGACTATCTGTGCAGGGGCGTACAGTACAGTGCAGTACCGTACAAGTTCGGGCACAAGTGCGGTTCGATGACACCGGTTCGTTTCGTGTAATATTCTAGGTATAATGGGGTATTTGTGAGCTGTACTTAGCAGTCGTGTCTTTTTGATGCCGCCATGATCTGGAGTGGCTGGGGAAGCTCGGAGCAGGGTTTTTTAGTCTTGAATAGACATTTCCCAGGGGCCATTTTGGTGGGGAATTGTCTGGAGTGAGTGGATGGGAGGGGAGGATATTGTACTCGTACAGTGCTGTACTGCACCGTTTGTATGTTATTGGATGGAACCGAATGGTCATGGAGGTGGGGGGACATACCGGTGGGAGGAGGAAGTGCTTGTAGGTTCGCCTCAGTGCTGTGTGTGATACTGTGCAGCGCGGTATCGTGCATGGATGGCGTCCTGTACTGTCCTGTACTGCAACTGCACTGTACAACACCAGCACTTGAAACTAAAACGTGCCTTAAGCTTATCTAGAGCTTGTGCGAGCCCTGAGACACTGCGCCACGTTGTGCTTTATTTCTGCTTGTATCATATGATACTGTACCGGCTATGGCGCGATTTTTTTGGGCCTCATGCGGGGCTTGCCAAGGGAGAAGAAATTGGGAAGTATATCTTGGCGGTACTTTCCCTCCCCCTCCGTGACCAGAGATGGGGGGGGGGATTGGCAAGGGTTTTTAGTTAGGGGCGCTGTACTATCTGCCCTAGTAGAAGACTTAGGCACTTGTAACTAAATAGTTCTTTCAATGGTGGTCTAAGTTCTGGGGCTAACCAAGTAGGTGTTTTAGCTGTCTCGCGGCGGTGGCATTATACAATGTGTCCGATGATGGTAAGCTTTTATTTCCACCCCGGGCAAAGCCGGTGAGGGTCTAGCTTGTTACTCTGCGTTACTACATTGTACAATACAAATACCTGTATCGTTCTTCATTTAGTTACACTAGCTTCCAAAGTCGTCTTCCAGAGTGTAGTTATTAATTCAAGGGGGGGTTTCAACCGGGTGGTGATATAACACCCTCCCCGCCCTTCCTCTATCATCTATTCCTCTCTTTACCGGAGTACTTCTTCTGCACGCCCCCCAATCCTTTAAACCGAAATAGGGTAGAATCGGCCACTTCATACGGGGAAGCAATGGCGAGAGGTACCCTTCCTCCCCCTCCTTCCCCCCTCTTCCCCCACTTGATCATACCAACCTAACCCCCCCACCTCAACACCCAATAGTAAAAACCCAATCCCGCCCAAACCCACCACCAGACTACCCCCTAGTGCCCCGGAACCGCGCCTCTTCCTCCTCCTCCACTGTCACTAGAAAAACCACCCCCGCCGCCGCCGTCAAGAAGCCAGCACAAAAGCCCAAGGTCAAGATTCCCAAGGGATTGTTCAAGCGGCATGTGGAAGAAGTTACGAGGGGGGTTATTGCAGACCTGAGGGGCGAAGAGGAAGGGGAGGGGGAAGAAGGGGATGGGGGAATGATGAAGTGGGATAAGGAGGCACTGGAATTATTGAGGGGGGTTATGGAGGGGTTTTTTGAGGTTGGAGGTAGTGGGAGGAGAGGATGAGTTGTAAGAAGGATGGAGGAGGGGTGTGTGTGTGCAGCGGGAAAGAGTTCCTTTTATGTGGTAGTTTTTGCTAGGTTAGGTAGAAGGGAGGAATGTAGTTTATTTATTTATTTGTGATATGGTTGCCTATAAATTATCTCTGGGGGGAAGGGTGCTCAATCTGGTCCTTCTTTCTCTCTGCCTCCCCATACGATTTGTGCAAACTTAAAAAATGGCTTCTGTCGAATATGGAGATCCTGCGCCCTGCTCGGATCATACAGGAGAACCCTTCCGCTCTCCTACATCGGCTTGGGGTGAGTTGGGGGTGCTAATGTCCCCCGCTGTGAAAGAGCTTCGCCTCCATAGCTACAATACAGCTCAAGGGTAGCCTTCCATCCGTGGTATCCGCCACTGGCGTTTTAGTGATATGTCCTCAACACCAACTTACGCACCACTGCTCCGAGCCTATACCCCCTACTCCTGCCCAGGAACTTTAGCAACTCGAGGTCAGGAGGGAGATTATTTTCGGGGAAGAAGTAAAGGTCGAGGCTAAGTTAAGTCGTGAAGTTTTAGTGTGTCTTCAGCTGGGCAATGTCCTGTATTGTGGAGGATATCAGGTTCTAGGGAACTCCCGGCGCACCCATTCTTGGTTATTGGAATTTTCTCGACATGTTAATGAGAACGGATTTAAGGGTTCTTTTCGGAATTTTTGATCGTCCCCCACGTGCCTGGGTCCCCTCGGCACTGTAGTAAGAAAGGCCAATTCCTAGCATCTCCAGAAAATCTAAGAGCGTTGATCAGTTGGATTTCTGCGACCTTTGCGGCTTGTTTCGGCTTCCAGGGTTTCAATGCGTTCCCCAAGGTGCTTCTTGCAGTTGCCATGGCGGTAGTGGGGTTGGCTTGCTGTCTTGTCGGCGCATACTTGATGGTTAAAGAATGTAGGATTCTAAGGGGTTGACTTCACTGCCAGCGCAAATACCGTCGTGCTAATGTTTGTGCAGTCATTAAACACAGGGATCCCACCCCAGGGGAGTTTAGTGGATGCTGCGGTGCAGTGTGTTCAAAGTGAGCTGACATAAGGCTGGACCTATGGTTGGGGACTGTTAGCTTCTGCGCTGTCCACTGAATATGTTAGAAAATTAAAACCATAAGTTTGCTAGTGTAAGCAAGAGAGTAGGATACTCGAAGCATATTCAAAAGCTGTGGGGCTTCGAGTGATACCTGATGATGAATCCGGATTTAGAAGAAATTTCGCCAGAGAATGTAGTACTCAACGGAGGTATCCTAAATGGGTGAGACTGCATTAATTGAGTCTGAGACGGTTATTTCCTTTTGCGCCCTGAGGTGCAGTTTCTGATTCAAAAGGGTATTCGACGCTTGATATTGACTGTCTCAGAACCAGTGGGGGTGACCTCTTCATGCTCCATCTGAGGGCGAAGGATGAACGTCGCTCAAAGACAGCTTGAAAATTAGGTATATCCGTGAATACATAAGATAAGAAATAAGACCGATTTTCTGTCTCTAGTCACATCAACTCAAAGATTCGACCACAGATATTATTACTCCCAGACTTAGCCACTGAAGCTCAGCCAAATCTGAAATGCCCAAGTCCGAAATGCCCCACTGCCCCACTGCCTCGCTGCATCGCTCTATTTTATCCACCACTTCCAAGGCCCACAAGACAACCCGGGCCATCACTCTCCTGGCTTCCCAGATTCCACAGCTCTCTCCGCTCCAAGCCAGACAATCCCGCTCTGTTGTCCGCATGAACAGGGCCTACACTGAAGTCCGCGCAGGCAGACTCCAGCTCCCCGACGCTGAAGGGGTAATCTCTAGTGTGACGAAGGATATCGACGAGATAGCGGAGGAAGTGGATGATTATATCATTTTTTGGAGTGAGGGCGGGGATATGGTGGTTGATGGAGTGATTTTAGGCCGGAGTTTTGTGAGGCATGGGGGGGAGAGGGGGGTACTAGAGAAGCAGAGAAAGAGGGTGTTAGTGAAAGGTATTATTGAGAGGGCTAGGGATGAGGGGTGGGGCCAAATAAGGAAGGAGGGATTGGCTTTTGGGAGGTGGAGGGACGATGGGGGGGCGAGGGAAGAGGGGCTGGTGAGGGCGAGGGGGGAAATGTGAGGATGGAATGTATTGGGGATGTGAAAGACGGGGGAGCTGTGAAGGGGGGGTAAAGGAAAAGGGGAAGGATATTTGA